>Ga0325404_1006497_pt1 | contig 12254 bp, 5 predicted proteins | sample PopdelMetagenome_18_FD_205664 | JGI IMG/M metagenome (GOLD analysis project Ga0325404, IMG submission 205664) | Populus deltoides microbial communities from Bellville, Georgia, United States - Xylem-Control-R1 | ecosystem: Host-associated > Plants > Phyllosphere > Stem > Wood/Secondary xylem... | reverse complement strand
TAAAAAAAAAACAGCCTTTAAAAACAAAATACAAGTATGAAAGAGAAATTCTAAATAAAAATATTTTTATAATTTTTGACGAGTTATGAATTTTATTTTCTTTTTTATTTATATATATTTTTAAAGTGGATCAAATAAGAAGCTATCTACTTTATAAACACCATAAAAAAAGTAATGGTTAATCATGTAATGTTAAGTAGAAACGATATTATCACGCGAGTAATCCACTTGGCATAAGCATTCTTAATACCCTTTCACGAGCTTAATTATGAAAGGAGAACAGGAAATTATTTAATGTTAAATACCAATTGTATTAGAAATAGGTGGAGTAATTTTAGGGCTGGACTTCTCCTATCCGAGCCTAATTATGTTTATTTTTTAAAATATTTTTTATTTAAAAATATATTAAAATAATATTTTTTATTTTTTAAAAATTATTTTTAACATCAACACATTAAAATAATCTAAAAATACTAAAAATATATTAATTTAAAATTAATAAAATTTAATTTTTTAAAAATACAAAAACAAAAAAAATTCTACTCTTGTCCTTGTGTCTGGACGAGGAAAATTTATTATACTTCATACCGAAGCAAAAGACAATAAAAGGCTGGTAAAGGGGTGGCTGGTCCGATCTGGGAATAGTCCCTTCCATTCAAAGGGTTTCCAAGCAAGTCTGTAGAGGCCAGGGAATCAGATTCAAATGATGGACAAAGTCAATGCTTTGTCTTCATCTTCTTTTTGACGAGACAACGGGATTTTTAAGCTTCAAAACCTGCGAGTGGTCTTGGTGGACTGAGTGGGGAGCTAGGTACATATCAAGGGTTGTTTGAAAGTTGTGCGCACCCACCCAAACCCAGCAGAGTGTTAGGTCACGTGCAAACCCGGGCCTCAAGTGATGTAATTCGTATTTGGGTTTCGGGCCTCCAACTGCATTCCATGGCCCATTAGAATTTGGACCTGGACTTTGTTTTGTGTTGTGTCATAAGCTTGGTAGATACATCAACATGAGTTGCGTGCTTTATAGGAAAAAAAAAACAATAATAATCACGATATGGGTTGGAAGCCTCGACGAATTGAATACGAGTATATAACAAGCAAACAAGGAATTGAGTGCGTGCCAGTTTATGTAGCTTGCCTGTATCCTGTGGGGCTAGGTGTTCTCGGTAGTGTTCGTCATTGGATTAGTTATTATTTTTTTAAATATTTTTTATTAAAATATATTATAGTGAAGCTTGCTCTAAATTCAGTATGCAGGAATTATAGTGAGGATAAGGACAGCAGAAATCAGCCACACCCAACATCTAAACAATTGGCGAGACTGCCATTTATAGAAGAAATCACAACACGCCATAAATGCTAATCACAAGAGTAATTTCCTGAGCTATTGGCAGGACCAGACGTTTTGTACACCAAGTGTTCAATCACATTACACACATAAGTGGCAGTTTTCTTGAGGCATCAGGCATTTTCGCCCCACTGTATCACAAGACAACATATCATTTTTAAGAGATTTCAATGTGATAGTAACACTCTTTCTGGTGCTAAAAAAGAACGGCAATCTACGAGACATTAAAACAATAATCTTGTTTGTTAATGAGCTGCGAGCTCGGTGCTCTTGCAAAAAGAAGGAAAAGGAGATGTGGACAAGCAGCATGAATTAGCTTTGTACCTGAGGAGCTGGTTAGGTGCGCACAGCACACTGCACACCATCAATCTTTTGCTGTGAACGTATGTGTCATGGACATGTAAGATTCTACAAAATCAACGTGGAAGTATACAAAAAAGGAGCTCCAAATCACACAAGTCACGGTAAGAAAAACTGGAATCTATTGATTTCATGACAAGAAGACAATTCACTTGGTTGTAACGACAAGCCATCGACTGACTAGGTCAAAGAATTACTGTAGCAACTACTGTTCTATTTGAGATCGGAACTCCACCAATATCCATGAAACTAAATGGAGAATTTGCACCATCCAAGTCAAATAAGTATTTGTAAGAATCAAGAAGCCATTGAACAACACAATCATCTTTCACGTTTCCATATCATCAAAGACCTTTCTTTTCCAACGCAAGATGCCAATAAATTGGTTATCTTTTATTCCAACGATCAACAATAGTACTCTTATGACAAAATGTTGAGAAAAACAAGACTACCTACCTCTTCGAGGTGTGAGCAAATGGATCAGCACAACAGAAGATATTGCCAGATAGAAGCATACTTTCCCCTCAGCTATAGCATCGCAATTTTGAGTACGAGGATCGAAATTCTGAAATGAATGAATTTTCCATTGAAAATAGAAGCTCGAAAAAGAATCGGGAATACATTTAAAGTATGGTGAAAATTCAGCTCCTCTTCAGAGCATTTCCTAAAAAATCAATGCTCATTTAGACGCTGTGCATGCTGATTAAGAATTTGCCAGCTTTCTCCACTCTACAGCTTACATCCTGTCAATAATACGAGTTTCTCTGTTCATTTGTTAGACTTCCCAAGTCAGTGCTGCACATTCCACCTCTCGAGTTGTCTCCAATGCATCCCCACCCATTCCTACTCCGAACCCATGGAGGAAGCATTTTAGTCCACTTCTGTTGCCTAAAGTATCTCCTACCCAAATCATAAGACCCCCTTGCACGTTTAAATGTTTGATGGTCTTTCGGACCTGGACTGTTCAGGTCTGGTTGGTTAGCACCAGTTGTGCTTGGACTATTTTCATCCAGACAAGTGGTGCGATCATAGCAGTCCTGTTTCCCTCGATCTGCAGTGTCATCAATCTCCATAGAGTTCATAGCAGATGGCAGAGTCCCTTTCTTACAGGAGGGAAGTGGTGGTAATGGCGGAAAAGGACGGAAAGGCATGCCAGGAGCAACAATCCAACCCCCTACAGTTTCAGCCAGAGGTGACCCTAATTGCTGCACAACAGGCAACGGAATTCCATACGAGACAGGAAAGCGGGAATTGAATTTCCTCTGTGGAAGGCCAACAACCACACCAACAGGAAACTTCAAATGGAAAACATTTTGGTGTGGGAGATCATCAACAGTAGAAGAAGCGTTGGACACAAGAGCGGGGTCCATAGGAGATGAGAATCCTGGTGGAACATCCTCATGAATATTCTGCCTTCCATTATCGGCACCACTAGCTTCATCTTGCCAACAATAACTGTGAACACAATGAGGGCAATAACTGTACTCTCCACCTGCCTTGTCTACATGATCTGGCACTTCTTTACTTAACTCAGGTAATGAGTTGGATTCAGATTGTTGTAATAACCCAGACTCGTTCTGTTCAACATGCTGAAGAGATCTGGAAGCTATGTTTTCCTCAGCTGGTTGATCCCAACGGCTTTTACGCTTCCGAGTTCTTGTACCACTACCTACACGGTTCGCAGAGCTGTCCTCGTGGACAGCAGTGCCCACTGAGGTTGTTGCTAGGTTTGATTCCACCGTACCATTCAGTGCTTCCAAGTGTCTTACACCCTGATCATGCCAATGACTATGAGAAGCTAAAACCTTGTTGCAGTTTGAACCTCTCTGAATCTCCATCCTACCACCATCCCTATCCATATAGCCAAGTTTTCTGACATGTCTAGGGATCCATCTATCTCGAAAACTTCGTGCAATTTGATGAACCTATGTACACACATATTAATTCATTAAAGATCCAATTTCAAACCCAAGGACACATTAATTTATTACTCATTGCTTTATCTCTAACAATTCAGAATCACAACGAAAACTGCAAGAAGTGATCCTATAAATTTAAAAGCAACATTCCAAATAAAAAATAGCACTGTCCAAAGAAATCCAACAATACTTGTCCACTGTAAAAATTTAATGCCCACAACACTGTTTTTATTATCAAGCCTTTCCAGGGTCAGAAATTCTTTAATCACATTTTAATATATAAGGTCAAAATTGGCATTTTCAGTACTTCTAAATGAAACCACAGCTCAATTATTATTGAGTTGAAGAAAGGTGTCACGAGGGAGTTCAGAATCAGTCCTATCCTTCAGCATTTTGCTTAAATGGTTGCTCTCAAAGTTTAAACATGTACCCTTGTGTGGTTGCAAGCCAAAGGCTTATTATCACTGAACTAAGAAATCACCCAAGATCTGGTGTAAATTTTTTCACTTAATTTATATTGTCAAACAAGACTCAGATTTTGGTACAGAGGAGGGATCAACCTCAGGATGGAGTGCATTTGTTAGGGGGTGTCCTGGAAAAGTAAAAAGCAACCAGTCTAGGATGTGAGAGTCTAAGACAATACCTGTTTGTCATTGTGCTCTGTCAGGGACAGCATGGACTCTCTAAAGCTGCATAAATAACACTCATCAGGGAACACATGCCAATAAAATTAATATGATGAGCAAAAGCATCATTTTTTAATTGCATGGCAAGAAATCATTAGCTGCAAGAATTTGGCTGTCTTGAGAGATAAAACAGGAACCAGAAAGCTAAGTGTAGCAATGGTGAAGTTCCTTTAGGCTATGTCTGGAAGAAAAACGAGGAAGGAAGAAAATGAAAATAGAAGAAAAGAAAATAATCAGAAAAAAAATTATTTTCTACCTCTTACTTGAAAGGAGAAAAAATGAAAGGAAAGAAACTAGAAGAAATAGAGTTTTCCTCTGTTTGGTACAAAAAGAAATAGAATGGAAAACATTATTTTTGTTGCAATTACCGTTATGCCCTTCACCTTAAATACTACAACAATTCTTAGTTAAGGGTAAATGAAGAGCATAAATCTATTTTGTGGCTCCATGAACATTTTTCATCCAAATAATCTCTCCCTATTCTCCATTCCTCTCCCAAACAAGTTAAAACACCTTTCCACCCATCTTCAACCCTCCCAAACATAGCCTTAAAAAGCATGGCCTGTGGAATTAACCACTCAAATCAAATTCAACAATCAACCCTTATGATCAGATGACGATTATAGATATAATGAATGAAAGAGGTTTGCAGTCCTTGGATAGAACTTCCAGTACTTTGTCCAAGGTAGTCATCAACTTACCTATCTTTTTTAACCAGTGGTAAATTCCCTATTCCTATAAGGGTTAGTAAACAAAAAAATAAAAAATGCAGGCTCCTCACAGAATTTCAATTCAATTCTTTGCTTATTTATCCCATAATGAGTTTATGTAGCTTCAATTGTATACTTGGCATATTTCCTCAGTAACGTAAACTTCAGGTGTCCAAGAGTTGCTTCCCTTTTGTCGTCCTTTTATATAGACTTGATGGGGAAAAGAACCACAAGATAAGCTTCTCTTCGTAACTTTTCATTGCTTCCAGATGAAGGTCAGTCACTTCGGAATCTGCTCCTTGTTACTTCTACACCAGATAACATACTGCCTCCTCTGTTCAATTCATTTCACAAATCTAATGTAGCTTCACTTGTATACTTCACATTTTTGCTCAGTAATGAGTGCTGCAGGAGCCCAGGGTTCGATCCCTTTTTCAATCTTATAAAGATTTACTTGTTTGGGGAAGAACCACTAAGTCAACTTATCTGACTTTTTATTTGCTTCTAGATGAAGGTCAATTCCCTTGGCGAATAACATCTACATCAATCAACACCACTCCTCTGTTCATTTTCATTTCACAAAACCAACATCCCAGCCTAAGAGAACCCTACCATCCATTTTACTACCATATATAATAAGTTCCAGACCACCAAAATTGAATCAGCATCCCCTCATGATGATTTCCTCCAACTAAGATATACTAGAGAAGAAACAAGATCACCACTACCACACAAATGATCCCAGGCAAACTAAATATTTACTATTTAAAAACCAGATGAATAATCTAACCTTTCCATTCCAGGACAAGGAGGACCTCCGTTTATATGTTCCAATGTAAGTATCTCCCTAACGGCCAAATACTCTAAAACCTGCAAAGAAGTCAGTTAAGAACATGCTTTTGAAATTCTAGAAAGTTTTTCTTATCATGTTCTACACGACAGTTTCCTTGAAATAATTCAAGTTGCAAGCATGTTTCTGAAGATGAACAGATGTGCCATCATGGAAAGAGTCTCAGGGTTAAAAAAAGATTTTATACACAAAACTGAAAAGGAATACCATTATCTTGTAACATTAATAGTTTCTCATTTGATAGCGACCGCAGCCAATAAATCATCTATTTTAACAGTTTTGCAATGTTGAACCATGAAGGGTTAGCATTATCTATCTGGAAAAAAAAAAGTATACCATAAAACTTTTTTGGCATGCAATATTTGCACTTAAATGACAGCTATAATATAAATGTGAGTGTTTCTGTAGGTAAATCAACTTTGAATACCAGGATGTGCATTTGACACATGTTTGGGCGCACAATAAAGGTGCTGGGTATGGTATATCTATAACGAAGCAGCCAAGGTGTGTACCTTTAGAAGCTTTCGAAGAATCGGAATCTTTTTAAAATCCCTTCTGTACTGCTTCATTATGTTGTGAAGCATCCGTAAACCTGAAAGAAAGCAAATGTGGTTATTCTTTAAGCAACTAAAGGTGCAACAGAACGAATTCCTCAGTGAAGATTGGTTTGTATGCTATGCAAAAGGACAAAACTCTTACCATTTTTTTCAATTATATCCATCAGTACCATTCGGGATCTAGTTTTCAAGAGTGCATCAAGTATCATTGAAAGCTCTCGATTACTGCAAAACAAAAAAAGCTAAGCAATTAAATCAAGACATCATACAATCATCCAGCATGAGTCCTTTTCAAGGTTCACCTCATATGAAAAGGAATTATTATATTCCAAAAGCCATGATCTTGATGTATGGTAGAAATAAGAAATAAGAAGGCAAGAAAATTGTATATTACCTCTGAATTGCTTCACCATTTCTAATAGCACCAGAAGCTGCAGTGAGGAGGAGAAGTTTCAGGTAGCCTTTGGGGGCATCCTGTCAGAAAATGAAATAAAAATAACATGGACAGTCAGCAGAAATGCATAAAACACGTAAATTTTTCAATAATTTTAGAAACAACTCAACACATCATTGCAAATAATTTTACTCAATAAAAATGAAAAATCTGAATACTGGAGAAGCGTTATTAAAACAAATCAGATGTGAACATTTTTCTTGTGGAAAAAGAGCATGGCTTCATCACAATGGAAATGCACAGACACACATAAGTATGGCAAATGTACAAACTAATAGTTAAAAATCTAAAAAGAATAAAAAAGGAAAGAATTAGAGAGAGAGAGATGTTAAAGCCCACAAGTGAGCATCAGCTACATCCAAAGGCTCTATTACGCTTTAGGCTATTAACTAGCATTAAGAAACAGCCAAAAGCTTGAGAAAAACTATTCAATAAGTTACTTACTTTCCGCTTGCTTATGCCACCCTCAGAATCCAACAACTCGTTAAGTTTCTCCTGAACTGAAAATATTCCAAGGCATTAATCATTAAAGTATTGCACATAATACCATCTTGACAAAAAATATAAGAATGAGGAGGATCCCAACCTGCTTCAAAATGGCCATCTGAGGTACTTTCCGATAATTTTTTGGGTTTGATAGGCGGCATATGAGGTTTGTTGGTTATTGTCTGAACCTTATTTATGTTGATAAAATTGCTGGCGGACTTTCCTTTCTTAATTAAACCAGATTGGGGTGGAGTTTTAATAATAAAACGAGATTTAACAAAAACCCGCTTGTTTTCAGCTGTGGCAGATTTAGACTTCCTGTTAATCATAATGTCATCAGGCAATGGTTTGGTGAGCACTGAGGTCAGAGAAGTCTTCAACTTTTGACTGGAATACAAGGATTTATCTATCTCTTCCATGGAAATCTCCTGCTGAACAGCAGGTGTGGGTTGGGTTGTCATGTCTTCAGTCTGTGGGGAGATTTCTACTCGTTTACTTGAGGAAGAAAAATCTCCAGGTAAGCCATTCATTTCTGATTCACTGGGTGATTGAGAAATGGCAGGAGTTGATTGGTTCATTGAATCCTTAATTTCAGTGGCAACCTCCAAGTTCCCAACTGCTGTTTTGGATTCCATTTCCCTACCTTTTGATAAACTGAAGAAACTGGTTTTGGATATTTTATTTTTTAAGCCATCTCCAAATTCCCCATCTTCAAGCATTACAGGTTCAGGAAATTCTTCATCCGAATCAACTTGATCAGTTACTTCAGAGCTAGTTGGATCACCACCAATATAGCCTTGACATTGAGGTGAACCACAATAGCATCTTTTGGCAGCAGCCCCAACCACTCTTACATAGTTGTAGTCAAATGTCACCTCTTCACCCTGCAAAAAAGTAAATAAATAAAACCATGCTTGTGAAAAATATTAAGCATGCATGTGAAAATGAAAGGGCAGATGTAAGTGGCCGTGACAAAAGGTGCTTTTTATGGTAGGCGTGCAGTGAGGCATTGCAAAGTCTAATGCTTTCTGCAGAAACATTGAGGCTCTTTGTAAACCAGTACACCTTTCTCTGAAAGACATGCATCTCCAAAGTTTTTTCATCTGAATTTTAACTAAAACCTTAAAATTGTTATTGAGCTAAACTATTGGATGGTTGAAGGTTTGTTGTGCTCAGCAATCTTCAATCAATTGATTTAGCAGAAATAAATTAGACAAGTCATTTAACTTTCGGAAGGAGACATAGAAGAAATGGCAGCAATTAACTACACAAAGTCCACCCCTTAAGGAATAATTTTATTTTAAAATGATTAAAGAAGCCAATATAACATCTTTTTATTGGCCAAACACAAAGGCAACAACACGATCAATCAACTTGGTAATGCCTTTTGAAGGACCTCAACCTCAAGTTACAAAATCCACCACAATTTATGAACTCCCCACAAACCAACAGTGGAAATGAACATGCGTATTCCACACAATAACCAATCAATTTCTTTTACAGACCAAATATCATGTAACAGTCACGCCAATCATAGAATATGATATTCATAAAACTATTCACCCAATCATTTCCAGCCCTTTAAACATTTAGCAGAGATGAGGACGTGGTTGTCAACTAAATTAAACTTAAAAATAATTTTAAAAAAACAAAAACAGAGGTAAAGTGAAAATACAGGCTTCAAACTTTCAATTTACAGATTATCCCCTTGAAGAAAAGATGCATTCTATGACTCCATGTGCTTCTATAGCAAGAAGAAAGTAACTGAAAAGTGAAGAAAGAAAACTATGCCAACTATGGCTCAGATGGAAAAGCACAAGATATAATTAACATAAGGTGTGAGCATACCTTCTTGATATCCCTTAATGCAAACAATCCAATACAGATTTCTCCATTGACCACCCACTATAAGCAAAAATTAAAAAGTTAAACAACTAATTAATTAAGAAATGGGAAAGGGGAACTGAAAGTTCAGAATTTAAAAGTCACACTCTTGGCACCATACATTATAACTTTAAGAGGATGCTCACGTGCAAAAATAGAAGGTTGTTAAGTCAAAACACTACTTCATAAATGATAAATGGAGATCAAACAAGAACATTTAGCTGTCACTCCAAAATGCGGCGAGTATTTGAAAGAAATTAGTACATGAGGTAATACAAAGTTATAAGCCCACTGTGTGACTATATACACAGATGAACCCAAACAGAAGCAGGACAAACTTAAAACAAAAGGGATCAAAACCTCTGGGATCCAAACAAACAGAGCATGTTCTACAAAGAATTATAAATAGTTCTGCTCAAGACTTCTAAATGCTATAATCTCTTCAATTTAAAAATAATTAGATAATACTTTAGTCCCCTGTCCCCAAAAAATAGACCCATCGGTTAAACAAAGCCTCATCGTTGGAGAACATTCCAATAAATGAATTTGCTTGAATTAATTTTTGTTTAAACTTTCCAACTTGCTCCTCAATCGCAATTGACATTTAAAGTAAATTCTCTCTTTCTTTGTTCTTTTGAGTGGAAAACATGTTATGTTTAATGTAACCATCAGGAAAAAGAATTGATTGGAGAAAGGAGCAAAATTCACCTTAATATTTCTATTTTAATTATATATATTGTGGGATATCCCAAAATGCAAATGGACAGTATAAAGCGACAGTGGTCTACAAAAGCTTCATTGGATAAAGCCCAAGCCTCATAACCGTCTCAGTGGTTTGCTGACAGCCTTCCTAAATAAAATAAACTATACCGCTAATTGGATAACTTGCAAAAAGTAGGGACTGAGGTTTCTATGAATAGATGCCAATTCAACACTCATTATAATTAGGGAGTGGCTAGTTAAGTAGTCCGGGATATAAAGATCAAAACATCTTCTTGTGTCGAATGTGAGACATTGCATGAAACATATATATTAGTCACACAGATCAAATTGAAGGCAATGGCTATTCCAATTGGTAAGTTGTAATTGCCTCACAAAGTATGGCTCTGTAAGATGGTGCCCTGCATCCTGAATATGGGAAATTGCATTACCTTACACTAGATATAGTTTGACATTTATTCAACACTGATATAATTATATCCTGTTTTGCATTTTTGTAAGTGCGTCTTAAGAAGTGGCTTTGTGAGATGCTGGAATGCATCTCTGTGATTAAAGTCAACTCATTAATTCAAATGCTAAGAAATAGTTAAGCTCTTTATTGTTTTGGAAGCTCAATGCATCCCTGTTATTAAAATCAACTCATTAATAATTTTTTAATTCAAATACTAAGAAATAGTTAAGCTCTTTATTATTTTGGCTCATATGCTTCTGGATCAACATCAATGGGGATTCTTGGCCTGTTGGCATCCCAGCTACAAGGAAAAAGATGAAAAGACCCAAAGAGAGAAGTGAAATGAAGAGAAAAGTGAAAAAAAAAATCAACTTAAGCGGCAGACTCAACAATCCAGTCATGATGAAATAGTGCATAAGAAATTGAAGAAATGAAAGGCTTCATCTTAGCTCAACAACGCATATTGAAAGTACATCAAGTAAACCATAACAAGTGCAACCAAGTATAAAATATGAATCTCATTAAATCAAAAAACAAGAATGATGTGAGGCATGTATCGAAATGAATCACCTTTTCGGTACGACAATTAGGATCACAACTATGATTAATGAAACGCCCCAAATTTCCCTTCACACATGCATCAATTACCTGAAAAGATTGAAAATGTGGATTACAAACAGCACAAAACAATAATGGCGAGACAATTAAATCCAGAAAAACAGCAGAAATCAGACGAAAGCATGCACTCACTCAACATAGAGAAATAAGAGAGAAAAGTGATGAGTCATTGCACGAAAATTAGACAGTACAATTGGTTAAAGGTGCTTCCACCTACATGAAGCGGTTAGAAGTTAATGATTCATGTCATTAAATGATTACTGTAATAGTGAACTTTCAATCTATGATGTGACCAATCAACAGATACCTAACACATTTACAGCTAATCTCCATGAAACCAAGAATTCAAGGCCTCAGGTGATTTTAGCAATTTTAACCGAACATATAAACTGAAAAGTTAAAAAAGCAGCAGAAGTTCATTCTAGTGACAAGTTAGATTTAACATCCAGAGGCCTAGAAACTACCACCAATACTTTCATCAAAGCATTTACAAGCTGCATCACATTAGAGCTGTTCAAAGCAAATTAATCAATTAAAAAAAAAATAATAATATTAAAGAAGAAGAGCTTCAGCAAACCTCACTGCCATCCAATGTCATGAAGTAGAAATGTTTGTGACCCTTGGAAGCATACTCTTTTTGCCTTGCCTCATAAGCATGCACATCAAGCACCTAATTGAACCCATATATTAGAAATTTGGAGGTAAAAGATTGTAAGAAATTTGCATGCACATTTTGAACTAAAACCTTCTTTTGGTGGAAGAGTCATCTGTATGTGTGAAACGAGGGGGGGGGGGGGTCAAACTATCACAAAAAGCATATTGACTTTAATTATTGAGCATAATTTGGTGTGTTTGGTATTGTGATGCAGAGTGCATTTCAAAAGTATTTTTCACATGAAAATACATCAAAATAATTTTTTTTCTTTTGTTTTTCATTTTTGACATCAACATATCAAAAAACACTATAATAAGCATCAATTTAATGTTTTTTTCTAGTGAAACGCACTCAAAAGCAGAAACTACCGCACTCCCAAACACTCACTAAGCAACTCCAAATGTGAATTGAGTTAAGCTGGTATCAGAGTGGCCATGCAAAATATATGTCCATAGAAAGTTTTGAAGTGGTCTAATTCTATTTACCTAAAATGATCCTGCATAAAACATATCATGTGCAAGTAAACTAGCATCAGAGGAAGCCTAGCACACCAACA
>Ga0325404_1006494_pt1 | contig 12255 bp, 8 predicted proteins | sample PopdelMetagenome_18_FD_205664 | JGI IMG/M metagenome (GOLD analysis project Ga0325404, IMG submission 205664) | Populus deltoides microbial communities from Bellville, Georgia, United States - Xylem-Control-R1 | ecosystem: Host-associated > Plants > Phyllosphere > Stem > Wood/Secondary xylem... | reverse complement strand
ATCATTTGAAAAACATGGTGACAGAAACCTTGAAAGGCACTCCAGTTATTCTTTTTTGAAGCAATGTTTCTTTCTCTATTTTATTTGTAGGCTATTCGTTACTGGTTGGTCGAAATTTGCAGTGGTTATTAGACAGCATTGAATAAATTATTATATTGTTGTGATCTTGACATGTTAGAAATTCCAAAATTCTTTCTGCTTAAAGCTTTATTAATTCAGTAATGGTTAATGTCTAAAAAAGGGCAGACGGTATTGCAGGGAAATAAGAAAGTGATCAGTAAAGGTATTGTCCAGGATAAATTATCTTACAAACTAAAATTAGGCAAGACATTGAAGTACCATCACTAGGAGATCGCGAGAGAATGGAAGCAGGCGTAAGCTTAGAAGGACATGCCTGAAGAAGCTTTATTCCCATCAAAATACAGTGAAGGCCAAAGTAGCACTCTAGCACTTAGAAGTCTTTCGAAGCAACCCAGATTATACAGCATAGAAACTGGTTATGATCTGAGATCTTGAATCAACACGCAAGCAAAGGTGTTGTCAAAGGGTTCCGAGAGTGATCATCGACAAAATGGGATGATGAATTCAGGGAAAAGCCAAACCTACAGCCTGAAAAAACTAAAATGAAAATAGGGAATAGATGACACATTTAGCAGCGAGTAATAGGTAGTCTTGCACGTTTAGAACTTCAACAAGTTTATTTCAACCACTACATGTTACTTTTGGGATAATTGAAGTACAATTTCTCCATTAATGTAATTGGGGATGCTCTAAAGTTTGATTCTGGATTTTGGCTAATAGGTGACAGATGCTTTGACCTTAATTACTTTTTAGGTGTCACCGTCATCTTGCTAGAGTGTTGCTTGTAAACTGAGAACAAGATAGCATTTCGAGATAGGTTAGGGTAAGTGAATATATTCCATTATGGGGCAGATAAAGGAGAAAAATGATGGATGAAGCAAATGGATTGAAGAGAAGCAAGTAATGTTACCATTTGCGTCTAGTCTTTATTCTCTGCTCAAGTATATAAGGACAGCATGAGAAACCCGAATTCAAAATAGAGCATGAATATTTGAGAAGAGAGGTCAAACATAGCATGAACTTAAGGGTCTTGTTTAGTAGCCATGGATGATTTGCCTGCTTCCAAAATGAGGTGTCAAGCCGAGATAAACATACAAGTTTGATCCCTCATTGGGGTTCCCAGGCAGTCATCAGCTTGGCTAACTTGACAGGCTCTTTCCTTTCATGCTACGCCAACTTTCTTCTTCCTCCAGACATGCCCTTACATCAGTGAGATGATGGCCTTACATGAAGATAAGAGTCTTGTTTGTAGCCAAGGACGACTTGCCCACAATATGTATCGTGAGCGTTTCCAATTTGCAACCTCATACTTGGTTGTTTTGGGCAGTCTCCTTGGCTATGCAGATGGACTCTTCTCAGTCATGATAGGCATCTTCTCTTCATCAACCCCTCAGCAATTAAAAAAAAAAACAAACAAAAACACTAATACCCATTTGTGTTTTAATGTGATTGTGAGGAGACTAACTATGGACTTGTATAATGATTCTCTTTTTTTAGTCCCTGTAATTTTTTACACTTTGATCCCTCAATTTATTTATCTTCTAATTTGGTCCTTTAAAGTTGCTTTTCTATGGGATTGGTCATTGTGATTTGTTATTATGGTCACATATGGGGGCTTTGCCATGTCAGGAAAATATTTTGTCACTCGATTGATGCTTGATTTAGCAAAATAAGATTCAATTTTGTTGATTTAAAAGAATTAGAGCTTTAGAGGACCAATTTCAAAGTTTGAAAAAAATATTGAATGTCTTTTGTTTACTACCATCAGAGATTGATTTACATGGTTAAAGAAAGTTTTTTTTTTTATGTCACTCAACTTTTTTTCCCTTAATTTGATCATTTTAAATTGATTTTAATTGAAAATTGAATTGGCATTTTGCTTTGATTACCTAGATATGATGTTGTTGTAATGTCGCTCACTTGTTTGGTGCGTGTGGAAGATGTTTGTTGCACTCTTGTGTCATGTCAATGGACTATAGTGGCAGAACACGACCTTTCATTAAGGCATTGGATTCCATTTAGCGAGAGCTTCTTCATAAGGCTGCATGTGTACATCTATTTTTCTTTTTGCCTTCTCCTCCATCTTTCTCTTCTCCTAGAGATTCGCATTGTTCTACCAAATTTGAAAAGTGTCCATTTATGTTTTTATTTGGTCATTATTCTTTTAATTACTATTTTTACTTTAAAATATATTTTTAATTGATTTTTGTTTTTTAATTTCATCACTCGACATTTGATTTCATTTTGTTCTTTATTTTTTTATTGTTATTTTTTAGATTCTTTTTTAATTATTTTTTTTCAATTTCATCTCTCAATAGTTTGACAATTAGGGATTTGACTTTGTGATTTTTTGAGTTTGCTTTTTTATGAGGTAATCTTGACCTCATGACCCAAATCATGAGTTTGGAAGATTAGCCTAGGATGACTTTGGTTTTTTTTTTTAATGTATTTTTTTTTCAATTTCAATTTTCAGCATTGGGTTGGTTATGTATTGGATTTCATGATCTTCTTCACTTTTCTTTTTATGAGGTTATCTCAATCTCATATCCTATATCTTGAGTAAGGCAGGTTAACTTAGGGTAACTCAATTTTTTTTGTTGCTTTCTTTAAAAAAATAATTTTTTTTCCAGTTTCTCCCTTCACCATTTGGTTGGTTTGAGAATTGAATCTCATAGCTTTATTTAATTTAGATTTTCACATAGTTATCTTGGTCTCACAGCTACGTTGAGGATTTCAGAGTCTGGCTTGGATCAATTGTTTTTATACTTTTTAAAAATTTATTTTTAAAATAATTTTAGCCTTAAATATTTGATTTCTTAAGAATTAACCTTTAGATTTTTTTTTAATTTTACTTTCTATGGTATTTTCATGTTCTTATTTAATTTTTTGTTCTATGAAGACCTCATAAGAATATTATGGGATATCTTTTTATTTTATTTTATGATATTGACCATCGTTTATTTTTTGCAATTATTCATTGCTAATTTTTTTTAAATTTAGTTTATTTATTGTCATTTTTTATCATGTTATGAAATTAAACTGAGTTTATTACACCTAGTCAAGCTAATAATCCAAGCCTTAAATTGTTTTTACTACTTTAAAAATACTAGCCTCATTTAAGCATCTATTTTTATATTAAAAAAAATTAAGCTGACCCACAGTATAATATAAACCACCAATCTAATATGCATATGATAAATGAGGTTATATTTGGTAGAGGATTATGATAGTTCTGTAGTGGATTAATGGGATTAAAATTTATCCTTATGAAAATTATGTATTTTTTTTTATCAAGTTTTGGAATGCATGAATTACTGAGGGGGATTGGTTTTCAGAGTATGAAATTTCCCCTCCATGTTAAAATTTAACCTTAAAAGAACATTAATTTTTATTTTATTTTACCTTCTCTTTTTATTCAAAAATACAAAGTCATTTTCTTCTCATCAATTCTTCTAATTATTTAATCATTTTCTTTCTCTTTTCATTAAAAAATTATCTTTCAATACCTCAAATATTTTTAAAAACTAAATTCTATGTTTTTTGAAAAAATTACTTTCACAACAATTGTTTAGATAATAATTTGCCCTATTTTTTAAACAAATACCAAAATAAACCCAAGTAGTTAATGCTCATTTGAAATTGTGATTTTATTTATATAAAAAATCCACATATCCACAAAATAAGTTCATTATTAAACAAAAAAAAAAAAGCTAAAATGAATCAATGATATTGAAATTAACCAAGAGTCCTAATCAATTTTTGGTATGGCAAAATGGGGCCATTATGCACGGTGGGACCCCACATCGTAAAGAACCGGATAAAAGCATGTAACCCCAATATCCTATCCAATTCCAGGCCAGATCCGTCAGCAGGCAGTCAAGCAGGGGACTCATCTACCTCTACCCAACCCCAACACATCACAGTTCAATCAGACTACAAAATCATCCCTCCCTTCAAAGCTAAATCATAACTCTCTCTCCCTCTCTTCAATGGGGACTCCATCTTCTCTTTGTACAAGTCAAGCTCTAATGTCCCGTCCATCAAGGCCAGCCATTTTTTGCACTAGCGGGTCTGTTTCCTTCACTGGGTTTTCTCTAAAGACTCAAGCTTTTTTTAGAAAGAAACAGACTTTGAGGTTTGTGAAGGCTTCTGTTGCTGTTGAACAGCAAGCCCAGGAAGCTAAACTTGCTCTCATTAGAATTGGCACCAGAGGAAGGTACTGAAAGTTTTTTTTTTTGTCAATTTTGAATTGTGGGTTTTGTTTTGTTTTGTTTGATAATGTTGGTATTATTTCTTATTAATTGTTGGATTTTTTTAGTGTTTGATTGAAATTGGGTTCTCTATTTTTGGTAGATTTAAGGTTGCTCTCTGCTGGTCTATTTGCTTCAACAGATTGTTGGGATGCTCTGCAAATTGCAAGCAATGATCCTTGAAGTGGAAGTTCTGTTTGAATTGGCTATTGTGGTTTTGAGTTTTTTGAGTCGGTAAAAGAGATTTAGCTCTGACTTTAGTTGATCAATTCAATAACTGCTGCGGTTTGTGTTGACTTTGACTTAAATTTTTTTCTTCTAGATTAGCATCTGTTTGTGAAAAGTGGTTTTGATTTGTCTCAATTTTATTCATTTCATTAGTTACTGGTGTTGTTTTTGTTCGTGAATCTTTGTATGTTCTGGTTTCAGTAATCCGAAAGCTTCTACTTAAATTCAATCAATTTTGTCATAAAATGATACACTTGATGTCATTTTGTGTTTAGATATAGGTAGATGCTGGAGCTTGATATGCTCATCGAATGGGAAATTGATGCATATTGAAAACATACGAGAAAGACAAGAATACAAAATCTTCAAAGGAAATGATCACACAAAAACCCTAATCATAGTATTCTGTCGTGTTAAGAGGTTTGCAACTCCTTAAATAAATTAAAAAACCAAGCTAAACAAAATAGGAAACCTGAAAAAAAAGAAAAATAATAAAATTCCTGAACAAGAAAAATAAAATTATTAAACATATTATTTAATTTTCTAAACTAAATAGAAAAAAAAGAACAAAAAAAAAGAAAAATAATTGTCCTTAAAAGCCTCCTGCATCAGTTTCCCTGGGTTGAAAAACACTTGTCTTTGAGTGTAAATTTCTCTCGTCTTTGTGGATGTTCAATCAAGGCTCTTCAACCTTTTTTTTCCTTCACTTCGGGTGTATAATAGTTTTATACAACAATTTCAATCACTTCATCTTAAAATTTATATAAAATACAATAATTCACAGATTATTTCACTTTCATTTGATTATAGAATAATAAATTGCAAGCCTTAAACTTGTTTCATCAATATGTGTTATATCCACATAACTCTTAAACAAATCTACTTTTATGATAATCTTAAACTTGTAATCAAAATGATCAATATAATTTAATTTAATAATTTTATTATTGAACATCTTCCATGTTTTCTTTGCACTCAAACTCTAAATTATCAATAAGAACATCATTAATGATATCATCATTACTATTACTGTCATTGTATATGATATCATTGTCAACATAATCATCATCAAGCTAAACATCATAAATTGGTGTAGAATATTAATCCATATCTACCTCATCATGAGATCACCAAAATCTCCATAATACTTATTGTAATCAAGAAGTTGCCTCCTATATTTATGCTTATGAAACAGGTTCTCAAAATTGGTCATGAATTCATGATCACTCTCCTAATGATCCCTTAGGTTGCTCACTTCTGCCAACTGACGAGTTGATTCTGCAATTTAACTCTGCATGTTTTCTTTCACCATTTCCTCAATGTCTCATTTCAATCTTGTAATTTATCTTTACATGTTTTATATCATTAGTTTCTGAATATCAGGTTATGAATGTCTCTTTCTTGAGGGAGAGTCCCATCTTCCCCTCTTATATGAACACATTCTATTTTGTGCCATCTCTTCTAGCCATACTTATTCAACAACACAACAACTAATCACTCGTAATCGTGAGTGAAACCAATAAGAAAGACAAGAAGTCCAAGAATACAAAATTTTTAAAAGAAAGGATCATGTAGAAATTCTAATTCGCAATTTTATTATTGAATATTTTTTTTCAAGTAGTATGTCTCTCTAAGAGGTTTATAACTCCTTAAATAAACTAAAAACCCACCTAAACAAACTAGAAAATAGAAAAATAATAAAAGTCCTAAATAAACTAAGAAAAATAAAATTATTAAGCATATTATTTAATTTCCTAATCTCAATAGAAAAAAACTATGGAAAAATAATTTTCTTAAAAACCTCCATAAAAAAATTGATTTTGCAATGATCCCATGCCAGATATTTTCTTATGTTGTTTTGCTTGTTGATTTTCTTTTCACATGTTTGACAGCCCGCTTGCACTTGCTCAAGCTCATGAGACACGGGACAAACTCATGGCTTCACATGCGGAGCTAGCTGAAGATGGAGCTATCCAAATTGTGATAATAAAGACAACGGGAGATAAGATACTAAGTCAACCACTTGCAGACATAGGTGGAAAGGGACTGTTCACAAAAGAAATAGATGAGGCACTGATAAATGGTGACATTGACATTGCTGTCCACTCAATGAAAGATGTTCCTACATATTTACCAGAGATGACCATCCTCCCCTGTAACCTTCCGCGTGAGGATGTTAGAGATGCATTTATTTCAATGAGTGCAACTTCGCTAGCAGATCTTCCTGCTGGTAGCATCGTTGGTACTGCTTCCCTCAGAAGAAAGTCACAAATACTCCACAGATTTCCATCGCTCAGTGTAAGTTTATTGAACCACGTGTTTTGAATTAGTTCTCCCAGGAAAATGATATTAAATTGTCCAGACGCTCTTACATGAAAGTTAAAAAGTACTCTTCTAAAAAGTTATTGTTCCTGTTAATTTAGTATGGCTGATATTTATAGGCGTTACTTAAATGCAATCTTGCTTTTAAAACCATTCCATTGAAGAGGTAGACCCATGATGTGTGAATTGCACAAGGTAGAACTTAAGTTGTATTATTCACACCCAATCAAGATATTTTGATTTGAGGTCTGATGGTGACTATGAGTCTAAGCAGCGAGTTCCACCTGCATTGGAGACTGATTATGAAAACAAGCACTAACCTTTGTATAGGAGTAATTTTGAGAAGGAAAGAGAAAATGCTATTTGAGGGTCCGTTTAAAGTAAAACAACCACTGCTATCGACAGTAAATCTTCTTTCTGTGTTTGAATTCAAGAGAGAGATGTACATTGGGATTTATGAAAATTTCTTTTAAATGAAATATTTTTTGTCTTTTGTGGCAATGCTAAGTTGTTTCATGAAAGAAAGGTCAATCTTTGATGGTTTTGTGTTTTAGAAAAGCAAGCATTCTGAGGCAGTTGTTGTCATCATTTAAGATTTTTAGCTCTCTTAAGCTTGTTGAGTTACCTTTATTGAGCTTACTTTCAGGGTTCTCTAGCATTTCTTGATCATTGACATCTTTTTGTTGCTTTTAATTTATGTTTTTGGATGATTTTGTTTTGTAGGTGGAAGAAAATTTTAGGGGCAATGTTCAGACAAGGCTGAGAAAACTTAATGAAGGAGTTGTAAAGGCAACACTATTGGCATTAGCTGGACTTAAACGCCTAAATATGACGGAAAATGTAACTTCTATTCTTCCAATCGATGACATGCTTCCTGCAGTTGCCCAAGGTGCAATTGGAATTGCCTGTCGAGACAGTGATGACAAAATGGTGTGTTATGCTCTGCGTACCTCATCTAAGCTTTGAATACATGGAATAGTTGATCCAAAATCTGCATATCCAATTCAACTGCTGTAGGATATATATTAATAACAGAACATGGAGACTTTATTGTATGTATTGTCAGCCCTTGAAATGGTTGGTGGATGGCCATTCAGTTGTGGGTTTTGCAGGCTAATCACTAGGCTTCTTAACACTTATCCTGTTCATCTGTTTACTGTGTGCAGGCTAATTATTTGGCTTCTTTGAACCACGAGGAAACAAGACTAGCAGTTGCATGTGAGAGGGCCTTTCTTGAGACCTTAGATGGGTCCTGCCGCACTCCTATTGCTGGATATGCTAGAAGAGATGAAAATGGTGATTGCATATTTAAAGGGTTGGTTGCTTCTCCTGATGGAACTCGTGGTATGATATTACAATGAACAATGAGTATGCCCAGTTTCATGTAGCTTCTGTCCTTTATGATAATCAAGCCTTTTCTCCTTCTCTCTGTATTTCAGTACTCAAGACTTCTAGAAAGGGTCCGTATGCTTTTGATGATATGATTGCAATGGGAAAGGATGCTGGAAAGGAACTTCTTTCACAGGCAGGTCCTGGATTCTTTGACCGATGAGGAACTCAGTAATAGTTTAACCAAGAACAAAAGCAAAACCAAGGATTTACGTTCCAGTTTTAGGGCAAGCACACTAAACCTTTTTAATGTTCATCCATTCTTTTAAGTTATTGCTTGTTGTAACATTAAGGTTTGGTTGTTTGAGTACTGTAAAGTAGATGAGTCTGTTCTACCGCTGACGCCAGAAGGTGACGCTGCTGTATCTTAAGAATTAATAGAATTCGAAATTTTTGGTGCTCTTATCACTTCCAACCATATGCTTTTCTTTCGTTTTCTCCCGCTTAATCTCCAGCGTGCACAAGTGCTGTGCTTCTGAAAACCGTCTCACAGTTCACCAATCCATATATAGGAGAATAAGGGAGGAGGTGAGCCCAGATGAGCATAAAAGGTCATCCAAAGTTTAAATATTCAAGTATGGAATCCTTCTTGAATTCATTGTTTCTCCATTTCCCACTGCTTGGTAGCCAAAGTGTGTGTGTATATATTATATAATGTAATGAATCATTACAATTGTGATTTTTTCTTATATTGTAATTATAAAAATTCCTTAACCAGATAAAGGTATGCAATTGACCACAATATCATATAATACATTGTATTCAATTTAATATAAGTACAGACTGAATGTTGCGCTTATTCTTATATAATACATTATGGGTGGCCCCTGTCATAACATCCGTTGTAGTCTAGTTGGTTAGGATACTCGGCTCTCACCCGAGAGACCCGGGTTCAAGTCCCGGCAACGGAACAGTTATTTTGGCTCTCCCATCCTCTCCCTCTCGCTTATTTATTTATTTTCGTTACTTTCTATTTTATTTATAGCGAAACGAAAACAAAGACAGTCAAATTTACTGCCATTTTATGAAAATTGAATATGTATGATTTATTATTACAATAATATTATTTTTTTTTTATTTTATAATCAGATATACTTTAACTTTTGTGCACCTTGAAGCTATCTAAAAAAACATGGCGTTATTATATTATTTAATTAGTTATGAAAAATGGGCCTACGAGGCCAGGCCATCCTGCCTGATTTATTTTTCAAGCAGGCCTGCATGATTTGATTTTTTTTTTGTTGTTGTCTATTCTATTTTTTTTTTAAATAATTAGATGATATATTGTTTAATTTACCTAGATTTCAGCCACTATGATGGCTGAAAAATCAGGACATAATTTGTTTTACTTTAAAAATAATTTTAAATCTATTTTTGACTCAAAACACTTATAAAAAACCATATGAACTGTACCACTTAAAAACTAAAATCAACCTGAAACAAAAAATTAACTCGAGTTTAGATATATTTTTTACAAACTTTAAATGTAAAATAACACTTAACATGAACTTTCCTTATCAAATAGAACCATTTGATACACATATTGTTTGTTTTGGTGATCTAAATCGATGTCATATTAAAATTGAATAGAAAAAAATTTGAGGTACTAAAACTATATAATTTGCGTGATTTTTAAAGTTTAAAGATCAAAATGCATTTTTTATGAAATTTATACCACGCCATCTATATTTGACACCTTTTTTATTTTTATAAAAAATCAAAATTAATTGGTCTTCAATTAGTACTAAATTATCGAAAATAAAATTTAAGAATCAAATTAAAAGTAAAATTTTTTTACATAGCTCATTCACAATAATATGTGTGAGAATGGACAGTTGAGCCTTGCATAGTAAAAAAAACCCAAGCCTTTTAGAGTTATACTTAATCATTATTTTATTTGTAAATAGTGATGCTCGTAATTGATGTAATAATATAATGGAAGTGGTCATAATAATATAAGAGCGAGATAATTATAATATATTAATAAATGATACAGATAATAAGATAATAATGGAGATGAAATTAAATGATGATAATGTTTTTTTTAAAATGTTTTTACATGAAGCCACTTGATTGTAAAAAAAGAAAAGAAAAGAAAAAGACGCTTACATAAAAACTAAAATGTTTTTTTTTCTCTCCAAAAAATGGACCAGAACTCAATTTGAGGACTTGTTTGTGAAAGATATTAATTCAAAGGGCCAATATATATATATATATATTTTAAATTACCGAGATTAACATGAAATCTTGTGAAAAATTAATTTCAAAGTCAGTGACAGGTGTTAAATCGGGCTGGTATGTGAAATGAGTTTTAGGGTAATTTCTTAAAGGGAATTTCGATCAACATTTTCAGCATTAAACTCTTTTCCTTCATCTGAAGGAGAAGAAGGATGTGGTAATAATTATAATTGTACTACCAGTCCAAATAGGCAAGAAAGAAGAAGAAGAAGAAGAAGAAGAAGAAGAAACAAGAGATACTAACCATTTAGAAGGTATAGGTAGTCCAGTAATAAGAACTTGTGACCAAGAGATTTGCTTCCCTGTAGTTTTAAGTTTGAGCCTTGTGGTTGCTAATATAATGATCATTGGAGGCTTACATGGTCGTTAAATTCAAGATCTGTGGGATTAGTCGAGGTACGCGCAAGCTAACTTGGACACCCACGTTAAAAAAAAGAAAAAAGAAAGAGATACTACTAAAATGCTTTAGAGGACAATTTCTTATTTTCCAAGAAGTGCTTAATGAAGGTAAGGGACTGTTTGGGCTTAAACGTTGGTACTTGGTGGCCAGCCCCTCTTATCGTGACAAAAGTTAGCCCATCGTACACAATTGTCCACCCAGCAACCTACAAAATCCCATATTCAGAGCTCAACAGCAATTTATAGCATGATTTAATTTCATGGAATAAAACAGAGAGATCATTACAACTTGATTTTATTCATTAATCGAATAATTAACTATCACTAATCTAAAGAGATCAACGATAATTACCTGTTTTCCATCGTACCATGGAGTCCATTCTTCAATAGTGTTCAATCCTAGCTTGTTTAATGTGTATCTAGTTGCAGTCACAGGAATTCTACCATCGGTATCTCCACTGAAATTAATATAATTAATATATCCAATTAGATACGGCTAACTTTTTGTTTGTGTGTGTGTGTGTGTGTGTGTGTGTGTGTGTGTGTGTGTGTGTGTGTGTGTGTGTGTGTGTGTGTGGGGGGGGGGGATATCTAACTCAAAAATTTAAATTTTAAGGTGAGATTTTGAGATATAATTTGTATAATTTTCTAATATATTTTCTGAAGTGAAAACTAATGAAACCTTTAGATTTAAAATTTATAAAAACTCACACTATCTTGTTTTATTTTTTATTTTTATCAAATAAAATAGAATGATGAGATTTGAATTTGTAATTATTTGGTCAATAAGACTCTGATATCATATCAAATAACTATATCAACTTAAAAAATTAAACTTTTAAATGAAATTATAAAATATAATTATATTTGATAAAATTAAACCCTCTACTCTAAATTTACTTAAATCAGTCATGTAGTTCTGACTAATGACAATTTGAAATCCTTTGTCAAATCTGTCACAACATGTTATTAGCATTAGCACTCATCAAAATGTTCAGTTAGTAAGAAATTTAGATTAGAGCGGCTGAGTTAATTCTATAAAACTAAGACTACAAATTACTTGGATGAAATTACAAAGTAATGGATATGATTTTTGGACATGGTGTTTATTTTCACAAAGAGGTTGCGAGTATATATATAATATGATTTTACCTGTAGACCCATATGCGAATTCCCCCAGCAATAAGTTTCTTGATTATGGGAAGAATTGATTGTGGTGCATCACTCCAAAATGTGATATCTTCACTGAAAATTAAAATGAAAAAGAAAGTCATATAGAAGATAAATAAAGTCACAAACTCGCAATATCTATAGATACCTCCATGTTATATATATTGGTTACCTGCAG
>Ga0325404_1006493_pt1 | contig 12257 bp, 8 predicted proteins | sample PopdelMetagenome_18_FD_205664 | JGI IMG/M metagenome (GOLD analysis project Ga0325404, IMG submission 205664) | Populus deltoides microbial communities from Bellville, Georgia, United States - Xylem-Control-R1 | ecosystem: Host-associated > Plants > Phyllosphere > Stem > Wood/Secondary xylem... | reverse complement strand
GCTGCAGTCTGAAAGCTGAATGCAACAAGGCTATGTATCACCAATGATCTATAGAAATGCAACTAAATCATTTCAAGAATTATCCATTCCAGCTTTCAGGAAAATCAGTGTAAAGAGTAGGATGCAGTTGCATCCTGATCAAAATTTAAGTGAAATGGTAGTAACTTAGGATAATTGTTCACTCTTCCCCGTGACTCAGCAACAAGTTCCCACCGACTCCAAACACCAAATTACATCACAATCGAACTCATGAAAAAGAAAATTGTGTTGATATTTAAAGAGTAGACCACGTTTAACCTTGAATATGCAAAATTGACGCCCGCATAAAAATTGACTTTCAAGAAGAAAAGTAACAAGGAATAAAGAGTGCCATTTAATGAATCTAAGCAATCTGGAAAAACTTTTAGTTCATAGCAAACAGCAGATGATATCAGTTTCAATGGAAAAGAACAAATTTACACAAATCAGGGGAACAAGATCATGAATTCTAAGAAAAAAGCGTTATTTTAGCTGCATGCACATATAACTTAAAATAAAATTTCTCTGAAAAGAGTAACCATATCAAAAGGCAGGGATACAAAATGATATTCTTTGACCTTATTGAGTTCATTCATGCAACTAGAGAGGAGAAAGGCATTAAGAGAATCTTAAGTTGCAATATTCAAAACAGCCAGCATCAGAAAGCATTGCACAAAGTGCATCATATTCTTTCGTTATCCAGAAAACAATATAAAAATTACAGAGCATCTAAACTTCTCTAATGAAAAATTGATGCTGATTTGTGTCAGGTATTAGGAAACACTGCTCATAATCTAGACAAGTTTTGCAGGAGACCTAGAAGGCTAAGGAAGCACCAGAAGTCGAAGCAGGATAGCATACAGCCATATCAGAGACAAAACATTGTTAATTCATGAAATTTTGCAAAAAGAGACAACAGGATTATCAATTTCGAGCAGTCTGAAAATCAGGCGGTTGCTTTGTCTCATATAAACATCCAGGAGCAAATATGGCAGCTGACACATTAGCCTTCTTTAGTACGCCAACTGCGACCTTTGTCTGATATCACAGTTACCATACTTCATTAAGAAGTAGCCATAGTACCCCATGTAAGTTTTTAAACATGTAAATTTAACAAATATTAATAAACTATATCCACAACTTAGAGTACAGAAATGACAAAGTTAACAACTAAATGCCATCCGTTATGTACAAACGATCTCACAACATGCCTAGTAAGAAAAGGGGGTTTATATTTTATGATTTGAGCATTCCTTCACCACTCCTTTGTTTTTGGCACAAAAGGATATGACCATTATGGATGAAAAGAAAGGAAGATTCAACAAGGAAAACTCCTCCAAATCACCATCCACTATATGTATTGCCATAGATCATATTAATTCACCCATGAGAGCTATGATATGATTTCCTGAAAGAAACGAGAGCCAACTCCTATCAAATGTACAGCATATATGGCTCAACTCAGCCTGAATATAAGAGTCGTATGTGACCAGAACTGGTACCATTCCTAGCAGGAAGCATCAAGAAAGCTACAAGTCCACAATATCATTTTCGATACAAGGACAGATATCCAATTGTTTCAATTGGAAGGAGGTGTGACCTAACTGATTGATCTTGTAGTTCCCCCGACCTAGGTGAATACGATCTACAATTGTGTTATGACATTGATCCTCCCTACAGGCCCAGAATCATTCCATCCTCGCGAGGCCACCTTTAAGGATTTATCCAGGTAATTTCCTGGTGCATGATGAGGAGAGCCTGTGCGAAGAGGGATCATTTGGATGCTTAACAAACTCCTGGCACTTTTAAGGAACCAGGTTCTGCTGGAAAACTTTGTTCAAGGTCTCATGCAAGCTTAGTTTCGAATTTTCACCATTTTCACCTGCTAGTAGCTACACTATCAAGAACCGACTATTTGCCTACTAGCCAGAATTAGGACCAGGACATCATGTGCAACAAGAAGAACAAACTCCTTGAGAACTGAACTTGTCTAATTAGTTTTTGTATATACAAAAAACTGTCCATGTCTTAAAGGCTGAATCTCCAGTATTTGCTCCAAAAGTCTTGTTTTCAAGCAAAATAAATTCCCTAAGTTCTGCACATTAACAAGTGCATGTACAATGCATAATGCCCTTTCTTTTTCTTTAAGTGGATGCTTGAGACATTACGATTTACCACAACAATGCAGCAATAAAGCTGACAAGATTTGAGATAGCAAATTGTAAAATCAACACCAAAGAGCATTTAAAAAAAAATGAAGAGCTGCTAGAGAGGAAGACACCCCCCTCGAACACCCAAAAAAATAAACAAAGAAAGCGAACTAAAAGATCAAAATAAATAGCATTCTGGCCCTGTTAAGTTTTAAGTAAGGAAATCCTCTAAAAGTCCCAGAAATAGAACATAATAAAGTGGTCAAGAAAAATGTTCTCCCTACAACAGTTGGTTAAAAAAAAAGTTCTAAAAGATTCTAGAGTTCCACTCCCTATAACCCCAGACAAACAAACCCACTAAATGAATCAATAACAGAGCTTCCACCCCACTAAAAGAATAGAAGATAGTCATGATCCTTTAAATGAAGTAAATCAGATTTTAACATTTTTCTTTGCTTTAAAAAAATAGTGAGATCATCACTGACTTTCACCTTTTAAACTAGATGTTAGTTCCAGAAACTGAAACAGAATATTCACAAGCAAAATATATGGGTGGATACCATGCTTGTTAACTAATGGCATATTCATTGCATTTGGACAAAAAAGAAAAAGAAAATGCATGTGGAATGAACAAAATAACTTTGTGGAATATCTTCGACACGGACTTAATCTGATCAAAATGATGAAACCGAAACCACATCATACAATAGAGCTTGTAATTAAGATTAACATGTCTAAATGATTGGAATGATACCAACGTTCCATTGTCCACCACCAAAAGTTTTCCTTCCAAATACATCCATTCCCATGTAGACATCAAACTTTCTATTTCCAGCCACAGCAGCTGAAAGATCTGGATAGTTACTCTGCTCAGAAAATGATTAAATTTGCACACATGAAGAAATGGAACAACAAAATTAACTCTATATGGAAGAGAACAAGATAATCTGGTACCTTCCATGTGTAGTTTACAAATATGCCATCACATATGTCAAAGAAACATTTATTATTTTCATTCAGTTGATCTTACCACCAAATATATTCAGTGGTTATGACACTGTCATAGCTGCATAATTTGTAACAAGCAATACAAAAGAAAATTCAGGATAGACAGGTAGAATGTGGCACTTTTAATACTCACCATATGACCAAAGATTCAGGCATCAAGGAATGCATTGTATGGGTTAGATGGTTCACGAATTCTTCAAGATAAAGAATTTGCTGCTTGTGCAAATTAACCTCCATATTAACCTGCAATGAGCAATTGCCACCGCAACTGAATACCCACAGCAAACAAAATAGAAAGAAGAACACATCCAAACTCCTTTCCGCTCTTCTTCCGGAAAAGCATTCTTTGTCGCTTCAAATATTTAACATATTTCTTTGTATAATACACGACAGTATCAAAGATTGAAAGAAAATTGCAAATTTCTCTGGCAGTAATTGTCAAAGAAAGAGGCTTTATATTGAGGACTGCACTAATTAAGTAGTATTTTCACGCACATCCAGAAAGTGATTGAAATGACATGTTGCAAATTCTTTAACATAGGAAAATTTAACAAACTACATACCAGCCATCCATCAAAGCCCAAATCAACAGCAAGCTCTGCCAATCGCTCAGCATTCATCCGAGCAGACTTCATTGTTGCAAGCAATTTATTGCGGACAAGTTTTCCTTCATCCCATTCTGTTATGAAAGTCCCAAACACCTTCCATCAACAGGCACAGGGAATAACATCGAATGCATCAATATCTCCAGCCAGTCACTTGTAACAATGCATCAAGTGGGAATAATATAGGTTACAAAAAAAAAAATACACCCAAGGAAACCACTACCATAATGCCTAGACTGCCACAGAAAACAAGTGGTTTCTTTTTCAATTTCAACTGAATTCTTTTTCCATGAGAGTAAAAATTGAATCTCGGATACGCCAAATTCTGATCTCTGTGAGTTAAATGCAAAAATCTTCTACGAACAAGCTCTGAACTTGGCACTCAAAGCAAAAAAGTCTACATTTTCCCGGCAAAGGTTATACCAATAACGTACACTACCATTGAACCAGCCATTTTTTAAAATCAACTAAATATGTTATTTAGAAGATTTGAACTATTGATAACCAATGCAAAAGCCTACCATATGTGACATTATTGCACCAAATCTTTCTTCATTTTCAAACATCAATACAAACTGAAAAGGAAAAGACTTTGGTAAGCTACAAAAGAACCAGAACTCACAACTTCACTACCAAATCAGCTTCCTGCCCATTCAAAATAATCCAAAAAGAAAAAAACTTTTCACTCGTAAACTCCAAAATGGCCATAATTTATACTCGGAGGCCTTCACCTCTGCAACTAGCTAGCTCTGTCGCCTGCCCCGCCAACGCAAACCAGCCTCCTGGGCAATTCCAAAAAAAATTAAAAAGAATCTCCTGACGTATAATTATCCAAAAATCAATAACAATTCGCTAAATTCAACAACTAAACTAGTTCTAATACTAAATTAACTTATATATATATATATATATATATAAACATTCCAGCTCAAGAACTGCAAAGACATAAATAAGAAATTTAAAGTACCTTGACACCACGTCTGTGAGCAGTATTAGTCCAGCAAGGAGGAGGCAAGGTAACCAAACTATGAGAGAAGTAGACGAAAACATCAATCAAATACCAATGCCAAGTAGCATAAGCATCAGGATTAGTCCCTCCTTGAACCCACTTGTCATTCACATAACCTCCTTGCATATCATGGCGAACAAGAAGCCTAGGCCTATTTGGCTAAGACTTGGGTTTTAAAGGAACATAAGATTTGTTAAATGGGCAGTGAAAAGATTCAAACTAAGAACGAGTTTCAATCTCTTCAAAGGTTTTGATTGGGTATGAGATTGGAATGGAGGAGTGCGATCAATGGTGGAGGATTCTTGATCTTGTGGGGGGTCATTGGATTTCATATTTTTTAGTATTAGAGAAAGGAAATTGCAGAGTGACTAGGGTTTGGCGGTTGATGCAGGCACGAAGGACGGAAGGAGAGATATAAGCACTTACTCATCTGCCTGTTTGTTTTGAGAGACAAGACAGTAGGAAGTAATCTCTTTATATAGTTTTAGTTTATGTTTTGGAGTATTTTTTTCATCATCATTATGTTGTGTTATGGGCATTGGTATGGTTTCGGAGGGACACTAAAAGGAGTGAAAATCTATTTTCTACTGACAAGCAAATGCTTTGTTTATTGTTACTACCAGGAAACTTCATGTATCGCAAGTAGTGATGGGCTTTTAAGATTCTGGATTGCGGTTTGAGATGTTAGCACAAATAAAATAAAGAATTATGCGAGAGGTTATGCTCTGGTAACGCATAGGCATGTTCTTTTACGAGTACCCTTTTCTGGTCGAGCAATACTCCCCGGTATTTCGTTTTCCAAGTTGTTACTTCGAAAAGGAGAGAAATTTTGACTTACTCTGAAGAAAAAAAAATGTAGAAGCTATTGTTAGGACTAAGATTGATGTCAGAACACAATGTTTGGCAACTATCTATGTTCACAGAGCAGCCAATTTCATTAAATAGAGAGAAAACTACAATCTACAGTAAACGAGGGGAGAAATGAGGAGGAGGAACACATCAACTCAACTCTCATTTTATATAGTTGCCTCACATTTCTTTCTATCTCTCTGCCTTGCTTGCTGCTTCAAGCTACTTCTGCCGGCTCTATCTTGCTCTTACTGATGGCCAGTATCTATAGCTGAAAATGGGGGAGCACACATTTCATTTTCAACCATGATTTCTCCCAACAAACTATCAGAAAATCTTCCCCTAATTTTCAGTCATGAAATCCCCCAGCCTAAATAGTAGCACTGAATTCTTCCCTTCCTTTCCAACTTAATGTGTCTTTATTGTCTCCAAACTCAACAGAAATCTCAACAGGAACGTAACATCCGTTAAAAGAGTAGTGAAAGCACTTGAAGTTATTTACTTGGGAGGCGGAGGGTCCACGGTAGAGGACTGGTGTTCATTTGATCCAGACATGGTTAGGACTTGGGAGGAGGGGATTGCAAGAAGAGATTCGGGATTTGGCAGTTTTTACATGTATTGAATCCAAGGATTGACAATGGTGATTGTAATATAAGATTCTGGCAGGAAGTTCTTCCATTAACTTGATCGGAGAATCAAGTGTAATCAGACTAACTTGATTCTCTGATAGAAAGTCGTGTATTATTACTTTGTTTTGCCGTTTTTTGCCGTTGGTGCGGATGTTTGGTGGGACTATTTTGAAAGACTTGAAAGCACGTGTGGACATGTGCTTCACGTTCATTGTTACACAACAAATACGGCAAAATAAGGAAACAGACTTGAGGATATCCATGCTCCATACTTCTTTAAAGGATAGTTTATAGGTAAATGGTTACTGCTAAAAATATTTGATATAATCAATGCTGATACTGTATATATCAGAGGCAAGGATCCTGCGGAAGAAATGACGCATTTTATTATTATTATTATTTTACAGGGGTCCTTGCAGAAAATAAAGATTTGGTGATTTTCTCTAGGTCTTAGCATGTATTCGCATTTCTCTATCGTAATAGGTAAATTAACATGTTCCATTGGATTGTATCATAGAAATATCAGAGATGGTGATGGAGAAAGGATATGCAATATAATAACGCTGTACAAGAAATTGATGGGTTGTATTCGATTGGATTATCATTGAATGCATGCTTGTATTCTAGTTCTTGATTGGTGTTTTCAGTGTCGCTGGTCCTTGTGTTTTATCGTTAGAAGTCAATATCTGTGGCTTCTGGGTTTTTCCGCGGGAAGGGTTGAAGACTTCGGCTTCAGATAGTACAAAGACTAGCATACAATTAAAGAAGATTGCTCCAAATTAAGTCTACCATGCTTCTTTTTTATGCACGCCTGCTCTTGTGACCTGAAAGTTTATGTCATCACATGGTTAGGAACCACGAGTTGGGATCTGCTCAGATGTTTTTAATAATATTTTCGGTTGCATACGGTTCAAGCAAGTGCATCTCTCGTATCAAAGCCTTTTACCACTGATGTATTTCCAATTTGAATTCGTACTAATATCAACATCAAAAGCGTACACTGACAACCACTAACACCAACATACAGGTAAGGAGAGAACAAAAAAAATGGCAACAGAAGCAACCACTTGAATCACTCATGCAAACCCAAAAACTAGGAGGGAATCGGAGGTCTCTCTATCGGATGTGAAGTTTCTCTGCATCAAAACTTTGCAACATTTGCTGAATTTTAGTCTTCGGGGCAAGCTTCAGATGTCTTTGCCAGTGGGTAAGAAGAGTTTTAAGTTGGTTCCTCAACTTTAAAGCCCATATTCAGGTCGCAGGTGATAATCCATTCATGTAAATTCACAGGATAGCTATCTGCAAATCATGCACTTCAAAGTAGTTCATCGGTTCCTGTCAACTTTTCAAATTCGCTTTCATCAATTGTCCCCTTCTTCAGTTTTTTCAATAAACGATATTCCCGAGCCAACTCTTCTTCATCCTCAACTGTCTGGGCAGCTCGTCTCTGTTTAGCAGTTTTCTTTCTCATGGCGTTAGCTGCAGCACTGGGGGTCTTGCTTACCTTTTGGGGTTTTGATTCTTGCTGCCGTGCTTCTTTCTTGGCTTGCAAATTTTTCCGTCTTTGTTTCTGACGAGATTTATCCCTAATCACAATTACTGGCTATTAGCACTCAGTCGCTATAAGAAAACAAGAAGATGAAGTTTTATGACACCATGTCCATGTGGACACTGGACGAGATATGCATGGGATAAGGAGTTCGAGCCTTAAAGATTCGTGTAAATACAGGTAAAGCTCAAGTGAGGGGACAAACCAATTTTTGAAGCTGCATAACTATGACAGAATAATATGAATCAAATAATAAATCAGGCTAAGGACGAGAACATTTAACAATTTCAGGCCTAATATGTCTAGTCATGAGTACTCATACACTGGTATTGTAATTGCTGCTACATAACAAACAGTCCCTTCTTCACAATTAACGTGGTAAGCAAGGCATAGTGAAGAACTCTTACTTGTACTTGATCTCCTCTAAATTGAGGTCGTCAACTGGAGTGAAATCCTTGGTTGAAAGTGAGTGGTGCTTTACCTCTGGCATTGATGGGAGCTGTAATAAGCCATATCCCATGCCCAACTTCCCAACTTCAAGTTCTTTCCACCTGTAAAATACAAATATAAGGCGAACCCAGTTACAGTCCAGCAGAAGTAAAGGTTCTAGGATGGGAAACCTAAAGATGGTCTTATCCAGTTAGGGGTTATGTTTTTTTGTGGGTTGGGGGGCAGGAGGTTAGGAACAGGATGAAGCATGATTATTAACCTGAAAATGTAAGAGCAGTGGTGTTCTTTATATGCACGAATGTACGAAACAAATGCTCTCAGTCCTTTCTCCATGACATCACGGTCCTTTTTAGCAGCAGATCGTATCTGAAACAGGTAACGACCAGAAATATTGGATCAATGACCAAAAATAGAAGGGCATAGCAGAAAAGAAAATTATGAAATATGATGCTATACAGTATCTAGAAACAAGCCAGTGGTTAGAATATAACAATAATAGCAGTGAAGATATTAACTTTTGAAACATGTGGGCAAAAAATCATATCTCAACATGTGACACAACTAGCAGAATTGAGTACCATAATTAATCACAAATTATTTCAGTGTGTAGTGCTGGCAATCAAATCCAAATAAGCTTGACAATGATACATGCACCATAAGAGAAAATGGTCATTCAGGATTGACCATAGTGCTTCATGGCATCAAGGTTAGTTATGCTAATAGCATTGTGAACCTAATCAGGATTTTTTGCTCTATCATCATCTTCTAAGTTACTGCTTGGAAGAAATTGAGGTCACCTGCGGAACAACATCTGGTGCATCATCTGCACATTTCCTTTCCAGAAGAGGAACCCTTCTTATGCGCAGGAATTCCACATAAGCTTCCTCCTGCAAGAAGTGACTACATTGATCACTTCTGTTGTAAGTGGAAGCAATAGATAGAAAATAACATGAACAAAAAGAATTCAGAATAACATATTTAAGAGCTAATAATAATTGCTTCAATGCGGAAGTGATAAGCTACACCTTTGGCAACAGAAAAACAATGGAACTTCCTTGCCTACCCAACCGAGCAGTTCGACCAACTCTATGAACAAAGACATTTGGGTCTTGAGGGGGATCGTACTGCAAGATTAAATGAAAAAAATATTTCACCTATCAATTAACATTAGAAATTCAAAAATTAAAAGTAACATTCTCTTCATAAAGTTACAACGCTGCAGAGTGTGGATAGTTACTGCACCACCTGCACTATACAGTCCACACCGGGAATGTCAAGTCCACGTGCAGCAACATCAGTGCACAGAAGAATGCCACTTGTGAGAGATGTAAATGAAGTCAATGCTTTCTCTCTTGCTGTCTGTCAGGCATAAAAAAAAGAAAAAGAAAAAAATATGAAAATGTCAGAACACACGGCGGCCTGCTGGAGATTTCTTCACCAACAACCTCTGCTCATCTTTGAATTTTTACCTGCTTCATCTTCCCATGAAGAGATATCAGAGAGAAGCCGTTCAATACAGTGAGACGTGGAAGAACAACCCCCCAGTAATCGACACAAGCACATGTCATGAAGTATCTGCAGATTATGGAAATCATTTTTCGTAACGAATGATATCTCATCAGACCTTAATAATGTAGATTGCTTTGCCATCCTTTTACAATATAGAACACAACTTACATGATAATTTTTTTAGATTTGTTCTTAACAAGGAGATCAACAAGCTGAGATGGTTTCTTATCTGCTTCACATTCCAGATACTGCAGAAAGAAAAGATAAGTTGACATATTGACTGCACGAAAGACAAATATTGAACAAGAACTATTCTCCATTAACATGTAAGGGATAACCCAGGTTGAATGACAAATTAATGCCATGTACAATTAGCATAAGCAACATACAATATACCTCAAGTAGAAGGCCTGATGGTGTTTTGGAAGGTGCTAATTGTTGACCAGACACTGAGTTATTTAATGATTTTGTTTCAGCTCGAACTTCAACTTTCACAGGATTCCTCAGTCCAGCTTTGGATAGCTCTTCAACAGCCTCGGTTTGAGTAGCTGAGAAAAGGCCAGTTCTACGAAGCTTGGGTAAGCGAGATATAATGGAGTTTAGCTGCTTCTGGAATCCCATATCCAATAGCCTATCAGCCTCATCTAAAATCAAAACCTGTTCAACCAATGGACAAATTTACCAGTAATCTTCATGATTGCTTTTATTGTGCACCACAAATCATCCTTGTTCACAATCTCCATAATTAGTAATTCAGAACATGGTTATCTCAATAAACTTCTTAAAAAGGCATGCAACATTTTATCAGATGTCCCTAATTCAGTGGTCATGTTTTCTTTATAAAGAAATAATCAAGGTAAATGCTTTGCATTCCTAGAGAATGATAACATATGAAACATAACAAGCACGAGGGTATAAGAAGCCTCAACCTCATCAAGTGGTTAAAAATCACTACCTCGAGGTTTCTAAAGTCCAAGACATCCACACGATCCATTATATCAAACAGCCTCCCAGGTGTTCCTATCAACAAATTAGCCCCTTCATCCTCTATCATCTTCACATCAGCTTTTACATCCATGCCTCCAACAAGTAGCATGGAATTAAAATTTGATAAGGTTGCAATAAAAGGTTGTGCAACATTATATATTTGCGACGATAACTCCCTTGTAGGAGAAATAATTATTCCCATCACCTGTTAACCACGTAAAGCACTGAGATTATCAGCTTCATTATTACGCTACAGAACCAAAATTAAAAACAAATGCAAGGAAGCAACTATGATACAAACTCCCAAAAGTCACTGTAGTTAAAATTTTCCACCTTCAATATCAAAACAGCTAAAAGCATTAAAATTCTCTTCTCATTTTTCAAATTATCTCAGCAACTAAGCAGGGCTGAGAAAATCAAAGAAAAGGTCAACAGCTTATTTTTCAACAATTCAAATGCTGATTCAACCAAATTACAAATAGTCACACAACTAAAACAGACCAGAACTAAACCAGTCTATTAAATTAAGCAACTTGAACACTGGACCCGCCAATTTTCAATTCAAACAACAAAAGACACTAACTTTCCTTCGCTCGCTCCCAGTTTTCAGCAGTCGAACAGAACGCATAAAAAATAGAGAAGAAAGCAATCACCTGGTGAGGTTTGGGAGAAGAGGATCGGCGAAGAATTTCGACGAGAGGTACAACAAAAGCTAGAGTTTTTCCGGATCCAGTGGCGGCGTCGACTGCTACGTCTTTGTAGCTGCATAGTAAAGGGATGGTAGCGGCTTGAACCGGTGTGCAGTAGTCGAACCCAGAATTGGTTAAGGCTTCGAGAACTGGCTCGGAAATTGAAGGCTTTAAATCGGAGAAGCGGGTGTTCGTTAATGCTCTGTTTGGGTTCGGTGATTCGGTGGTGTCCATTGTAGGTTTTCAGGTACCGCCGCTTCTTTGATTCCCTTCAAAATCTATGTTGCGGCTTTTGTTGCTCGTGTGTCTGGAATTAACAGAAACGTTTTTTAAGAATAGTTGAATGGAGAAGTATATAATTCTCCAAAGAGAAAAGCAACGTTTCTTACGTTTTCTTTTTCTTTTTGCAGCACTTAGGTTAGGTCCATGGCACCGGAGGAACGAAAGCCTGGCCCAGTCTTTTGTACAGGCTTGTTAAGCGTCGCTTGCGAGCACGGATGCTACATTTAAAATAAATAAAAAAAGGAAGCAGCAAATGACTCTAGCCTTGGATTCATTGCATTGTGCATTGGATGACTATTTTACCATTGTCAGATAAAATTAACTAAATTGTTATCAGGGACAGTATTATCTTTTCACATTATTACTAGTAATTATTGAATTGATTTGGATATATCATTTTTCTTGTATATTTTAGTACAGTAAAATTATTCTTAAAAGCTAAAAAGTATTAAACTTATATAGGAATTCTTTGTTTTTTTTTAAGCACTGTTAAATTATTGAATTACCTTTAAAATAACACAAA
>Ga0325404_1006488_pt1 | contig 12268 bp, 10 predicted proteins | sample PopdelMetagenome_18_FD_205664 | JGI IMG/M metagenome (GOLD analysis project Ga0325404, IMG submission 205664) | Populus deltoides microbial communities from Bellville, Georgia, United States - Xylem-Control-R1 | ecosystem: Host-associated > Plants > Phyllosphere > Stem > Wood/Secondary xylem... | reverse complement strand
TCTCTCTCTCTCTCTCTCAAATCTCTTTTCTGGAATAAAAAATCATCATAATAATTTTATTTTTATTCTCTGTTATCTGCAACAATCTCCATTGAAGCATTAAATCATCTTATTTCAGGTAACTCTTTTCCTCAAATGTCTCTCTATTATCTACCTTTTGTTTCCCTCTTCTTTGTTTGGATTTATAGTTGTGATTGTAGCATAAATCCTATGATCTTGTTAATTTGCTGTGTTTTTCATGTTTTGTTTGGTTTTTTGGGGGAAAAACATAACAATCTTATGCTTTGTTTTGTATAGAATCTCAGGATCTTGCTTGTTAATTTGCTTGTTGAGTTAATCTTAGATGCTTATAAGAAATTGAACGGCCTTTGCTTTTAAAAATCTCAGATGCTATTGTTTGGAATTATTTATGCAATGGATTTTTTATATCTTTGAAAATTACCAGGTGCTCTAATGAATGTAAGTAAGACAGTCCTTCAACAATTTCTATCGCAATTTTAAGCCTAATTTTCCATGAAAGTACTCGATCTGGTTTCTCTATACCAGGAGAAATATGCATGTTAGGAGCAAAAATAAGGTTATACAATGTTGAGATTAATATTGCGGAATATAACTCCAAATTAAGAATAATTGATTTTCTCCTTACTAGAAAATAAATGGTAGTCTGTGAAAAATATTTGGTAGTCTAAAAGCTCTTTTTTGCATGTATTCATAGACAAAGATCTTCTCTTAATTTTCAAGACAAATAACCCAAAAGCTTTACAATGTTCGGATGAGACACCATTTCCAGTAAACTAATCTCGGTATGTACCAATAAATGATGGCAAGTAAGAGCACAAACAATTTGTTACCATGAAACTGTAAAGGGATTGAGTGAATTTTGCAAGAAAATTATATTTTCAAATCATAAAATATTAGGATTGAGAACTGTCACCATATTATGATATTGAGCCATGTTGTTTGCATATGTGTGCACACTAGCTATTGCCAAACTTTACCACCAACTTGACCATTCATTATCTACTGCCAAATTAGTAATCCACTTTAAGGCCTTGTTTGTTTAAATAATCAAATATCATTGCAATAATTATGATACAGTATCAGCTCCTCTTATTTCTAACTTTTAATTTATAATGTGTGTCAGTTTGATCATAATTTCTTTGTATTAATTGTGTAAGTATTTGATATGCTTTTTGAATGTTTATTTCCTTAAAAATTTTAGGTTTTGTTATCAGAAAACTTCACTTGCTTATTATGGATAGTAAGATTATTCATGCAACATGTATGGGAGCAGCTATAACTGTTATAGCTGCAGGGGTAGCTATTATTGAACGAGAAAGAAATAGAATTTATATATCAAGAGAACTACGTATAAATGCAATTGCTTAACGAGAATTTTATATTGATAGCATTTTGAATCGAGGTGATAAACATTGTGTTGAACAAATTCATATGAAACCAGTTGTATTATATAATTTGTATGATGTTCTCACAAGTCGTGACGTATTACAATCAACTCAGAATGTGTCTATTAGGGAGCAAGTAATTGTGTTCTTACAAATTATAAGCCGAAACCAAAGATTTTATTTTATTAATGATATATATTATAAGTCTGTTGAAACTATCTATCGTTACTTTAAAATTGTATTAAAAGCAGTTCTTAAGTTATACAAACGTCTTATTAAAGACCTAGGAGATACAGTTCCCACGGAGATAATGAATAATCATAGATTCTATTTTTATTTTAAGGTATGAGAACAATACCAATATTTTATACATTAATTAATTACATCTAGAAGAAAAAGTTATAAATTATTTTTCCATGTTTATATAGGATTGTGTGGGAGCAATTGATGATACATATGTTCCTGCAAATGTTCCTATTGAAATTCAAGGAAAGTTTCAAGGTCGAAAAGAGGGAACAACATAAAATGTTTTAGCAGCTATAGCTTTTGATTTGAAGTTTATATATGTTTTAGCTGGATGAAAAGAAAGTGCACACGATTCTCGGGTTTTAGGTGATGCACTATCAAGACTTAGTGATTTAAAAATTCCAGAAGGTATAAACTAAATATTTCTTATATGCAATAAACATATAAATTGTCTAATTAGATAAAGATAGTAATAGGTTTTATTTTTAATTTGTAGGAAAATATTATCTTGGTGATGTTGGTTAAGGTATTCGAAAATGAATCATTTCTCCTTTTTGTGGAGTTCGATACCACTTGAATGAGTTTATAGAACATTCACCAGAAAATAAAAAGGAGCTATTTAATCTTTGACACTCTTCATTGAGAACCACTCTTAAGCGAGGGTTTGGTATTTTGAAGAGTTGCTTTAGAACAATTGATGGAAAACCTTTTTGGTCTTATAAAACACAAGTGAATGTTATGCTTGCATGTTGTATTATTCATAATCACATAATAGGAGTTGATCCTTATGACTTTCTTATGGAAGAAATATATTCGAAAAGTGAACCAATTAGAAGAACAATCAGCTTAAGCCAACGTGAGAAGAGGGAAGAGAATAGGGAGTGGATAACAAAAGGAGAAATGATTGTATCAACCATGTGGAATGATTATAACATTCAAAGAAACTAGTAATTGAGTGTTTGTTTTTATTATATCTTTCTTGAGTTTGTATTATCTTTGTTATATATTTGGATTGCTTGTTAACTTTATTATAATTTTTTATGTATTTCATGTATTCTTTTTTAAATAATAATTACATTTGTTTTGTATAAAACTAATTCAATCTAAATATTGTATGATTTTTATTTTGTATAAATTTATGATTTTTTTATAGAAATGAGTACCACGAAGAATTAAAAATGCAAGGGTAAACATTTTACATGGTCTAAGCCTATATCTCACAAGCTACTTGAGATATTAGTCGATAAGGCACCTAAAGGAAACAAGGTTTCTTCCACCTTTAAAGCGGAATCTTTTGTTAAGGTGGCTACAAAAATTAGTGAAAAGTTCAACATGCAATGTAAGCTTAAGCATGTAGACAATCATCTCAAAATTGTGGAAAAAAAAATAGGGAATAATAACCGAACTTAAAAATAAAAGTGGCTTTGGTTGGGATGATTATTTGAAGAAGATTACGGTTTCAAAAGATGTATATGATGAAGAAGTAAAGGTATAATAAATAGTATACTCAATTTTTACATTTACTTTTGTTTCCAAAACTTTATACAATGAATTAAAAATTGCATATTCTAATCTTTATGAACAGGCACACCCTATTATGATAAGTATCTCAACAAAAAACTTGATATGTATGAAGCAATGATAATTGTTGTTGGAAAAGACATGGAAACCGGAAATTATGCCAAATCATATGCTGATATCAACTTGGAAGAAAACACTGGAGTGCAATCTATTTCAATTGAAAATGAAGGGTGATATGAAGAAACTTCAAAAGATAAAGAGACATTTTCCTCTAGTGCACAAAAAAGGCAACATAGAAAGAGAAATTGAATGTATGAAGATGATGATGTTGAAAAGTTGTCTAAAAAGATTGGAGATGTAGCATCTTTAATTCAAAGCCTAAGCAAAAAAAAAATCAACTTGATGTTAATGAGCTATATACAGAAGTGATGAAAATTGAAGGATTTGAGGAGATCACTCTTGGTGATGCTTTTGATCACTTGGTCCAAAATGAAATGTTAGAAAAAGCATTTATGGTAAAAAATGCTAATTTGAGGAAAATTTGGCTTCAAAATTATGTGAACCAACACTAGGGGTGAGCATTTCCAGTTCGGTCTGATTTTGGGCAAAAATAATTAACCAAACCAAAATTATTTTTTTTCAAGTTTTTTAACCGAACCAAACCGAAAACCGGTTCGAATCGACCATATTCGGTTTTGTTTGGTTTTTTTCCATTCCAAACCAATTTAAACCGAAATTATTTCAATTGAGTTTTTATTCTAAATTTTAAACACTGACCATATTTTTTCAGGAATTCTATCTTCGTTTTGTTTTTAATTTCACAGATATGTGCTTATTTTCTGAGAAATCTTGGCTTTCTCAACATGGTTTTTTCTTAAAATGGTTGGGCATGTATGACAAACACAAAAGGAAAGAACAAAGGTCATTTGACTAAAAAAAAAAAACAAAGGGAATATCAAAAGATAGTTTACATAGATCCTCATCTGCTCATCGTCCATCGAGTGCCAAACTTGATTTCAAATTGTTGTCCTCATAATACCAACATCAAGGAGAGCACAGGAAAACCTTTTACTGGTTCAACATAATAATCTTCTTTGGTTACATGTGCATGAAAAAATGTACAATAATTACAGGATTATGTGAGAAATAGAAAGAAGAAGGATAAAAAAAATTAAAAGCAAAAATAAAAAAGGGTATGTCTTTTATTGAAGGAATAAAACAATTAAAAGTAAAATTGCAAAAGTGAAGAGGGTGGCGTGCCTTTGATAGGAGGAGCATGGAGCAGAGCTTAACAAATAACAGAAGCATGAAGGAGAATCAAAAAGTAAAGATGCAGGGAGCAAAGGGAGAGGAGAGATGGAGAGATGCAGAAAGCAAGGGAGGGGGCGGCTAGTTTTGTTTTTAGAGGAAAGCTAATTTAGGTTTAAGGTTAGGAAAACATCCTATTTATACCTGTTTTTTTTTAAGTGCTGGCTTGGTTGAACCGATTCGGTTTAATCGGTTTTAGACTTTTGAAACCGAACCGAACCAAAATTGTTTTGTAATTTTTTAATTGGTTAATTCGGTTTTTTCTCGATTTGGTTTTTTTGGTTATTTTTTTCTGCTTTCTCGGTTTAATCGGTTGTTCTGTTTTTTTGCTCACCCCTAACCAACACTACTACAGGCCTGATTGCTAAGATGATTTTACTATGATAAGAAAGTCTATGTTTGTTATTTGACAAGTATGGTGACCTGTTTTATTTGGTCTAATATGTTTATGATTGTTAATTTGAATTAATATATATGTGTATGACATCAAAACTTAATATTTATGCATGAAAATGTTTGATGTAAGATGTTATATTTATTTCCTAATGTTTAATTGATATATATTAAAGGGATAATTGTTCATAACCTTTTAAAAAAGCAATCTTTATCCAAAAAAACCCATCAAAATACTTTTGTATTTATTTATCTCTAAAAAAAAATTCATACCAAAAAAACCCAAATATCTAACGCTTACTTAATACCATTAACTAATTTAGCTTTCTTAATACTGCTAAAAAATTATTTTGAGCGTTTACAAATGAAAAAAAATATTAATAGATTTTACTTAAGAAATATTTCACAAGGTTATATATTTATAATATTATATTTAAAATATTTATATTACATATATAGTTATATTTTATAAAATAAGCTATATATAAATATATGATATAACAAAAAAAAAATCATCATTATACTTTTTAGATCTCATTCTTTTATTGTAAGTGATTAAATATTTATATTTAATATTCTATATATGTGAGATAAACTTTTTTAAAAATAAAATATTAAAACATTAATAAGTTATTTTTTAGCTTATTTTCCATGACATAACCAAATACTGGAAAATATTTTCCAGCTTATTTTCCATGACACTACCAAACATCGAAAAATAATTCACTTTTGAAGAATCCACTTTTCAAGGAAACTATTTTCCAAAAAGAAACTACTTTCCAGCAAACAAACGGGGCATAAGATGAAATCTAGATTTTCATATTGATACATGTATGAATATAGTTAATATGTGGATTGGTTATGGCAATATATGCTGTCAAAAATTATTAGTGATTTAAATACTACAATCTAAAGCCAATATAGATGAGTTCTTTGTTTAGTTTAACTATAAGAAAAAAGCATGTAAATAAAACTAAGTTTGCTGAATAATTCTATAAACATGAGATCAAACTGAAGTTTTAAAACATAACAAGCATGTTTGTATAAAATTGCATAAACAATATCTAAAGTAGGTTATTAAGAACACTTATTTGTTAAAACACTTAGAATCTAATTTAGATTAAGATTTATTGTTGTTAAAGATCAATCATTTATCATAAAACTTTATTGCTCGTTTCTTGGTGTAAGCAAAATGATTACAATCAACCTTTCAAGATTTCAACAGCACTACCTTATTTAGTTGCACTATAAAACAAAGTTCACAAACTTGAGAAAATATGACTCAAAATATTTATACAATATAATAGAATCTAAGCTCTGGAGAAGAAGAAAAGGTAAAGAAAAAAACCAAAGCATAAACTAAAGGAAAGTAAATTGAAAAGCTGAGGTGAAGAATCTTAATGACTTGAGTTGAGCTAGTATGTATATATGGCTTAAAGCTAAAAAAAACCCAATAAGCCTATGGCCTTTCCCTTTTTAAAGCTTTGGTATGCTTTAATCTCAATTTTAACTCTTCAAGTTTTCATTATATAAGCTACAATAAAATCTTATAATCTTTAAATGTGGGATTGAGGGTTCTTAGATAAGTCTGGTCACGCCAAACTAGTAGTCACGCCAAACTAGTATAGTAGCTAAAAAAGATCACAACTTTTGATATACTCATTGGATTAAACTCGAATTTCTTTAGGAGATTCTTGAGGCCTTTTTTTTTAAGGGAGATTGTTTAATCATATACTCCCTACCAGAAGACCTCAAATTAGGCCCAAGAGATCTTGTTTAAGCCAATTTTATTTATTTTTTTCTATAATTTATGTTATCTTTCTTTTATACATTAAGATTTTGAAGTATTACCTAGTAGAGGTTAGTTTTCTAACCTATTTAAAGAAGTTATAAAGCTCTTTAAGAGGCTAATTTTATTAGACTTATTTTCAGAGAACAAAACTATGAATTTAGAGTTCATATCGACAACCCTTTCATTCATTAGTTTCTATTTTGTATGCATTTATTGGAGTGTTTTTGTGCTTTTACTTGCATCAATATGTATTAAAGTCCAATGATCCTAAGTTTTATTACTTGATGTGTGTTGAAATTCCAAGTTCTTTTATTTATTGTGTGCTGTAGAACAACCATGATAAGAAGAGGTCATGGAGTAAGGCATGGTCAAATAGGAGGGGATGAGGAGGCTCTCTCCCATGAAAGAAATGTTTAAGAGCTCGTTATAAAAGACATGCAGAGGTAGGTTAAAAAGTTGACTTATTAGTTAGAATAGAGGGATTTAAGAGACTATGGCTGAGAAGAAAATAACCATAGGTTCTTGGTCAATACTAAAAACTCATACCAAAAGTAGCAGTAAAGGAGATAACCTCTTGACCAGGATGAAAATAAAACTAGAGATTTTAGGTTCCATATCAAGATCCCTGAATTTATTAAAACCTTATAAACAAGGGAATTCATAAATTAGTTAAATGAGATTGAATGGGTTTTTTTTTTATTTTTAGAATGAGGTTCATGGACAGATGTGAGTGAAAATGATCATAATCAAATTGAAGGTCCAAACATCTGTTTGGTAGGAACAATTAAAGATGACATAGAAAAGATCATGAAAGTAAAAAATCAATTATTATGACATTATGAAGAAAAAGATGAAGGAACATATATTTCTTTTCAATTGTGTCCAAGCATGTATTAGAGGCTCCACATGTTGAAATAAGAAGGGAAGTCTATCAAAGATTACATTAATAATTTCTAATAGTTATTGGCTAGGAATGACTTGAAATAAATAGAAGAGTGGTTGGTGGCGAGGTATCTAAGTGGGTTACGATGGCCTATTCAAGACGTGTTATGTCTCTAGTCTTTATGGATAATTTAGAGGCATGTTTGAGGATGCTAACTATGGAGAAATAGCAAGATAATATGGTTGTTAGTAAAAGTTTTCGAGCATATCAAAACAATCAAGAAAAATGAAATAATAATCAAAAGATGACCACCACATAACCTAAACAAACTCAATAAACTCAACAGATGATAGGTCATGATTCTAGATTTACTTTTAGGATTCATTATTTTAGATGTGGTGAATCAGGTCACTAGGCTAGCAAGTGTAGTTAACTAAAAAGTTGTTTAGGAAAGAATCTATTGATAGAAGAGCCTACAAATATAATTAATCCTATCAATGATGATGACTTATACGATGAAAGAGAGATTGTTCTAGGAGATAGTGATATTATCCTTGTTATCATAAAGTTTATTGATGTCTAAGTGTAATTCAAAAGAAGATTGACAGCTCACTAGTACTGTACACTTTACGTGCACTATAAAAAACAAGGTCTATAATTTAATTATAAATAGTGATAACCGTGAGAATGTGGTGCCCATAAAAGTGGTGCAAAAACTTCAGCTAAAGACTAAAAGTCATCCAAAGCCCTACAAGGTGATGTGGATGAGTAAAGACATTAAGGTAATTATGAATAAACATTACCTTGTTTCCTTTTTCATAGGACAAAAACAGTTTGATAATGTTTGGTATAATATAAGTCAATGGATGCATGTAATGTTTTGTAGGGAGATTATGACAGTTTGATAGGAGTGTTGTGCATGAAATGAGAAAGAAAAAATACCCCCTTAATATTAAAGGGAAATGTATAATATTAGCACCCATAAAAGAGAGGATAGAGATAAAATAAAAAATGTATTGTCATTGATTCAGTTTATAAAAGAAATAAGGAATGAACAAGTGGTGTATGCTTTAATTCCCAGTAATAGCAAAATTAGGAAAGAGAAAGATGATAATAGTCCTAAAAAAATATATGGCGTGGTAGCATAATTTGTAGTTTTGATGTCAAAAGAGTTGTCTTGGAGATTGCCCCGCTTGAGAGGTATACAACACTAAATTGATTTGATTTTGAATTCTAGCTTACAAAAAAGGCCAGCATATAGGCTCAACCTTAAGAAAGTTGAAGTGTTATAGAGCTTGGTGGTGGAGTTAGTAGAGAAGGGGTGTATTTGAGATAACATAAGCCTTTGTGTAGTTCCTATTCTTGTGGTCCTAAAAAAAGATAGTTCATGACACATATGTGTTGATAGTTAAACCATTAATTGGATCACAATAAAGTACATGTATTCAATATCGTGACTAGATGATACGTTGGATTACTTAGTAAGATTCATGTTGTTTTCTAAAATAGATCTCAAGAATCATTATATAAGTATTAAGTTATGGGATAAATGGAAGATAACATTTAAAACATAACATGAGTTATATGAATAGATAGTTATGTCATGGTCTATCCAGTGCTCCCAACACTTTAATGAGATTCGTGTATCAAGTATTAAGGTCATTTATGGGCATATTCATTGTGTTTTATTTTGATGATATCCTGAATCATAATTCTATTCAAGAGTACTATTTAGAGCATCTACGAGTTGTTTTGATACCTTGCTTAAGGAGTAATTAGTTATTACCCATAAAAAAATGTCAATTCTTTACCAATACTGTTACTTTTATAGGTTTTATTATATCTATGAATAAAGTTTATACTGATAAGTTAAAGGTCATAATGATTATGGAATGACTAATGCTGAGAAGCATCCATAATGTCCAAATTTTTCATGGACTTACATCTTTTTATAAGAGATTTATCTAGAATTTTAGTTCATTGATTGGACTTATCATAAAGTTCTTAAAAGGATGAAATTTTCAGTGGAATAATGAAGTCAGAACCAACTTTTAGTCAGTCAAGAAAAAGATGATTGAAGCTCCGGTGTTGGTGCTGCCGGAAATTGACAAATTGTTTAAAGTAAATTGTGAATCATTTAGGGTAGGCATTTGATGTGTTTTTAGCTAGGATGGGTGGTCAATAACCCTTTTTTTAGTAAAAAGTTATCAAACTCAAAGAAGAACTACTTCACTTATAATCTAAAGTTTTATGTTATTATTTAGACTTTGAAGCATTGATGACATTACCTTATACATAAGGAATTTATTCTTATTACCGATCATGAAGAACTAAAATAGATAAATGAGAAATAAAAATTGAGTCGCTAATACGCTATATAGGTGTTTTTTTTTTTGCAGGGATTTACTTTCTTATTGAGGCATTAATCTAACAACCTCAGCAAAGTGGCTAATGCCCTTAGTAGATGGATTACTCTACTCAGTACCATGCTTACCCAGGTGATAGGGTTGGATACTTTATATAACCTATATCCAGGTGATTATTCTTTTAGATAGATTTATATAGAATTGGCAAATGAAGGTAAGCGAGATAACTTTATAGTTGTGAATGGTTTTTTTTTTTTTTCTGGTTTACAAGTATATATCTTAGATTGCTCCTTATAGAAACATATCATTCATGAGTTGCACTATGAGAGATACTTTAGGTGTGACAAGACATTGGCCCTCATGTCATCATATTTAGGGGTGTTCAAAAAAACCGATAAACCGAGTAAACCAATAAAACTGACAAAAAATTAACCGAAAAAATCGAACCAAAAAATAAAACCGATTAAACCAATTAGATTATGTAAAAAAAATCCCATTTTAGTTCGGTTTTTGGTTTTGTAGTGCAAAAACCGGGTTAACCGGACCGGTTTAAAAATTTCAGTCCTTAGTATAAATAGAAAATGTTATCGAGCCGCGTCGCACCCCTCTCTTCTCTCCAGTTTACTCTTCATTGCGCTAACCCTAAACCTAAACATTTCAATCTCTCCTCTCACTACTCAGAGCCACCCGCCTTCTCCGACCTCCGCTAAGGCCGCCCCCGTACCAAAGCACCCACAACCCGTCCACTCTTGCCTCTTCGCCTCTCCCTTTCCACTGTCCACTCTCCTTAGACTAAGAAAAGTAGAAAACATAAACACAGATCAACGATTGACGTTTTCTCAATCTCAACTGGACCAAAATAGTCTGTGTTTCCATTAGACCAACGTTTCCTCAACCTTTCAAAACTAGTGAGTTTTAATTTTTTTTCTCCTTTCTAATTAATTAATTCGGTTAAGGTTATTGTTATTTTAAATACAGTTAAGCTTATTTTTTATACGTTTCTTCCTCAGTCTCCACTAGATCAACACAATCGGTGACTCGGTGTTTCCATCAGAATGAGCCTCTCAAAACCAATGAGTTTTAATTTTTTTTCTCCTTTTTAATTAATTCATACAGTTAAGCTTATTGTTATTTTTAATCAATTTTGTTGGGTGATGAATTTTGGTTTAGGTTTAAATTAGAATTTAGAGCTATTTGGGTGATTAAAATGAATTTTTTTCTTCCTATATGGGTTGTTTCTTAGTTTGAAACATCTGTCGTTTATATAAATTTCTATTGTTACATGTTCTAAATCCCTATTTCTTATCCAGTTCTGTTTATTTATCACTTCCAGTTCCTTATGTGCCAAACTATTCTTCTTCTCCTTTTTAGAATTTATCTGTAATATTAGGTGTTATGCTTTCTATAAAATTTACCAATTGATGCCTTCACGTTATTGGTTATTATTTTATTTACTTCTTTCTCAGTTCTCTTATTAACACCTATTTCTTCTGCCATGGCTCACATCTGGCTCTTTTTTCCATGGCATAGCATAGGACTATTTTGCATTGCCTTCCACATTTTGTCCTTGCACATGGTGCTATTTTTTCTGTTTTGAATTGCATATGTTGAGAAATTTTACTAGTGGTGTGGTGTGGTGGTGTTGGGTTTCACAAATAATTTTCTGTTTGGTTCCTGTAAAGATTGATTTCTTAGGTATTCATTTTGCTGAGCTAATGTGACAGTTAAGTTTGTGTCTTTTTTAGGATTAAAGTATGATTTTAATGTGTGATTTCTTTGGTATTCGTTTCATCTTTACCTTATTTTAACTCATTGATTTATTCCTTTTTCCAAAGAAAAAAAGGGGTTTAGGAATACTTATACCAGAGCATACTGTTGATGTTTTGAGGCATATGTATAATTTCACCTTATCAAAGTAGAGTTATGTTATTGATGTTATTTTGATCATTCTTTTAGATCTGATATCCATCAAACCTATTCATTCCTTGAGAATAATAGTTTTCCAGCATGGCTAAATTTGGATTGAATGTCATCTTTGACAATCTCCTTCTTTGCAGCTCTTAAAGATAGTTTTTTTTTTCATTTTGGTTTGTTGTATGAAGCTTTTTTTTTAAATATGGAGATTGTATTTTAATTTCCTTAGTCATTGATTTGGTTGTTTGTCTTTCATTGCAAACTAGTTTTGTTTTGATGGGTTTTTTTATTCGGTTTTGTTTTGTCATTCTATAAAATGTATTCATTATTCTGTTTTGGATGATCTTGATTGGCATTTTGTATTCATTAAAATCATGTTATTCTTGTATTCATTGTTCTGTTACTTCTGTAATTATTTTTCCTCCATTGATAGATTTTC
>Ga0325404_1006487_pt1 | contig 12269 bp, 5 predicted proteins | sample PopdelMetagenome_18_FD_205664 | JGI IMG/M metagenome (GOLD analysis project Ga0325404, IMG submission 205664) | Populus deltoides microbial communities from Bellville, Georgia, United States - Xylem-Control-R1 | ecosystem: Host-associated > Plants > Phyllosphere > Stem > Wood/Secondary xylem... | reverse complement strand
ATTATAGGAAGCACACGGTTGAAATAAATAAATAAATAAATAAATAATCCTTTTTTCTAGGCTATACAAGCATTCTCAGAGGAGGAGTAAAAATCCGAGACTCCTGTCTTTGAGAGACGATGAATCTAGATAATTTTGATAATATAAATAAAAAATAAATTAACTAATATATAAATTTGAAGTGTGTGTTTTTATATCAAATTATTAAACTATAAAATAATATACACACGTGCTTTATGTTAATATCAACATGTGTATATATTAAAAAATATGAATTATAATAAATCTCATATATACTCACCCACACAGTTGGCATTCAACTAAAGTGGGCTGGGAGCTCCTTGATGCTTTGCTTGCTTCTCTGTTAGCGACGTGGCTCATTTCTTTCCCTTCGTTTTTCTAGAAGGGAAAAAAATGGGAGGCGGGTCAAGAGTTGAACTCGGACACGGAGGCCATTAATATGAGGTGAACTAACACGTTAAGGAATTGCACCGCCGCAATACACAGTAGAACCGAACAAGGAGGAGAATAAAAATATCTAAATAAGATCCCAACAACCAAATTTGGTTATTCGTCAGCTTTAATGGAGCAGAAAATGCCCAACCCACCAGCACCAGAAGCTCTGGACTGGACTAAAAAGCATGTTTATCATTGCCTGAACTATTGTTTGTTATTTTTTATTTATTTTAAATTAGTTTTTTTTAATTGTTTGAATGTTGGTAAAATAAAAAGAGCTTGTTTGGGATTATGGTAGTAATTGTATTATATCTATCAAAAATAAATTTTAAAATATAAAATATATTATTTTAATATATTTTTAAATAAAAAATATTTTAAAAAATAACATATTTTAAAACATCTCTTAAATATATATGTGACAATATGATGATCTTTTACAAAATTATTTTAAATTAAAAATATATTAAATTATTGTTTTTAGTTTTTTTAATCCTCAACATCATTATATTTAAATTATTAAAAAATTATTAAAAAATATTAATTTAATATATTTAAAAAACTTGAAAAGCAGGTTGAACTATAAAAATAAATAATCTCCAAATGTGTAATTAATAATGTAATGAAAAATGCTTTTGCAAAAATATTTTTTAATTTAGGATGTATTAAAATATATATTTTTATTTATATCATCAACATGTTTCATAAAAAATTATATAAAAATCTAAATTTTTTTTAATATAAAAAATATTTTAAAACACGAGTTGAATAGAAAAAAACAAACACCTTGTGATTTACTTTTAAATCAAATCATGTATTTGGATACGGGTCAAATCAACCTTCCCACTCCTAATCAAAGGCAGTTTTAATGACGTCATAATAACATATGGCGAACGTTTGGTTAGAAATTAGAAATAGAAGAGATGGATGAAATAAATGGAAATACCATTTTACCCCTGAAACTCGATGCTTCCCTTGCAACTGTAGGCGACAAAATCATCGGTGCACAGTAGTAATCCACAGTGTAGAATTAGTTTTTTTTTTTTTTTACTTTTATTTTCATTTTAAAATGTTCTAAAAAAAAAAAATCCTTGAGAACCGAATTAGACCCACCATTTGATTTGAATCAGTACGTACCAAATGTAGCAATCTATTTAATCGAACAGCAACATAATTAGACCCAGCAGTCAATTCTAAGAAAACTGCTAGATTGTGAACTTGGAATCCTGCATGGTGGTCCAATTGTTGCCCTATTCTGAACCTGCTCCAAGCAATATCAGACCTCAACAAGTAAAAGGCCTTCAGCACCTTGAACGAAAATTAGACCTAGCTTTCATCCTTTTCTTGCTAATAACTAACAGCGTTTATCTTACCTCTGCATTTGCATTTTGGTATCTTTTCAAAAGACAAAAATGGAACTTGCATTTTGTGAGACACTGGCTTTGATTGGCACGAAATGCAGCGGATAGCAGGGGAATACAAGGACTGCAAGTACAAGCTGATCCAGAGAAATACAAATGCTTGATAGATATAAGCAATTTGAAGGCTGATGCATCTTTCGGTAAGAAACCTGAAGCTCTCAAGGTTCCTCTTCATCTGGTGAAACAGGGAATTCTCTGTCCTCGGTGACCTTGTTTCCCTGCATAGCTGCAAATACACCACTTGCTAGAGATATAACCATGCTGAAAAATTTGTGGTTGCCATATAGAACCATCTGTTAACAGAGGCAATAGTACCCAGAAAAAACGAAGCATCTGATTTCGAGAACAAATTTAAAGCCGGCTAAATGTGTCATCTAGGGGTTCTGAACAGTCAAATACGGATCTTAGTGGGCTAGGTCCAAGCTCTACATAGAGATCACTTTCAATACAATCATTAAATTGCACTTAAATTTTACCAAGAGATTCGGGCTAGCTGGTTTTGCTGGCTCGCATCAAGAAGTCATTTCAAAAAGACTCAGAAGATGCTGCTTAATTTAATTTCATTATTTTCCTCTTTGATTTTAGATTTTTAACCTTAATTTCAGATTTTATTTCTGTTTAGAAGTTCTGATTTCACTTCCTTGTAAGTTCTATTTTAAACTTATTTAAAGGATTGTAATTAATTTTTTTTTTTGACAAGTAGACTAATAATACAAGTTTTAATGGTTGGGCTGTCCCATTGGGAATGAAGATAGACTTATATATGACTCTCTTTTTAAAAAAAAAAAAACAAAAAAAAAAACAGAGACTAACAAGATGAAGAAAAATTAAGAGAGGTCATCCCGGCCAGCATGATGTCGAGATTTTGCATCATCTAATTTCAAGCTTTGTGAAACGCACAGTCCACTTGCCTTTCGTTTGGACACTGTTCAAGATAGTATGAACTCATCATTATCATTTAACAATGCATCATTATTAGGAGTAAATCATCAGAGAAAATTATTCGAAACTCTTTTAGCCATCATGTTAATTGGAGAGTAAGTTCAACAACGCAAATGCTAATCAGAACAGGCATGCTATATGAGAAAAGCCCGTTTGAAAGTTTGATTGCAATTAATATTTGCTTTTCAAAATATGTTTCTTCTAGAAATATTTTAAAATAATAATTTTTATTTTTAAAAAATATTTTTGATATTAACATATCAAAATAATCTAAAAATATTAATTTAAATTAAAAAAATAAAAAATAATTTTTTTAAGAAATATTTTTAAAACATAAAAATAATCAAGGCAGAAGTTCACGACAACCAGAGCCGAAGAAGAATCAGTCGCGGCAAGCTAGCAGAAGACAGCAACCATTGTTATATACATCCTTCTTTTGGTTTATTTTATGCAGATACCACCATCGGCTGCCACGTTCCTTTCGTTAACTTGTCGGACAGAAGCTTTCACTTTCCTTGCTTCGTTACTTGCATTTGGTAGCTCTGACTTGCCTAAAACAGGAGAATATTGCAAGAAAAGACGTCAATTTCAAAATATCAAAATTAAAGATAAAACCCCTGCTCGTTGAAGAAAATATCACACAATTACTATTTAATTTATAACCAAAATCACCTTAATTAAGGTTATGAGCATATTAGGCTCATAAGAAAATTTCTCGTCTCTGTAATTTTAAGATACTAAAAATGATTATATATTATTTTCTACGAAACCTTTCAAATATTTTTTTTAATTTTTAAATTTATACAAAGTCATTGTTACTGTTTAATTTCGTAAGATTTTCAAAGCCCTAACCCACTTGATTATTAATGTTTTGATCAAGGTTGTCAATTCCATTTTGGTAGGTGTTTCGTTTTTTCAATTAGAATTGAATGTTTCATTTTCGGAATGTTTCAGCGTGTCATTTCGGGGTTGTACTGTTCACACACACACACACACACACACACACACATATATATATATATATATAACAAACATAATTCAAATTCAAGATAAATTAATTATGAATTATGCAATACAAACACAATACCAAACAAATATAATTTCAAAATTTAAAATATTTCTAAATAGTCAAGATTAAATAGATCTTTAACTTAAAGTAATTCAACTTAAACAAAATATCAAAATATTATAAAATATTTTAACATAAATATTTTAAATATAAAGTTAGGTCAATGTTATCAAGGATAATGGAATCTAAAGCATCCCTTATTTTGCTCAAATTCCTACAAAGTATAAACATGAAAAAAACAACATGAATATAAACCTTATATATTAGTGATAAATCTAATTTTAAAAAATTAATATCATTGTTAATGAAAATAGTAATAATAATTTTTAATATTATTATCAATATCATTGTTATTGAAAATAGTAATGAAAAAAAGCTTTTTATAATTGGGTGGTTTAATTAATTAAATTGAACAAGGTTCAATGGCTTTTCAAGAGAGGAATGGGACATGTGAAATGAAACCGGAACATTCCGGATGGAATTTAGCCGAAAAATCCGGAACGAACCAAGATTTAAAATGAGATGAAATTTGTTCCGTTTCGTTCTGTTTTTTGAATTGGTATGGAATATTTCGACCATTCCAGGCGAAACGAAACAGAATTGACAACCTTAGTTTTGATATTATATCACAAAATCATTAAATTATGTTTCAGGTTTCAAAAATAGTTTATATATTACTCTCCAAGAATCACCAAGTTATTGCAATTTACAAAAAAAAAAAAAAAATTGAATACAATTCCATTGCAGTTAATTTTCAATTTACACTACTTACTTGTAGTTATTTTTCCATGACCTTTGCTACGAGGTGTGCTAGTACCAACCCCATTTGCCTCGTTTCTCTTTTTACCTTTTTGGACAATTGATTTGGTCGTAGAAATCTTCTCCTTTTTCATAGCATCAGTGGCATTTAGTAGCTTTGAATTCCCTCCATCGATCAAGATCATTGTTACAAGATCTCAGTTTAAACTATTAAGTTGATGAGATTTAATTGAAGTTTTTATTTTTCAAAATAGAGAACTTACTGAGAATTTTGGTTTTAGGACCATTGTCACAAGATGGGCTGGTAGCGACACCATTTGCCTCCTTTCTTGTATTACCTTGTTGGACAGTCAATCTAGAAGAAGTTGTCTTCTCCTTTTTTGTTGTATTTCTTGCTTCAAGTACCTTCGAATTACCTCCGACTGACCATTTTTACAAGATGTCAAATAAAACTACTTAAATATAATTCAAAGGAAGTTATCTTTCAAAACACAGCACTACTTACCGGCAGTTGTTTTTCTTATAAGATGATTGTTCCTAGGTTTGCTGGTACCATCGCGATTTGCCTCATCCCTTTTGCTTCCTTGCTGGCGACGAGGTGATTGAATTGCTGAAGTCTTCTCATTGCTCGTTCCATTACTTGCATCTAGTAGGTTTGAATTGCCTCCAATAAGACCAACGGTCACACAAAGTTAATTTGAAGTAATCAAATGAATAGAATCGATCAAATTCTAGTTTTTTTCCCGAAGCACTTCACTTACTGGGAGTTGTTTGAAGTGTCTTTGTTACAACACCACTACTGGCCTCACTCCTTTGGCAGTCTTGTTGGACGGTTGATTGTGTGGAAGAAGTCCTCTTCTCTGTTATTGCTTCACTTGCATTTGGAAGCTTTGAATTTCCTCCAACATGACTGATCTTGTCACAAGACCTGGTGTGGTGTCCAGCTTTATGGCACTTCCCACACTTCAAATTAAGATCCATAAAAAGTGAAATTAAAATCGGAAAATTATGCTGGCTATGATTTTTATTTGAAAGTTCGTATATGTACATATAATGTTTTAAAAAATATCAAAAAGGGAAGCCCGAGCAGGTACACGATACATACCATGACAAGATGTTTCTGGTTAAAAGCACGAGTTTTGATCTTCTCTAGTGTCTCGGCAACTTCTTTCATTGATGGACGGAATTTGGGGTTACGAACGAGACATCTCAGAGCAAGCATTGCTATTTCTGAAGCCTGCCCAGTAACATACTTCCCCTCCAACCTGGAGTCCATTATGCCTCTCAACCTGAATCTATTACTTAGATATTTCTCGGCCCATTCCCCCACGGTTTGATCATCATTGATATTTTTTGTTAATCTTGAACCAGTTAGCAGCTGAACCAAAACAACACCAAAGCCATAAACATCGCTCTTCACACACAACTCCCCTAACCAAACCAATTCGATAAAATCAATGTCATGACAAAGCTTAGCAGTTAGCAGAAGTTAATAATTAACAAGTTAAGAAGATCGAGACAAATTGGCAACTACAGGAGCTTTGCCCAGAACAAAATCCAACCATAAAAATATCATTAATTAAATTCTTTGCATTAATCGGCAGTTTCATTGTTAATGCTTGTTTTGTTCTGTATTCTCTTCGTATAATTGTACTGATTACTGAATTTTGTTCGGTGCATTTGCCCTGTGGTTGCTTTTTTATCTATAAATAAATAAATAAATCTTACAAGTACGCAAGGTACAAGAAATTACCAGTCTGAGCATAAAGAGGATCCATATAACCATATGTGCCAACAATTCTATCTTCTTGTATATATTCATCATGATCTCTCAAGGGTGCAGGTGCTGTGATTGCCAGTCCAAAGTCTGCTATCTTCGCAGTATAGGACTAGAGAAAAATTGGGGTTAAGTAGCGTAGATTTCCATTTTGGAAAGATAATCCAACAGTTTCTTTTCAATTGCTGAGTCATGAATAATTGTACCAATAAGGTGATGCTTACAACATTAACAGTTCTTCAGATTGCCAAAATTGCTAGAAAAGTCATGACGCATCAGTGGAAATAAATGACTCAACCATGAGAACTAGGTAAAGGAGGAAAACAAAAGCAAGACAATAGCAGAAATATAGATGCAGAGATATATGATAAATGTACACAGAGAAACAATCAGGTGAATATGCAGTGATGTTGGCACTGGCAAGCAAACAGAAGCACTAGCGGAAATGTAAAGTTTTGTTATGCAAACATGGTCACTAGAAGTAATCTCACTGAAAAGATGTATCAAGAGACTATTGTTTTGTCTGAACTGGGTGACCTTTCTATATGTTACTGCATACTATTTGAAAAATCATACAGAATTTACCTTATCAAGTAGTATATTTGAGGGCTTCATATCTCTGAAAATTACTGGGTGCTCCAATGTATGCAAGTAAGACAGTCCTTCAGCAATTTCTATTGCGATTTTAAGCCTAATTTCCCATGAAAGTAATCGTTCTGGTTTCTCTATAACAGGAGAAACATGCGTGTTAGGAACAAAAATAAGGTTGTACAATGTTGAGTTTGATATTGTAGTATACAACTCCAAATTGAGAATAATAAGATTTTCTCCTTACTGGAAAATAAATGGTAGTCTAAGCCGTGTTTTTGCATGTATTCATAGACAATCATCTGCTCTTCATTTGCACGACAAAAACCCAAAACCTTCAAAATGTTCGGATGAGACACCATTTCCATTAAACTGATCTCTGTCTGTACCAATAAATGATATGGCAGGTAAGAGCACAAACAGTTTGTTACCTGACTACCGTAAGCACTTCAAGGGAAATTTACTACATAGATTCAGTTTATATAGGGAAAATCAATCATGCTGCCGGACATCGTACTAGTTAATGGATCCGTATATAATTGAAGAGTAAATTACAAGGTCAATAAAAACAAACAAACAAACAAACCGTAAATTCTAGATATCCTTGAAGGCTGCGTCCAGATAATCTCTTGACAGCAATTGGTCGGTTCCTAGCACCCTTAGATGGCATCTGCTCCTGGAGCCAACCCTTGTATACATCGCCAAAACCTCCCCTTCCAATCAGCAGATTCATGCTAAAGTTGAAGGTCGCTGCCCTCAACTCTTCATATGTGAAATCTCTCAGCTTTGAATTGTCTAATGCACCAAGTATTATGTTGTTCTCACCCGAAAGAGGTGCAATAGACATCCATGTTGAAATACAGGCAGTTACCATTGTGAAACAGCAGCTGTATTCAGCGGAATCCACAGGAGATGCATCAACTGATTACACGTGCAAATTCTATGAGATAGGATTTGAGGCCTTGTGCAGAGATAAAATGGACTTGCTCTTAGACTTGGATTATTCAAAAACTTATTGGCGTAGAATTATATATGAATCCCAGCGTTCAATTGGGTAGGGGACTGATGCAGGAGGATCTCAACAGTCGGATATGAATCTATTACAATTAAAGCTTAACAAACACATTTATGGATTAGATGAACAAGTTCAAGTTCAAGAAGAGGTAAGTAGCACTAAACAACCTATTTGATGTAAATGAGCATAACTTTTGATCATCATCCTCAAATTTTTTCAGGAGATTCCACATGCTCTATTCTAGTGTGAGTCAGCTTGCTATAATCAGCCAAGGTCAGGAAGACCTTCAAATTAGGCCTTGAAGATGCTTTTTTTTTTAGTTTGTGTTTTTTTCCTAATTAATTTTTGATTTAGACTTTTAATTTTCCTATATGTCTAGGATTCTTTTTTCCTTTCTGGCTGAGGTCGAAGATTGACTTATTTAAGCTATTGTAGAACTCTTTTATGGAGGAGATTTTGGCAGATTATATTTTGATTGAGAATAAACAGAGTGGCTAAGGTCTATCTAGCCCTTTTGGCAACTTTTGTCTTCCTATTCTCTTCGATTCCTAATCTATCTGGTTCAGGTTGCATTAGGGACTCTGCATATCCTGAGGCATTGTTAAATCTATGCAATTAAATATGTAAAGGAAAAAAGAAAGGGTGAAATGAGATATCTCTCAAAACACGAACAAAATGAACAAGGCCAGGTGCAAGTACCAAGTTAAGGAAGCACAAAAGGAAGAACATAAATCACGTGCATCAATGACAAGATACCATAAATTAATCTATATATGATGATAAACTAACCATCAACCAGTTTTAAGATGGAATCACGAGGGGAGTCCGAGTCCGAGTCCGAGTCTAGGTCTGGAACTGGGGCAGCAACGGAAGTTCGACTTAAAGTATCAGCTGCAAGACAATTCCAGTGAATCCCCATCCGTCTTTACAAGAATCAGTGATGACCTGCAGGATTAGAGAGAAACAGAGAAGGTCTAGAGAACAGAGTTTGTTTAGACTTATGAGGATACTACGTTTTCTGCAATGACGTGATGATTTTTTCAATGACTACAGATATAATTTCATCTTTATTCAAGCATTTTCAACCAGAGAAGTCTTTCTAGACGTGTATACTTTCTTCGAGGTAAGTGCCGCGCACTTGCTTGGAAGCACCTCAACTTTTCCAACACTGAGAGTTTCCTTTTTCGATCGATACATCCACCGATTCAATGTTTCGAAACCATAGATATTAAACTAGGGCCGGGGGTAGAGCTGGATAAGGGCCAAGTATGGTTGACCTGAGAAATTAAAAAAATATATATTTAAGATTTTAATATTTTACAAGAAAAAATTAAAAATATTTTATGTATATTTAGGTTATATAGAGCCATTACATATATGAAAAAAAAATCAAAAAGCATTCTATGTAGTTTATATATACAGTTATTCCATAAAAAAATTTTAAAAATGTCAAGGTTTTTTTTTTTAAATAAATAAATGCTGCTATGCATGTATAGTATAGATAATTGCTTGAAATGCATTATAATTAACATGTAATTGCAATGAGATTTTACTCAAATGCTTGCTGCAGTGACCTCCCATTTTCAATTAGAAGGGGACCTGATTGAGAAAAGACTTTGGCACATTTTTTTAAACAAATCTTCCACCAGATAATTCTTGGTTACAGATGTAAATTGTGTGTTCAATACAGGAAAAGGATCGCAGAATGGGGACTAATACTAGGTTAGTCCTATCATTTTCCAATCTTATTCTCCTTTAATTTCTGGTTGTGCCTCCAATAATTACACTTAAACTTTTTATTTATTTATTTATTTTTACAAAGCAGAGGTTATAACTTTAACTTTTGATAATGCGATTCAACTTACTATCAAATACGCAACTCGGACAAGGAGGACATGCATTAATATGAGTTGAACTACAGCTCATTACGGTCATAGAGGAACGCATTAAAGAATTACACTCACCGCAATACACAGTAGAACCAAACAAGGAGAAAAAAAAGACAAAATTATTTCTTGACTTCGGAAAAACTAATGGACTATTCAGTGCCGGAGTCGAAAAGAATTCCTTGATTAATTGATTGTACAGAAACTTTATGGAAGTGCTTCATCTGCATCCTGTTCTAATTATAAACTAGAGGATAATAGTGATCATGTCGACAAGGCTTCTGGTTCATCCTTAGTGCTGTTATATCGAGCTCCAATCTTTCTCAAGGTCTCGGCAACTTCTTTCATTGACGGGCGGAAAAGGGGTTCCGACTGAAGACATCTAGCAGCAAGTGGAGCTATTCGTAAAACTTGTTTTACTGGGTATTTTCCCTCCAACCTGGGGTCCATAAAATTTCTCACCTTTCTTCTATCTGATAGAAATGGTCTACCCCAGTTCACTAAATTTATTTGATTACTCGGACGCCTTCTATCATATGCTCGTAAGCCTGTTAGCATCTCCAACAAAACAACTCCAAAACTATACACATCACTCTTCAGATACAAATTCCCTGATCAATCAAATAGAATCAATGTTAGGGTAGATTCTGATAGCATGTTTTCAATCAACCACTACTATGAAATGGGATTTTAGTAGCAGTTGTTCGTTAGCGAGTTTGAGTAAACTGTCATTACAGATACATAGTTATAACAATTGTAATAAGAATAAAGAAACATGCCGTTAAAGACATGATAAAATGCCATTATAATTTAATTTTGTTGTGCTGAGCTGCTTTAGAGTAATTACAATGTTATAAATTGAGATTGGAAGTTTGAATGAACTGTAAAGCGAAACATCATTCAGTCATTGAGGCATCCCAGTTAAGAAATAAACAACTAAATTACCTGTAGCAACATACTCAGGAGCAGCATAGCCAATTGTGCCCATAACATGTCCTGATACATACGATTCACCGTCTGCAGGTCCCCATTTTGCCAAGCCAAAATCCGATAACTTTGGAGTGTAAGACTGCAGAAGATTTAGGAACTTAATGTCTTATGAATCATATTATAATACCTTCTTAAATATTTTTGCCAACTCTCAAGCAAGACTTTACTCGTTCGGCATTTCCCTTTGCCACCAATGACAGGGCGAATCACAGTTGCTAGAGGTTAAGATTGAACTTTGCAGGGAAGGGGATTTTTGAAGAAAATAGATCAACATGAAGCTAAACTTTGGGGAAAAAATGGTGAGAAAATATACGCATCATGAAACTGCCTTTACTGAATGAGTTTGTCATATCGTGTTTGGTTGATAATGCAGATTATAAAGAACTTTACCTCATCAAGCAATATATTTGAGGTCTTGAAATCTCTGAAAATTATCGGTTTCTCCATTGTATGCAAGTAAGCAAGGCCTTGAGCCGTTCCTATTAAAACCTTAAGCCTTGTCTCCCACGAAAGCATTCGATCAGGGCCCTCTGCATGAGTATAAAATGGAGCGCAAGAGAACTAAATGAGTTTATTTCATTTACAGAGCACACGATTGGGATCATAGACCAGGACTCTAGAATTCATTGCTTGTTCTTACTTCCAAACAAATGGTAATTTAAGCTGCCCTTTTTCATGAATTCATAAACAATAACATGCTCCTCATCTTCTCGACAGTATCCCAACAGCTTTACAACATTAGGATGAGAAAGCCTTGCCAAGAAACCCACCTCTGTCTGCACCAGAAAAATGGCTACCGAATTAGTATATAACAATTATGCCCTTTCTAAGGACTGTTGTTACCAATTTCTTCATTCTTATATATCGCATTGGTAAACAGGACTTGATCATAAGTAGTTTGGAAAGAAACTAGCAGCTAAGCTATCTATCAACCAAGGCAAAAGACCCATCAAACCAAGAGTTTCAATCTGAGCTAAACGTGCAAATGAAGAAACCTAAAGGTTGGCACATTAAGAGATAAACAACAAAACAGAATTACCCGCCACTGTCGATATCCTTGCTTGCTTTTGGAATCCAATCTCTTGACAGCAATGGGCCTTTTCCTTGTTCCCTGAGATGCTACCTTCTCCTTGAGCCAACCTTGATAGACCTTTCCAAAACCACCTTCTCCCAGCACCATATTGCTACGAAAATTCAAAGTTGCTGCCTTCAATTGCTCAAATGTGAAAGCTCTTAACATTGAGTCTGATCCAGATTCCACATCCGGAAGGGCCTCATCATCTACAGAAACTAGGAATTCGTTGTCATCAGGGACATTGCCCCAAATAGCTGCAATAGCATCGCTTGCTTGATAAATCCATGTCGT
>Ga0325404_1006486_pt1 | contig 12271 bp, 7 predicted proteins | sample PopdelMetagenome_18_FD_205664 | JGI IMG/M metagenome (GOLD analysis project Ga0325404, IMG submission 205664) | Populus deltoides microbial communities from Bellville, Georgia, United States - Xylem-Control-R1 | ecosystem: Host-associated > Plants > Phyllosphere > Stem > Wood/Secondary xylem... | reverse complement strand
TTTTTCTGTTTCAACCTTAAAATTTATTTTTATTATATTTTAGTCTTTGTGATTTGTGATTTGGGAGAGAAGTTACGATATCCCCATGGAGAAATGCACTAGCTCATCCTTCTAGGCCTTCCAGTGACAACCCCTTTTCTAATGGCATTCGTTTTTTTTTTTTTTAGAATAAAATATTTTTTCAATAAAATTATTAAAATGATATTTAAAAAATTATATAATCATGTCATAATTTTTAAATAAGATTAGATTTTTTTACGGTAATATTAAAAATTATTTTATAAATAATTATATATGAATATAATATGTAAAAGTTTTCAAAAAAAATAAATTTGTATGCCTCAACTTCTCATGTTCATTGAAGCCTTGATTGTTGTAACATAACCAGCATGGGCCTTGTTAAGAGTTTGCTTTGATGGATTTTAAGTTTGAAAGCTTCTCTTGGGGTGGGGGTTGTCACTCGCACGCGCTGATGGCTCCACATAACCAGCTTGTAAGTTACATTAGGTCTGGGCCTTGTTAAGAGCTCTTGGATTCATAGCACTATTTCTTTCCTGACATTTTTTTCAGATTTCGTCCAATTTTCTAAGTAACAGGTGATGGGTGGCATGACATGTACGCATGGAAAAAATAATTTTTTAAAATAAAAATTAATATAAACTGGCTAGATGGCCCATGCTATGTTCCGGGATGGAACAAATTTTTTCATTGCACAAAAGGAAAATGTTCGGGTGACACTAACATTTATTAAGAAGCAAGAATAATCTAAGATCTAAGGGATATTGAAAGGCACCGCATATACCGTTTGATAATCGACCCTGAAAGCAAATCAAATAAGATATTATGAAAATGAGCATCAATTACTTACATTCAATCAATTAATTTAATTTAATTAAAAAAAATTTTAAAAAAAACTAAGTTTAATAAAGAACGGGAAAAAAAACACGAGATACCCCATGTTACTTTCAAAATCACTGCAAAATCTCATAGAAAACGAAAATAAAATAAAGTTTAATTTTCAATTAAATAAAATTTGAATGAGAAAGCAGGTTTGGATTAACCCACCGAGCTAGTCCGAGTAATTGAAAGAGATTGCTAATGTCATTAGAGTAATAACCTTAGAAGCAAACCAAACAAAATACTATGAAGCGGACATTTAATATCTATATTCAATCAATTAATTTAATTTAATAAAAAGAATTCCTTTTAAAACAACTAAATTTAATAAAGAACAAAAAAATAACTTGTGATAACCTGTCATTTTCAAAATAAAAAAAAATTTCTCATAAAAAGCAAAAAAAATAGAAAAAAGAGGGGGCCTTCTATCCAATAAAATAAACATTGAATGAAATGGGGTCTGAATCGACCTGTTAAGCTAGTCCAAGTTTTGAAATAATAATTCGTGATCTTTATATAAGAATGAGCTTAAAAATATGACTAAGTTGAAAACAAATGAGCTTAAAAAAAAATCAGGTATATCTTTGAAACCCGAGCTAATTTCTCCAACCTATAACTTGTTAAATTCTAAACTTAGGTTCAATCAAGAAACTCAATGCCTGATCAATTTAATATTGAGGGATGAATTTAATATATATATATATATATATATATATATATATATATCAAGTTTAAAATCTTTCCAAGGCAAAAAAAAATAGCAATAAAAATAAGGATAAATTTTGATAGGAAAAAAAAAGGCTATAGGAGAATAAAATTGTAAAAAAAAATCAATTTTAAAACCATCTTAAAAAAATAGCAATCAAAAGAACAGTAACTAAATCTGATAGCTGAAAAAATCAAAGAGGGATGAAATTGCATAAAGATTCAAATTTGATAAATTATTCTAAATAAAACAAATAGAATCAAAAGAAGAGAGGACAAATTGAAAGTAAAAACAAAAAAAAAACAAAAAGACTGTCTAAAAAATTTGAAGGGCTATCACCAAAATTGAGGAAGAAAGAGGAAAAAAAAGGATCGTTGGTGCCAAATTCGTGACACTTAGATCACACGCTACATCTAAGAGTGGAGGGGTCGCCGAGATGATTCGGTTGCAGCCTTGGAAGCCGATGTTCGATAGTCGAACGACGTCGCACACATCGTTCGATTTTGGAAGACATTGTTCACATGCTAGCTTTATTTTTTTTAATCATTTTCATACTCATAAAATGACCATCTCGCCTTTAATATAACATGATAGAAAACTATGATAAAAAGATGCAAACACCCTTAATCTCAAGCCTTTTTTTAGTCAATGGGCAATAAAATAATTTAATTGTGCTAAAACAAAAAAAAAGACTAAAAAGCCCCTGCATATTAGGGTTTTTTTTGCTGCCAAGGTTAAATAAGTAATTCCACTATAAAGAAAAAAAGACCAATCTATCACAACTAATTTGACAATGACTAATGAGTCCTAAGAAAATGATAATAATATCCTTGCCAATTATTTTTCAAATGAGAGGCAAATTAGTAAAAATATTGTTCTAATCTACGGTGAATTGTGTATTGGACTGCAGTGTTTCATTGATGCCCCTTCAATTTTTTTTAATTAATAAAATACAAGTGAGGAAAAAAAATCCGTGGACATAATCTATCAAACCCTCTCTCTCCCTCTTTAAGTTAAAATCGATAATAAAAAAAATTTCAAAACTGAATTTTATTTTGCCAAATTGAGTATCAACCAAGATACAAAATATTCCTCTGATACTACAAGGCTCCCAAATGTAAACATAAAAACAAATAACTATGGCAAATCCTATAGAAATGTAATGTTAAATGACTAAATTAAAATTAAAATAAATTGAGGGACTAAAAAAAAAAGAAGGTTTCATTGTGAAAATGCGGTGAAACCTCTAATATAGCACAACGAAATATTGATTCCAAGTAGTTTTTTTTTTTAATAACATGTTAATTAAAAGAACCAATAAACGAAAAATATACCCAAAAAAGGTATTGACCGATGAGTTCACACTCAAGTTATGTATTTTTCAGTAAAAAATTATCCAAGCCCAAGTTGATTTCCATCGTTCATGATATATTTCGGTGACAAAAAACATCAATTAATTGATAAGATAGTCTATTTTATAGTTTTTATACCCGACTCGATCCAAAACTTGGGTTTTAAAAAATCAAAACGACGTCGTTTTAGTAAAAACAAAAGTCAACGAGTTGCAACCGGATTTTTTATCGAGTCTTGCCAGGTCAACCGGGTCGCTGGGTCACACCATGTTTTTTCTTCCCCTGTTTTTTCTTCAACCTGGCCCGGTTCCAATTTCAGATCAGTCGGATCTCGAGTCGATTCACCGGACCGAATTTTAAAACTATGATCCTTTCTGCATGTAAAAATATGAAAAGTTGAAAACAAGTTATTTAAAAATTATTTTTTTCTCACTTCGGTGTGTCGCCAGCTAAAAAGATCACAGTTGATCCTCCAATTTGACATAAGAAGTATGTATGCATGGCCTAAGTCACACAAGAAGTATGTATGCATGGCCTAAGTGATGTGAGAGACGCACGTACAAGAGTCAAGCACTTTCACACTCACTTACGTTTCATATATAGGCCTCGTTTGTTTGCTGGAAAGTAGTTTTTTTTTTAAAGTGAATTCCGGAAAAATGAATTATTTTCTGATGTTTGATAGTGTAAAGGAAAATAAATTGAAAAATAATTTTCAGTGTTTGGTTATGTCATGGAAAATAAGCCGGAAAATAACTTATTAATGTTTTATTTTTCTCAAGTTTATTAAAATAATGAAGAACAAATCTTACAAATTAAAAGGTTGAATGAGAATGAAATCGAAAAAAATATATAATTTCATAAATTATCTCAAATAAAATAAATAATAATCAAAATAATAGAAATCAAATCTAAAAAATAAATAAAATGAAAGATGAAGAAATTAAATTAATAATAATTAACACTTCATAAATTATTTCAAATAAAATAAGTAACAATAAAAAAAATGAGAATAAAATTTGATAGATAAAAAATTTCAATAAAAAAATAATAAGGGAAAAACAAATAACAATTATAAAAATGAGGACTAAAGTTAATATAAAAATTAAATTCTAAGAGATGAAATTGAAAAATAAATATTCAAAATAAAACATATATAGCAATCAAAAGTTTGAGGATCAAATTTGATATAATCAGCAAATAAAATAACATTTTTAAATTTTTCACAACTTCTGGAAAGTGTTTTCCGTCCAAATTTTTCAGGAAAACACTTTCCTGGAAACTAAGTCAAATTTTCTTTTAACTGGAAAGTGTTTTCCGTTGATCAACTTTTCTAATACAAACAAACACAAAAAAATTTAAAAAATTATTTTTTAAAAATTATTTTTCGAGAAACAAACATAGCGATTGGGTGGAGATTAACTTTAAAAAAATTCGTTGTGAATTATATGCTTTAAATAATTAATTTATAGGATATATCAAATGATGTTTTTTTTTTTTAGAAAAATCTATATAGTTAAGCAGTCGTAAAACATATAATTAATGTATTGTTAAATTTTAAAAAACGATCATCTGAACCTTAGAAACAATGGAGATCAAGGTGTGTTTAATAATTAGATCTTGATGAAGTCTAAAAAAACTCCATGGATTTGGACTCTTCATAGCTAGTAATTACTAGGGACAAGATCATTGGATAATACGATGCTTGTAGCAGAAGCAGGGTGGCTTGCACTTAGGCGTGTAACTTTAAAATTTAGGCAAGCATGCCGGTATTATTTATATATGGTGGTAAATTTTTAAAGTATTTTTTATTTAGAAATATATTAAAATAATATTTTTAAAAAAAAAAATTATTTTTAATATTAGCATATTAAAACAATTTAAAAAATTAATTTAAAATAAAAAAATATTTTTTCAAAAATATTTTTAGAATACAGGCTTTTAGTTTTATGAGCGTGGGCTAGGAGTTTTTCATTTTAATTCTGTTCTGGGCTTTCAGCCTTTGGTTGGGTTCTAGGGCTTGGATGGGCCCTACTGTTCGGTTGGACCGAGGGTCCCCTCCTTTTTTTTTTTTTTTTTTTTATTTTGCTTCCTCTCGTCCTCACTTCAGCTAGGCCCCCTGGTTAGACTGACTTCTTCCTCTTTCTTCCTCCTTGACATAAGGTTGGGCTACGATGTGAGGGAGGTTTGTTTGGGCCACTTATTCTCTGCCTTCTTTTCTTCTCCCTCTCTCCGTCTCCCTCCCGTCGTCTTCACCCCACTAACTTCGGTTAGGACAATAAGGATTCTGCTGGGCTTGTCGGAGAGTTGCCTGGCCTGCCCTTCTCCTCTCAGCTTCGGTTAGGCCACTTATCGGCCTACTAAATCTTAGCCCATCATATGCTAAGTTGTATATGTAAAACTATATACCATAGATTAAAAAAAAATGGTTGTGTTAATGTGAATCAAGTAAGCTATGAGATCATATTTTATCATACAATTATGGAAACATAATTTATGAAAATAAGTAAAGTTACATACGACGGTTTTTTTTTTGTTTGAAAAGTAAATTTGTCATTTAACCTATTGTGTAATAAAGGGAAATATCATTTTAAACTTTATATATATATATATAAACATTTATTTGCTCTAAAAGCACAAACATTTTATCTCCTCCTCCCCGTTGCTTTCCCAGCCTTTCTTAACTTTTATTTCCACTTTAGTCCAAACTGGCTCGCGACTGTCACATACGCGGTGCAAGAGCAACGACAACAATCTTAGCTAAGAATGAACCCATCTAATTACGGTTTAATACCATCGAAAGAACATTGTCAAGATGCAAGTTAAAAACTATAAATATTAATTTGGATGTGATTTGCCGGATGTAATCCCATCATATTAATACGAAAAAAAATTTAAATTTGGACTTGAAATTGCAACAGATGAAATGTATAAAAGACGCCTAATGCAATCTAAAAAGTAAATGAATTAAAAATAATTTTGATGTAATAATATAAAAAATAAAAAATATATTATTTTAATATATTTTTAATTAATTTTTTTAAAAATAACAAATACTGCAATAATAAACAATATCATTCGTAAACTTTCAGTATAATTAATCTTACTAATTCTGAATGGTATAACTTAATTGATTAAATCTTGAATTTATTTTTTAAAAATTATTAATTTAAATACTATAAAAATTAAAATTATTAAAAATTTATATAATTATTAATTTTAAAATTTATAAAATTAATTAAAATATATATAAATTAACCCGAATAGACGTAATACATGAAATAAGTAAATAATACAAGAGCGAAGAGAGAGAATCTTCTTTAAACCATATTCCAACTGTCAGCTTCGCTGATATTAGCTTTAAACGGCCGTTTTGCCTTTTTCTTTCTTTAACGGTGCTCTTTCCGTCAAGTTTCACGTAACAAGTGACACATGACATTGCTCACGCCATGACACATACAAACTTCATCATCATACCATTCATACATGTCAGATTTACGCATACATGTGTATGAATGATAAGCGAAGTCTTTTTTTTTTTCCTTACCTCGGGGATTTCTTGTAGACATGCTCAATTTTCAAAAATTGACCTAAAAAATCTAAAAAAATCTAGGTGATTAAGTTAATTTGTTAATAATAAGATTAATATCAGTTAATTTTTTTTACTAAATTAGTTTATTTTTTTATTTATAAAATTTCCTTTTATTTGAATTAATAAAATTTAATTAAATTAATCAGATGAAAAATTAATAGTGTAAGGTGGTCTTATTTTATAAAGTATTTTTTTTAATAGTAATATAATATTTTTTATATTTTTTAAAATTTATTTTTAATATTATCCCTTTAAAATATTTAAAAATATAAAAAAATATATTATTTTTTTCATTGAAATAGCACCGCGTCTCACCGCCTAAGTTCCATATCATCAATATTTTTTTTAAATTTAATTTAAAACTTAACATGAATGTGTCGAGCTTCAAATTATAGGTTTCCTGAATTGAATCGAGGGGGCTGGGTTTAACATGGATGGCTCTATCAAGCCGTCATTTAAGTTAAATTTAGGAATGTCTTACCAAATTACAATTATACCCCCAATTATTACTATACTATCCTTTCCATTTCTAAGTCAGCATGGCATGGCATGGCATGGCATTGCCAGCTAACAAAAGTCTTAAGGAAGAAACATCCTTGACAGTTGACCAACCAATCGAAACGACAATTTCAGGCAGTTACCTAGACAATAGTTTTAAAACCTGGTCTGCCTAGTCGGGTTAGCTTGAGATCCAGTTAATTTAGGGCTGGTTTATGAAAAAACAAGAAAATTAAAAATTCAGTTGACTCGGTTGACCTAATAAAATCTAGTTAAAAATCTAATTGTAACTTGTTGATTATTTTTTTTAACCAAAACGATGTGGTTTTGATTTATAAAAAAAATTAGAGTTGACTTAGATGATCCGGTGACCCGGTCTAAACCCGTGACTCAGGCCTTGGACCAATTCAATCACCGATTCGGATTTGAAAAAGTCAGATCCCACGTATGGGACATTTTCCAAAAGGGTGAAGTGTGTTGGCCTAGCAACGTCTGGTTTTTTTTTGTTTTTTTTTAATTGGTTCTTTTTTAATATGTATTTTTTAAAATAATGTCTTAATTTATTTAAATTATTACCCTTTCTCTCTTATTTTTATTTTGTTTATTTAGCCTTCTTTAAATAATGATTATTTTTTAATTATTTTATATGTATTTAATTTTTGAAGATATTATTGTAATTTATTTATAATTTTTATTATGTTTTATATAAATGAAATTTATTTTTAAAAATAAAAAATTCTTATTTTTGGATAATATTTCTAATATGTCTAACATTGCATAATATTTTCCCTTTTTATTTTATTCAATTAATTTTGTATGTGTCTATTTCTATTATTATTTGATTAAATAAAAATCTTATTTTGATAAACAAATTCATCAAACACAACAAGGTCAAAAGCCCGTGTTGCGAGGTCAAATATTTTGATCTATATTTATCTTTGATTTTTTTAGTTTCATATTTATTTATCATTAATGACTTTTTTTATTTATTAACATATATGGTTTTTAATTTATTTAATTAAATGCATACATAATTTCCTATTCAAATTTTTTTTGTTGGAAAAAAATATCTAACCCGCTTCGTTGGTCAAATAGATGGTTAAACATTAATAAAAGAAAAACTAAAACATCATACTCATTTCCTATTCATTCTCTATTCATTGATACTCATTTCACTATTTTTTTTCTTCTAAAGTTTTGGTTTTCTCAATCTCATCCTCTTATGTTACATTTTCATTGTTTTTTCTTTTTCAAATATTTCTTTCATTTTGCATTGTCTCATGTGTTTATGATTTTGGACTCCATTCTATAATTGATTGGATATCAATTTTGCGACTTTGAACTATAATTGTTGTTAAAAATAGTGATTAAAAAAATAATGACCAACTTTGATATTCAAAAAATGAAGCCTTTAAAAGAATACATAAAGAAATTAGGCATGAAAATCGAGAAAATGAGAGAGAGAGAAAAATGAAAACAAAGAAAAGAAGAATAGATTGTTGGAGCCAAACCACTACATCGTCACCACACATCGCTGGAAAAGAAAGCCCCCACTGAGACATTTTTTTACGGCACCAAGAAAGGTTGTATCAGATCTTGGAGGAGGTTGCATACATCTCTGCGGTACTTCAACCTTCCTCACATGCTGACGCGTGTATTATATGTGTTAGACACTTTTTTCCCCTTTCATTTAATTTAGTCCATGATTCTCTACTAATTCTTCAATTCAATCTTTAACTTCATCTCAACCAAGCCTAATAAAGGCTAAGCCAAAGAGAGAAGAAAAGAAAGGGAAAAAGAGACAAAATGGCATAACCAATCCAAAGTGCAGCCCAACCAAACTCAACAAGTGAGAGAAAACATATTGTCCCGCAAGAAAAAATAATGCCACACCAATGTTTGCACTACCATAACCATATATTGTTTTACATGATGCCCACATGTTTCTCTATTTTACACTTTGTTAGTATAAATGATCAATCATTAATGTGGTTGTTTACCTTTCTCACCAATTGCCAGTGCAACATTTACCCTGCTCAATTTACTATTTATTTGTTGGTTTTTAAAAATATTTATGTTGGCATATATTTTCTACTTTTACTATGAAGATTAGTCTCTTACTTTATTAATTAATTAGCATTAACATTTCTTTTTAGATTTATCATTCCATTTATTTTTTTAATTTGCTTTATTAAGCACAAACAACATTTTTTTCAATTGAAAAATTCATGATACTAAAAAAACAAATCCATAACATAGATATTTGTTTTTATATTAGCCAAATAACCGACCTTTCATAAAAAAATTATATTCCCTCTATAATTATAAAAAATAACGAATAAGGAAAATGAAGCTTTGAGCTAAGATATACATTTTTTTCTTAGTTAATTTAAATCATTTGATTTTTTACAGATATTTATTTTAATTACTATGAGTTTTTATTAATAAAATAAATTGTTGCTCACAAAAACATTAAAGTGACGAGGTTATAAAAATCACAGGGAATATTTTGGAACTAATTATTCCTAGAAATTCTCATACATCATTTATGGTGAATTCTGACCTCCACTTCAAGACCACATAGGCTTCTCTTTTGGCAAATCTTTCCCTCGTGGATATAAAACTCTTTTGGAATAAATACTTGCACAAAGTCCTCTAGAGGTGTTGGTAGGGGACCCTCTGAAGATCAAGTTAGTACTAGGAATATTTGTGTAAAAAACAACATTAATGAAGATATTAAAGAGCTTTTATGAAGGTATATAAAAGGTTGGAGAAGAAGATATAGAGGTGAGGGAAAGAAGCTGGGAGTATGTTTTCTTTGTCTTTTATCCTCTCTATCCCCTTTTTGTATCTCCCCATTTTCTTCTATATTACCTGATTTAAACTACCTCATGCAATGTAGGAGGCATAGAAAAGTAATCTTGTATGATTAAGATAATATTATCTTACTACTCGTACCATCAAATCTAATTAATGTAAGTATGGATTGCTTGTTCGTATTTAATGGGAGTATGATGGACATCATAATTATTAATCCAGGCTCGGGGTATAAGAAGCTTAGTGTAGAATGACCCTTCAGTCACACACCCAATCTGAGGGACGTTGGGCTCAATTCACACCCTGAGTTCAAAAGGAATCAGGACCAGCTCTTGACTGTACCCAAGGATGGTTAGGGATGACCGTGTTACTGCCCAACATGAAGTTCGGCGCAGGGCGTTCCTGGCCCAACATGGGATTGGGCGCGGTCATGCCCCTTTCCAACTTAGAGTTAGGCGCCAAGAAAGACATAATCTCATCTTGGATTATGACTTTCATGTGTTGTTTTTTAAATGGGGTTGATTTGTAGAAACCATGACCCATCAAATAGCAAAAAAAATTTGACAAGAGAAATATTTTTTTAAAAAAATTAGATTATTGAAGTTTTAATGAATATTTATTGTGAACAAAATTAATATTCCACACGATTGTTGATAATTTGTAAAATATAAATTCAAAATCACCACTAATAAAGCTAGTATAGTATATACTAGAAATTATTGTATAATTTTATACCAAAACTTGACTACTTCAATCTTAGAACGTTTTTCTCGTTTTTTTTTTAAACGATTTAACTACTTCTATTAATCCTCAACCATATAATCTTTTGCACAAATAAATTTTTACGTGCCGTATACGCCACTACCATAAGATAAAGAAGCTAAACTCACGATTAATTAAGCATGCTGCCGGCATATTGATATTTTGAGAGAGCTTTTTCGGAGTTCTTTTAATTCAATCTTTATTTATAGCTATCCAAATACTCATACAAAATACTCATACTTCTACTCTCTCTCTCTCTCTCTCTCTCTCTCTCTCTCTCTCTCTCTCTCGTGGATCGAACAACTACACGCTATTTCTTCCATTTAATTTTATCTTCAACAACCACCTTTTCTTCTTTCAGGTGATTGAGCATGATCAACTCTTATGCTTCTACTGATTTTGAAGGTACTAAGGGAAATGGATTGTTGGGATTGATGCAAGCTTCAACCAGTTTAAATTTTGATAACATCTCTCAAAACAGAGGCTTTGATGGGTCTAAAATTGAGGGGAAAATGGGACAGAATAAGGGAGAAAAGAAGTAAGAAAGCCCGAGTACGCTTTTCAAACAAGGAGCCGAGTTGATATACTTAAGATGGAATATCGATGGAGAAAGTATGGTCAGAAGGCAGTGAAGAACAACAAATTTCCCAGGTAACTATATCTTTTTTATTAACTAATTTACTATACTCTTTAATTTGTTCAATACAACATGTATAAATTATTTCACTGTTATAGAATAATCAAATCTCTTATATATATAGACACACACTAAATAGGTGGCAGGTGTTGTGTATCGGGCCGATTGATAAACCTAAATTCAACAAGGAACGAACCCATCCTTTCTTGGGCACGTTCAAGGAAATGAGTCCTCTCCTTACTGAATCCATGACCTAATACATGATATCAGGATAATAATATAGAAAGAAAAGGTAAAAAATAAAAAATATCAGTTTCTAACAAATCCAATAATGATGGATAAAATTAAAAAAATAAAAATAACTGAAGTCAACCCGATCCATCCTTTAAAAATTGTAACACGATTCATGAGGTTGGATCGCCACATTAAAGGCAAACTTGAAAAAATAACAATGTAAAATTCTCAACCAACCAAAATAATTAGGGATAAATTTGAAAAAACAAATGAAAAAAAAAGATAAAAAGAAAAATAATATAGATTTGAAAAGAATGAGAACCAAATTTGACACACAATGAAAATAAAATCAAAATACAAAGGATGAAATTGAAAAATAATTTCAATTAAGAAAAAGGATAAGAAAAACTAAAAATAACAATTAAAAGAACGAGGATCTAATTTAATATAAAAATCAATTGTTAAGGAATGAAATTGAAAAAAAATCAATAAATAATTCAAGACCAAATACATTAGAATGAAAAGCATAAAGATCAAATCTTATATAAAAATCAAATATGAATGGATGATATTAAAAAATTAAGTAATTTAATAAAGGATGATCAGAGCTTAATGACTGACTTTTTGATAATACACGCCTTACTATCGTGATAGAGGCGGTAAGGTGCATCGAACATTGTCCTGGACAACAATGTTCGAAGTTGTCTTAGTGCCATATGCGCCAACTATTTTTTTATTTTAAATTATATATATATATATATATATATATATATATATAT
>Ga0325404_1006484_pt1 | contig 12274 bp, 9 predicted proteins | sample PopdelMetagenome_18_FD_205664 | JGI IMG/M metagenome (GOLD analysis project Ga0325404, IMG submission 205664) | Populus deltoides microbial communities from Bellville, Georgia, United States - Xylem-Control-R1 | ecosystem: Host-associated > Plants > Phyllosphere > Stem > Wood/Secondary xylem... | reverse complement strand
CTGGTGTCTGTTAAACAAAGCAGCTTTGTTCCAGGCAGAAACATCACAGATAACATAGTGATGGCCCAGGAGATTATTCACTCGATGAGGAATATGAGAGGAACACAGGGTTACATGGCTATTAAAGGAGACCTGGAGAAAGCTTACGACAGACTTACATGAGATTTCATCAGAGATACTTTGATGGATGCGGGGTTACCTAGTCAATTCGTTGATCTTGTGATGAAGTGTATAGAAACGACATCATCACTCAGAGTATTATGGAATGATTATCGTTCTTCGAGTTTTACTCCTATGAGAGGAATTAGGCAAGGAGATCCCCTCTCTCCATATATTCTTGTTTTATGTTTGGAAAGATTCTCTCAGCTGATTAACAGAGAGGTAGAGGCTGGATTTTGGAAACCTTTTAAGGTCACTCGTAGAGGGCCAACAGCCTCTCACCTCTGCTTTACAGATAACATGCTTTTATTTGCAGAAGCTTCGGAAAGCCAGATAAACCAAATTTTACATTGCTTGCTTGAGTTTATTTGGTGATACGGCAGGGAAGAAGGTGAATGGTAGGAAGAATAGGATTTTATTTCTAAAAATGTTTTGCCCAATCAAGAAAATGCCATTAGGAGAGCTAGTGGTTTTGCAACAACAACTGATTTGGGCAAGTATTTAGGTAACCCTTTGCTCCATTAGAGAATTACTCGACGAACTTACAGTTATATCATAGAGAACATGAATCGAAAATTGGCAAGTTGGAAATCCTCTAATTTATCGTTAGCATGAAGAATCACTCTCTGTAAGTCAGTTCTAGCCTCGATCCCGCTGTATCCAACGCATTTGTCTATGCTTCCTAAGTCTCTATGCTATGAGATCGAGAATATCTGTCGCAATTTTATATGGGGTATTAGTGAAGAGAGAGGTAAAGTCCATCTTGTTAAATGGAGAACTCTTCGCCAGCCAAACAGGATGGAGGCTAGGGACTAGATGGTGGGTTACTATGTATGATACGGGCAACGGAAATAATAAAAAATAATAATATTCAAGAATTTCTAGAATTTTATTAGAAAAATTCCAAGTTATTTAGAAATTTATTACATGAAAATTTGACTTTTTTTAACTTTAAATAATTCTTTAAAAGTTGAGTTGTCGCAAATCACAAGTCATATAATTTTCTAGCCTCCAACAGTAATTCACACGAATCATTAGTGAAAAATCTCTTAAATCCCTGTTTAGATGAGATGAATTGTTATATTTAGAGTGTTAGCTCTAATTTTGTGATTTATATAGTTTTTCTATCTAACTAACAACCATCAAATTAATACGCTTAGTTTTATATTTATAGGGAATCCTAAAAACTCTAAAAATTGTAAAATATTTATTTTTCTCTTAAATAATATCCATATATTATTTAAAGATAATTGTAGAAATTTAATCAATCAAGTCCCTACTTGATTATTTTAGGAGTAGAATCATAATCCCTGAATTAAATACATTTTAGTGTTTAATTTCTAAAATTATTTTTAATCAAGTCACACTTGATTAATTATCTCATTTTAATTTCTGACTAATGGTTCTTATTGTGTGTGACCCATTAGGTTTCTAATATATTGGCCCAAATATAAATTATAATTTTAAATAAATAGAATTAAATAAACTAAACAATTTAATTTACTATCAATTCAATAATTAATTAATTTATATTTGAAGATCAAGTGCATCATTCATGATCCCCAAATATTAAAAAAGTCATAAATGATTTGACTTAACCTTGTTACATGTACCAAGATAGCAGGTAACAAAATTAAAACATAACACCCTCTATATAACATAACTTAGTGATCTCAAGTCTAAGAATCACTTATACAACCGTCATGTGAGTCTTTTCATAAACACATGTGATACATATTTCCATATGAAATTCTCATACAGATCAGTTCATTGTATGTGTTATCTAACAAGTATCTACATATTAGTTTTAGATATTCTCATATCTCAGCTTATTAAATCAGTTGCTTCTTTTTATAATGGAAAGAACATAATATATATTAGTCTCAACAACTTTAATATAAATGTACATTATTAAGAGAGTATTGGTCAGGAACATTTAGGAATAATAATACTTTGATGCAATAGGATCTTATAATTATAATATTTTTATAATTTTTTTTGTAAAATATTTTTTGTTGCCTAGACTTTATATTTCTAGATTTATTTATCAAATATTAAATTCATAAATTAAATATAAACAAATATTAAAAATAAATAATGTTTTTACTTAATAAAATTAAATATATTTTATAAAAATAAAATAATATTACATATAATTAACTAATTGGTTACATTGCATATAAACTACTAACATCAGAATTACGCATTTGATGAATAAAGCGTTCTTATGAAGCTAATAAAATCTGGGTAAGGTTCTTGAGAGGAAAATATACACAGACTAAAGATCGGGTTCCAGTTATTCAAGCGAGAGGACGAGATTCTCCATTGTGGAAGGCCATCTGTAAGGTGTGGCCCCAGATTATAGAAGGCACCGGTTGGTCAGTAGGAAATGGAAGACAAGTTAGATTTTGGAAAGACAAATGGTTAGATGGATATGGGCGGCTAATTCATCATACAATGGCTGATATCCCAGATGTGTTGGTTAATGCTAGAGTGGCAGATATGGTTCAGGACAATCAGTGGTGATGGGAACTGTTTGCTCACCTTCTCCCTATGCAAGTGTTTATGGCTTTGGCTAGCCTACGTACCCTCCTTCCAACGTGACTGATATAGTGACAAAGTCTATTGGCTTAATTCCCCTAGTGGGATTTTCAACGTGAAATCTGCTTATAATGGACATGATTTTTCAATGAACAACCAGCGTTCTTCAGAACCTATTTGGACATTGATTTGGAGGTGGAAGGGACCAGAAAGAATCAAGACCTTCCTTTGGTTAACAGTTCATGACAATCTGATGATCAATGGCAATAGAGCACGCAGACATCTGACCAATAACCCGGTATTGGAATTATGTAACCTTGAGCTCGAATCAACATCATATGCATTGAGAGGATGTTTGTTTGCCAAGCGGATTTGGTTACAGTTGGTGGAAGCAAGAGGGAGACGAACATTCTTTGAGGCTGGGTTATTACCGTGGCTGATGCGCAATCTGGGATCCATGTGCAGTTCATCCAATGCCGTGCCCTGGTCTTTCACATTTAGCGTGGCACTTTGGTATGTCTGCAAGGGCAGGAATGCATGCTTGTTTGGTGGAAATAATGTGCCTGTTTGGAGCCCCATTGCTGGCATCAAGAGCTTGGCTAATGATGTGTGGCAAAACAATGTAGAGGTCACGGATATATATGACAAAGAATCAGAAACAAGTACAGTTGGTGGGGTGGAAATTTCCTTCAACTGAATGGGTGAAGTTTATAAAGAATTAATTTAATCTAAAAATTTAAATTATTAGATATAGATGGTTTTTTAACATGATATCAGAGTTTTAATGATCAAACAGTCACGAATTTGAATCTCATCATTTTTATTTATTTAATAAAAATTAAATATAAAATAGCATGGATCGATGCAAGTTTTAAGAACTTTCACTTGAAAAAATATGTTAAAAAATAATATAAATTATATATTAAAAATTAACTTTACAACTTAAATTATTATGTTCATAATTTGAAAAAATTAAGATGGATGTAGCAAAGGAAACGTAGGGCATGCAGGCGCAGGAGGCTTAACTCGGAATGAGTTTGGTTCGTGGATTAAGGGTTTCGCTAATTATAGGCAGTGGTTGCAGGGCTTGAAGTGGCCTGGATGCTGGGATTTCAGAAATGAATCCTTGAGTCCGACTCCAAGCTTGTGGTTCATCTCATAACTCGAGAATATGGTAAAGTAGATGCAAATTTCTCTTTGATCATCAAAGCAAAGGAACTTCTGGCACGTGAGTGGGTGGTGAAAGTTCAACATGCCTTTCGTGAAGCTAATGCTGCAGCATATTGGCTAGCTAATTTAGGCTTATCCATGAATCCTCTAGATAGAAATAATTGGATTATAAATGACCCTAGTATGGGTTTGTATTTGATCCTATTCTATGACCTAGTTGGGTCTACTCGACCCTGCTTAATTTAATTTCCTTCGGCTTTGAGCCTTGATTTTTATTAGAAAAAAAAAAGAAGAAAAAAAATGTGATATTATGGTAATTTTTGCTATTACAGATTTAAAAAAAAATAGATTTTAAAAATATATTTGGTTAAAATTATTATTAGATAAATTTTTACATAAAAAATAAAAAAAGCAATTTTTCACGTCGTAATTATTATTTTCAAGCAAATGAATTTCATCATAAATATCTTTTCCATTAACTATTTGAAAATTAAGCCATTTTTCAACTAAATATTTTTTAAGAACTTATTTTTTATACCATATTTATATTCAAGTCCTTCCCATAATTCAAAAAACATTTTAATGTTATAAAAAATATGATAAATATTATCAAATAAAACATTTAAAATTTTACCATGACAAAAGATATCTTTATTAGTAAAATCTCCTTCACTACTTGAGAAAATCACATCACTTAAGAAACAACTACAATAGTTGGTTTTTCAGCACTTTCATTTTTAGAATCATAAAACACAAAAAACTAATTCAGTAAGTTAAAATTTCATTTGTTGTTGTCAATAAAGGAAGATTTGACCAGAAAATTTTTTAAGATTGCTTGATGATGAATTTATGATGTCCATAGCAACAATTAAGTAAACAAAACAATTATTTTTAGAAAAAATAAGAAAAATAACATGTTTTTCTCTCCATGATTGTTGGGAAATTAAATGGAAAGAATTAGGCAAACAAATGCAACCAAGATTTATTTATAAATCAGCAACTATATATATATATATATATATATATATATATATATATATATATATATATATATATATATGTATAAAGAACAAAAGTAAATATGAGAAAGAATAACAGACTATTTGGAACCAAATTATATATGGAATTGAATTCAATTAATAAGCTATTATAGTTTTTATATTTGAAATAAAATATTAAACCACATAATTAAATTCAATTATATTATGTAAAATATCTATATAATTAAATTGAATTATCAATTTTAAATATGGTGTTACACATTTTTAATGAATAGCTTAACATTAAGACAAGTATTATGAGTAATGATCTGCCGCTAACTAAAATAAATAAATAAATGATTCTCCTCAAGTTTTTATATTTCTTTGGAAAATGGCAACCATCTACCATAATTATTTGAACTAACAAACATGTAAATTCAAGGACATTAATCTAATTCAATATATATTCCTAATATCAAAAGATAGGAAAGAAAAGAGGGGAATCTCATAAATATAGAGAGAAAGAGGTTGAATAATTGGAAACTCTTACAAAGACAGTAGAGAAGAAAGGAATGAGTGCACCATGAAAACAAAAATAAAAAAGAATAAAAAATCATATAAAAAATCTACTTGCCTTTTTTTTCTCCTTAAGCATTCATTTTTGTTTTTCACTGTCAACAAATATAGTGATTTTTTGCCAAACAAAATAACTATTAAGAATGGAATAACATAATTTTACTTTCATTCTAAGAAAATGATGGTTCAGAATTGTTAGAGAATAATATAAATCATATCTTGGAATCTCATCTAATAGTTTAAGCTATTGGGTTGAATTGGTTCTTTGACATGGTATCAGAGACTTGATGACTATTAAGGAAAGAGACCCTATACAATGTAAACACTCTTATATAGCAATAGTTATTGTATGTAGTACATCCCACCATTATATTGTACACAACCCTACAAGTATAAATACAAAAGGATGGCTGCTACCTTTAAGCAACCTATACAATTATACAAAACTATCTCTCAATTAACTTAACTTGGTATCAGAGCTGCGGTTATCGTTCAGTAGCTTTCTTCCGTAACAGCTGCAACTCTCCTGCGTAATTGTTTCAACCAGCAGCCATTATTTCTTCTTAGCAGCCGTTCTTCCTCTATTATACTCGCCAGCAGCAGTTTCTCCTCAGCAGATATCAGGTCATCTTCTTCCTCTGTTACTTCTCATCAGCATCCACAAAATAAAAACTGCAAACTTCTCCTCCCTAGCAACATGGACAATCAAGAACTTCAACAAGCTGCTGGCGCTGCATCAACTCTTCAATCTTCTTTCTCTCCTGTGGCGCAATCTGTTATGTATGGGGCATCGCCTACTGCCTCTATTATTTCTCTTCCTAACACACACCAGCTAGTCTCTTTAAAACTATCCAACCATAATTTCATGTATTGGAGGATGCAAATGAAACCTTTTCTTTTGGGCCAAGACGTTTATTCATTTGTTGATGGCACATCACCATGTCCTCCTCCACATCTGGCAGCAACTGAGACATCTACATTCTCTATCAACCCTGTATATTTGTCATGGAAGCAGCAAGATCACCTAATCATGAGTGCCCTCCTATCTTTTCTCTCGGTGGAAGTTCTGCACTTGGTTGTAGATTGTAACACTTCCCATGCCATCTGAACAACACTGGAAACAACTCTTGCATCTCCCTCAAATTCCAGGATCATGCAGCTCCATGGCTTATTCCAGGATTTACGACAGAATGATGATTCTGCCAGCATTTACTTGCAGAAGGCAAATGCCTTGTTTGATAAACTTGCTGCCGCTGGCAGACCAATCTCCCTGGCAGAATTTAACTTGTATGTATTTCGAGGGTTACACAGTGAGTTTAAAGATCTCATCACCAGCTTGTCCACTAAGGATGCTCCCATCACCTATACTAATCTTCATAGCAGCCTTCTTACATATGAGTTTCTTCACAAAGCCTCTCTCCAGCCATCTGTAACAGCTCCTCTGTTACCAACTCCAACGCAGCAGCCAGCTGCGTTCTTTGTGCAGCATCAATCTGGCAAACGGGGTCATTTTCGTGGGAGCTGGAGACCTAACAATCGCAACAATTTCTATCATGGAAATGGACCAGCTCACAGTTATACTTCGGGACAACAATACAACCCACATGGAAACCGATTCTCATCTGGCTCTTCCTCACGGCCAACAGGCAGTTTTGGGCAGCAAGGAAATCATTTTTCTGGCTATACTCGCAATATAAAATATCAACTGTGTTATGAATATGGGTATACTGCTCAACAGTGTTCTCAGTTGGCTACTCATCATATGCAAGCTAATGCTAATCTTGCATTTAATACTGCCTCTTCCACTACTCCTGTTACTTGGTTTCCTGATACAGGTGCAAATCATCATGTCACGCCGGACCTTGTAAGTATGACGAGTTCAGAACCTTATCTTGGAAATGATCATCTACATGTTGGTGATGGTAAGGGCCTTGTTATCTCAAATATTGCTCACTCTAAAATTCGCTCACCAAACCGCATGTTTACTTTATCCAATATCTTACATGTTCCTACCATTAAAAAACCTCTGCTATCTGTTCAAAAATTTTATCTTGAGAATAATGTCTTTTTTGAATTTCATTCCTCTCTATTTTATGTTAAGGATCTCATGACAAAGGAAGTTCTTCTTTCCGGTCAGAGTAGAGATGGTCTATATGTTTTGTCCGAATCGTCCGCAACGTCGTTGCCTCAAGCTTTTTCCTCTACCTGTCTATCTACTTCAGCTGATGTCTGGCACCGTCGCCTTGGACATCCTAGTCCACGTATTCTGCATTTGTTGGTGAAAAATAAAAAAGTGTCATGTACGTCCACTCAGTTTAATTTTCATTGTCCTGCGTGCTCTCTAGGAAAGTCATCACGTCTGACTCTAAAAACTACAGGTCATCAAACTCGAGCTCCCCTTGACTTGATTTTTAGTGATGTTTGGGGTCCATCCCCTATGTTGTCATCTGATGGTTTTCGCTATTTTGTTATTTTTGTGGATGCTCATACAAAGTTTATATGGTTTTATCCCTTGACTGCTAAGTCTGATGTTTTTGCAATTTTTCATCAGTTTCAGGCGCTTGTGGAGCGCCAATTCTCCTTAAAAATTAAGTATGTTCAAACTGATTGGGGTGGTGAATATCGAAAACTCAATACATATTTTAAAACGATTGGTATTCATCATCATGTGATCTGCCCGCACACTCATGAACAAAATGGCATGGTTGAACGCTGTCATAGACATATTGTTGAAACTGGACTAACTCTCCTTGGGCAGTGTCACGCTCCCCTTAAATATTGGAGTTATGCTTTTGAAAGTTCTGTTTATTTGATTAATCGCATGCCCACTCCAGTTCTTAATAATAAGACACCGTTTGAATGTCTTCTAAAATCAACACCTGATTATGTGTTTCTTCGTACGTTCGGGTGTCTCTGTTTTCCTTTTCTTCATCCATATAATGCTCACAAGTTAGACTTTCGGTCCACTCCTTGTGTTTTTCTAGGATGTAGTACCTCACATGTCAGTTATCAATGTCTTGATTTGTCATCAAAATGAATTTATCTTGCTCGTCATGTCCGGTTTCATGAAAATATTTTTCCTCTTGATAAAACTGAACAGATTGCAGCAACACCCAAACCGCCCTCTGCTCCCTCTATACCCGTCACTTTACATCCTCTCATACAACCCCCTTCAGTCCCTTCACCACTGCCCCCTCCACTGCCTACACCTCCTTCGGCTCACTTACCATTATCTGCATGTTATTATGATCATTCTTCAATTGCAGGTTCAGATTCGTCACACTCACAGACGTCGCCCGATGCTGCTGCCAGCTCCCCTGTTTTATCCCCTGTTCGCTCCCCTGTTGTGGGTGCTTCTTCTGCTAGGTCTCCTTCACGGTCTGCGCCTATATTGAGTTCTTCAACCACAGGTTCTTCCTCTCTTTCCCCTCATGGTATTAACGTATGTGTTGATCTGTCTAAGTTCAATCTTCAGCACGTCCTTGTCGCTGTCTCCTCTCCATCTCAGTGGGCTCGCACCCATCTTATGGTGCTTCAACCGCGGCCAGAAAAAAATGCTAATCTTAGGGTTGCGGCTGTCTCATTAGTCACGACCTTACCTCAGCAGGAGCCATTGTCATTTAAAAACGCAAACATGTATGTTACTTGGGACACTGCCATGCAAGAGGAACTTCGGGCACTTCACTCTAATCAAACTTGGACATTGGTGCCTCCCCATCCAACTATGAATGTGATTGGCAGTAGATGGGTTTACAAAATAAAAAGACATGCTGATGGTCAGGTCGCCCAATATAAAGCACGATTAGTTGCCCGCGGCTTCACTCAGCAAGAAGGGATTGATTATTTGGAGACGTTCAGTCCAGTGATTAAGCCTACAACAGTTCGCCTTGTGCTCACTATTGCTGTCTCATATGGTTGGACCATTCATCAGTTGGATGTTCATAATGCTTTCCTAAATGGCATTCTTCAGGAAGAGGTATACATGGTGCAACCGCCTGAGTTTGTTGATCCTGCACTCCCATCTCATGTGTGTTGTCTTCATAATTCTCTGTATGGTTTGAAACAAGCCCCTCGTGCTTGGTACAACCGGTTGAGTGAGTTTTTACTCTCCATTGGATTTCAGGCATCCAAAGGTGATACTTCTCTGTTTATTCTCTCTCATGATGGTGCTATGATTTACTTGCTTGTGTATGTTGATGATATTTTATTAACTGGGAGTAACTCAGTTGTGCTTCATAGATTGATTACTTTGCTACAATCAGAATTTAAGCTTCGGGATTTGGGCTCTGTTCATTTCTTCTTGGGTATTGAAGTTAAATCTACTGTTATGGGTATCTTATTAAGCCAACATAAATATGCCCTTGATATCATCCAACGAGCAGGTATGACTTCATGCAAACCAGTTGATACTCCTCTATTTACCTCCTCCAAATTAAGACTCATACCGGGTACTCTCTACTCTGATCCCACACGGTATCGACAGATTGTTGAGGCATTACAATATCTTACCTTCACTAGACCTAATATCTGTTATGCAGTCAACAAGGTCTGTCAATTTATGCATGCCCCCACTAAGGATCATTGGTCTGCTATTAAACGCATTCTGCGTTACCTTCAGGCTACAGCCACTTATAGTCTACATATCACTAGGGATTCTTCCTTGTCTCTTCATGGTTTCACAGATGCTGATTGGGCTGGTAGTATTGATGATCGCAAATCCACAAGTGGTTATCTTGTGTACCTTGGCTCTACCCCTATCTCATGGAAATCCGGGAAACAACGCATTGTTGCGAGGTCTTCTACTGAAGCGGAATATAAAGCCTTAGCTGATGGTACTGCTGAGATTTTATGGATTCGCTCATTATTGACAGAACTTCGGGTTCCTTCTTCAACTATGACCACGTTATAGTGTGATAATTTAAGGGCCACTTTCTTATCTGCAAATCCAGTATTTCACGCTTATACTAAACATGTTGAAGTTGATTATCACTTTGTCCGTGATCGGGTTACTAAACAAGAAATTTAGGTACGGTTTATCTCTTTCATAGATCAACTAGCCGATGTCCTTACCAAGCCTCTTCCTCCAGTCTCGTTTGCTTACTTTCGATCCAAGCTTCGGGTGGAATCTCCACCTTCAGCTTGACGAGGTGTATTAAGGAAAGAGACCCTATACAATGTAAACACTCTTATATAGGAATAGTTATTGTATGTAATACATCCCATCATTATATTGTACACAACCCTACAAGTATAAATACAAAAGGATGGCTGCTACCCTTAAGCAACCTATACAATTATACAAAACTATCTCTCAATTAACTTAACTATGACCAAGCAGTCACGAATTCGAATCTCATCATCCTCATTTATTTGATAAAAATTAAGCACAAGGTAGTGTAAGTCTGTGTAAATTTCAAGCTCAAAGGGCTTTCACTTGAGGGGGGTGTTAAAAAATAATATAAATCATATCTTAGAACCTTATCTAACAGCTTAAACTATTATGTTGAGATGATTCTTTACATAAATCAATATTTTTTTATAACAATACAACTTTTATTTTCGTTCTAAGATCATGATGATCCAAGATATCCTTCAATGAAAAGTCATCGACATATATCATTTAGTTTTATATACTCCTATTGTTCGTTAATTTGCCATTCATTAGAAAAGTCCTCTCATCAATGTGGCTAGTGGCTTAAGTGTGTTTGGTATTGTGGTAGCTGTTGTGGTTTGAAAAAAGTTGTTTTATAAAAATTACTTTTAGTTGAGGTTGGTTTGGAAAAATATATGTTTGGTTAAAATTGTGGTTGAAATTGAGGTTGAACAAAAGGTAGTTTAATATGTTTGGTTAAAAGAATGCTTTTCAAATTGAGGTTATAAAATAATTAAAATATATATATATATATATATATATATATATATTGATGGTTTTTAATTTTAATATTATAGATTTAACTACTGTTATTACACCATGAAATAAATAATATTGATATCAAATATTTTTTATTATTCCATTAAACTATGTGCAATTTCATCACGTACGAAATCTATCCAACAAGGATTATATTTTCCATGGTTTCTTAAGCGCACAACAACAAAAACTGAATTTTTTGTTACATCATCAAGTGATCTCCTTCTAATTTTTTGAATAAAACATAATTAAAAATAAAAATAAAAACTGAATTTTTTTTAATTAGGTCGGACCCGACAAGAACATAATTGGAATTGCGATCAAATTCCGCAAATTCTACGTCATCATGCGATATCCTTCTAATTTATGTAGTGTTATTAAATAATATTAAATACTAGTTTTTCGAGTAAAACACAATTTAAAAAAAATTTACCGGGTCGGACACAGTCCAATCAACAGTTGAAACACTGTTTACATGAACAGTGCCAAAGTGAATTAGCATTGTTCACGTGAACAGTGCCTAGGTGAATTAATTCACCTGGTCACTAGACGCGGCCGTGTGAGAAGCAGCTAACAGTTTTAACGAACCCCATATACATAGTAATTTGTCTTTTATTGTTACTAAACGTATTGTTTACATGGTTTACTTAAAAAGAAGTTGCAACAGCATAAACAAACAGCCTTTAAAAAGGCAAGGTTTGGAAAAAATAGATGAACAAAGAGAGGCGAAAGAAATATCAAAGAGGAAGAAGGAATCACTAACCTGTTAAAAGCTTTCGACAATCTTGTTTTCCCATAGGTAATTTCTTTAGCCAGAAAAACCAAAGTTTTTTTTGTTGAAGAAATGAAAGAGAAGGAATTGTAGGGTTAATGAGAGAAAAGAAAGACGAGTATTTTTTTAATAATATTTTTTATTTGGAATTATTGCAAAAATCAA
>Ga0325404_1006482_pt1 | contig 12276 bp, 7 predicted proteins | sample PopdelMetagenome_18_FD_205664 | JGI IMG/M metagenome (GOLD analysis project Ga0325404, IMG submission 205664) | Populus deltoides microbial communities from Bellville, Georgia, United States - Xylem-Control-R1 | ecosystem: Host-associated > Plants > Phyllosphere > Stem > Wood/Secondary xylem... | reverse complement strand
AATTTAAGGTATTAAAAGAAACTAAACCCCACAGAAATTAAAACTATTGTAGATATGCCTTGGATTCCTGAAGATTATAATAGTAAAATCACTCTTTTGGCCTTAATTGAAAAATCAAATGAGCTTGCCATGATGGGTAAAATGGTTTTTGCATCATATTAATTTGACGTTCTTTATTTGTTTGGAGACAACAATATCTTTTTATTCTTTTTATAATAATACAATTATTACATTAAAAGTTAAAAGTTAGAATGTTTGGTTCAGGAGCCTTGTAGTAATTGTATTTTACAATGAACAAATATTTAATTATTTTATTACCCTTATCATTTAATTTTTTTGAAATAAATAAATAAATATTTATTTGAAATAATTTTAGGATTAATTTATAGAGAGAAAGTATAGATATAAAAAAACAAAAATATATTTGAATGGGTAGACAAAAACAAATAAATAACAATCTAAAATGAATTTTTATTCTTATAAAATAAGAAAAATAAGATAACATGCTTCTTTTGTCTTAACTTTTTCTATATGTTCTTTCTCGAAAAAATACTATATCATAAAAATTATTGGAGACAACTCGGATAGTAAATTAAACTTGAATAATTATATTTTCTCTTTATAAACCTGCAGGATATTGTTTAAAAGAGTATTATCATGTTAAATAAGGGTTAGACCCACTTTCCCATAAATCAACAAAACAAAAACTCATGTTTAATCATAATATAGGTAAAATAAACGAGGTATGACAATGACAAGAAAAGAAAAATAAAAAAAAAAGAGAAGAAATAAGTTTTTTGAAAAATGGAAAAGAGAAAATAAAAACAAGGGGAGGGAAAAAAAAAAGGAAGTTCACATGATATGCTGTGTGTGTACTGTGTAGTGGTAAAGATAAGTCTTTTAAAAGTACGGGCAGCAGTCATGGATTTCTTCAACTCTTCTTCTTCTTTTTGACTCGCATCCCGAAATCTTTCCCTGCAGTGATCACTGCATAGTAACATTTACAAGAGAAGAATACATTGAGGGAAACGAATAGAAACTTCCTTTTTCTTTTATTATCAATCCAGAAGCAATAAAAATGGCTTCTTGTTCTTGTCTGAGGCTTGAAAATGTGATCTTTTCATCAACTTTTAGAAAACCGGGGCAAACTAGTGCAAATGGCAGTGTCCTCCTCTCTTCTCCTATCTCTTCTTTCTCTCTTTTATCATCATCTTCTGCTTTATTTTCTCCAATCTTAAAAACTTCACATTCGCTTAGCTCTTCTCTTTCTGTGAAAGCTTCCTCTTCTACTGCCATTGCTGAACCTGAAGGCATCAAGGTTTTTTTTTTTTCTGTAATTTCTGCAGAGACAAGTATGTATGTTTTATATGGAAATAATAACAAATGGGGATTTGATTTTTTGTGTTTTTGCAGATTAATTCAGTGCCGACAAAGCCAATTGAGGGTCAGAAGACAGGGACAAGTGGTCTGCGAAAGAAGGTAATTTTCTGCTTCTTTTGGATGTTTGGATGCCGAGAAAGTTTAGGAAAGTGAATTAAAATTCTGGGTTTTATGTGTTTCGATGAATAAAAATCAAGTATTTGGTGGAAGTTGATAGTTTTTTTTTTTGATGATAATGATGGTAACAGGTGATTTATTCTGGTTTCAAATTTGTGTTCTTATAGGTTAAGGTTTTCACTGAGGAAAACTACCTTGCAAATTGGATTCAGGTTTGATTGTTTCTTTTTAATGTTTTGTGGCCTTGAGTTCTGTGTTATGTTATGGTTTAGGGGGGCATTTGATAAGGTTTTTTTGGTAAAGCTTGAGTTTTTTGTATGTGTAGGCATTGTTTAATTCATTGCCACCAGAGGATTACAAGAATGGAGTGCTGGTCTTGGGAGGGGACGGTCGTTACTTCAATCGAGAAGCTTCACAGGTGATTGCTGCTCCTTAATCAACCTTTTACGTGTTTAATTCTGTGATTCCTTCTCTCATTATTGGAGTTGTTTGGATTTAAAATGCAGACAATCATCAAAATTGCTGCAGGGAATGGTGTTGGCAAAATCCTTGTCGGCAAGTAAGTACAGTGATCGATCCTTTTGTTGTCATATGGAGGAAATGCTAATGTGCAAAGGAAGATCGATGTAATAGATGAGTGCTGAATGCGAAGACTAATTGTTTGAGACCATTTCTTGCGAACTGTGATAGCTGCTTTTGACTGATAGAACCAAACATTGAGTTGATTAGAAATTGGTTTTTTAAGTTAATTTAACTCCAAAAACCCAGGAAGTTTAACTGAGAAACGTTGGCAGTCATTTGGGCAGTTTTAATAGTCAAAATTAAGGTTTGGACATCAATAAAATTGATTTTTAAGTTTGCTAACTTCATTTTCTCCTCAGAAGTCTCTCATTTATCAGACGGTTTGCTTGAGAATCATTTTGGAAAACTTTAAAGAATTGCATATTTTTCCATCTTGAGTTATTTATGTGTGATACCTTTTGGAATCTTGAATGCCAAAATCATTTTTATGCAATTTGGGTATGTTTTATGGTGCTAATGTTCCACCATTCCAGGGAAGGTATTATGTCCACGCCAGCTGTTTCTGCTGTGATCCGAAAGAGGAAGGCAAGGACATACTTCTCATCTATACTTTGAGCAAGATTCAGCATCTAATTTCAAATCTGTAATAAAATTGCCCCCTTTCCTGCTTAACCAAACAAATATTTCTGCAGGCCAACGGTGGATTTATAATGAGTGCAAGTCATAATCCTGGAGGGCCTGAATATGATTGGGGTATCAAGGTGAATTGTTAACGCTCACCTCATACTCCTGTCTAAATACAGTTTCATCTCAACAGTCAACTCTAAACCTGAGTCCTACCCTTTTTATAAGCTGTATAAAAACATGAAGCATGATGGGCTGATATGCATACTGCAGTTTGCTACCATACTACTGGCAGTTGTCAGTTCTTTTTCTTTTTGCATTTATCATACCTGTTGATGATTTAAACCATCCTGAAATGTTCTGGTTTGCAATTTAGTACCTGGTTAAAAGATATTTTTTTTCCCATCACAAATTAGTGGGTAGTTGAATGAACCGACACTGTTGAGTTACCTTCAAGTAAGCCAGTTGATGTGAATTCTTTTATTTTTTCTTTGCATTTACCAGTTTAATTACAACAGTGGGCAACCTGCACCTGAATCCATCACTGACAAGATATATGGAAACACCCTTTCTGTAAGTATCTGGCTGTTTATGTATGAAAAAAAGTTTTTGTTTGTTTACTTGCAATTCTTTTTGTTCTGTCATTCTTCTTTCTTCAGTTTGGTCATGTTCTTCTTGTTTTCATGTCCTCTTTGAAGAGTTAGACTGTAATCATGTTCTTCTAGTTTTCATGTCCTCGTTGAAGAGTTAGACTGTAATCTTTGCATATTTGTACCCATGTACACTAGTTTCTTATGCAATTGTTAAGAATGTTCTCTGCTGTACTATATGATTCTATGTGAAGAGTAAATGCTATGGATGAAATATTTATTTTCTTCCTAAAGTAGACACTGACATTGGCAATTCTGAGCACTACCACTTGTGAGTGGTTTTTTCTTCGATTGAGTGAAAAATCCGAATTTTTAAAGTTATAAACCTGTACCAATGCTCAACCTTTGTGAAGTTTTTGTGATTTCTTCTCTAGGTCAGTTAAGCTACATAAAACTGAAAGCACAAGCATGGCAGTAGGTTGGCTGGTGTAGGCTAGTTACTTTATAAGCATTATTACATACTTTTCTTATTCATCTATTATTCACTTCTTATGTGGGTTAATATCCATCTTTTCTTGTTTGCTAAAAAATGCAATATACTTATAATCTCCATAAGTAAAGATTTTGGGTTGCCACTTGACATCATCTAACGTCCATAATTATTTGAATGGCTTGCTTGAATTTTTTTTTTTGGAGAATTGCTTGCTTGATTATTTAACTTCCTATAATTTGGTAGTTCCTGCATGAATCTGAAATTTTGTAAATGCTGTGCAGATATCTGAGATTAAGATGGCGGACATTCCTGATGCCGACCTTTCTAGCCTCGGAGTCACAGAATATGGAAACTTCAGTGTTGAAGTAGTAGACCCAGTTTCGGATTATTTGGAGCTAATGGAGGTTAGAAACAAATTGTGTATATTTGGGTGACCATTCGTTTGGGTTGTGTCAGTAATTGTATGGATTATTTTGCAGAATGTATTTGATCTTGAGCTCATCAAAAGTCTCCTTTCACGGTCAGATTTCAGGTACATTGGTTTTCTGCCAAGTGAAATTAATAGTTTCAAACATGTTTGTTCATGCATATGATAAATGGAGAAGATTCTCTATTCCCTTTGGCTATCTTATGCTATTGATATTCCTCCAAGTGTTGACTTATGGATGGATTAATCTGCATTGAAATCCATATCTTATCTCAACTTAGCTCAACAAAGATTCCCCTGAACTGTTTGCAGTCATCTATGTAAAAGCCTGTTCCCTAGACCACTATCTCTGTGGCTGTTTTCACAGATATCGTTTTTCTTTTCCTTCTAATATGAAAAGTTCATAGCTTGAATATTGTGTTTTCCATCTTAATCATATATACTTTACATCATTTATTTTTCCTGTACAGAAGCATGTCCAATTGTTTTGTGTTTCAGGTTTGTATTCGATGCCATGCATGCTGTTACTGGTGCTTATGCAAAACCCATCTTTGTGAACAAGCTTGGGGCCAGTCCGGTATTTCCTGGATGACACATTTTGAAAATAGTTTTCAACTATAGTATAATTTCTGTAACAGATGTTAGTTCGGCATGTAGGATTCAATTTCAAATGGGGTACCTCTGGAGGATTTTGGTCACGGCCATCCAGATCCTAATCTTACGTAAGATGGCTAATAACTTCTAGACCATATAGTGAATTGCAATTATTTGATAGCAATTGAACTGTATCTTTTACTCAAACAGATATGCCAAGGATTTGGTCAACATCATGTATGGTGAGAATGGACCAGATTTTGGAGCTGCAAGTGATGGTATGTCACATGAATTTTGAAGAAAAACATCCCCCCTCATTTTTCAAGTGTTTGATGTGTTATTAATTCCTTGAATGTATGCATGGATTCATTGGCAGATTAGGCTGCACTGAGTAATTCCCTTTAGGTTTTGAGCTGAATTTTGCACTGAAAGTTTGGCGTTCCACTTTGTGGCATGGACTAAATAAAGTTTCAATTGCAATGGACTTTAGGTTGTGGCCATAGTTTTTATTGATTGAAAGATATGGAATGACAAGCTCAGTGGTTTTACTGACAAATAAACTTTACCCTTTTATCAGGCTAGAAGTATTGACCATGTAAATAATGAGTATTTGAACTATCAAGAGCTATAAATTGAATTTAGTCTCAAACATTGATGGAAGATATAGCTAAGTTTTTAATTCAAAGATGAATAGCTAATAGCATAAACTGAATTGAATTTGGATCATTTTGGAGAAACACCCAATTACAGAGCCATAAGTGTGTTTTTAATTAATAAGTCCAACTGAATTACTCAAAGCTTGGCCTGTTATGCTTACGTATCAGGAGCACTTTGTCAGTAAATGTTGTTACCAATAGTGAAGTTACTCTATTTAATCAATCTGCAACGTGCGTTTAGATCTGGATTATATATATTGTATGCATTTGTTGTTATCACACTTTTTCACTGATATAGATGAGCCAATTCGAAATCAACCCTCAAGTTACATTGCTAAACACAATGATACCATACACAACAAGATCGTTTTGAGTCTCAAATTTGTTGTTGTTTCAGCAGTTTTCACTGCTGTATCCCTAGAAAAACCAGTCAAATAGAAAGGAAGAAATTTTGTAAAGTTTTGGAAGGGCTGGTGGAAATCTTGAATGAAGTGATTTGGGTGGCAAACCATTTCATATAGCATTTATGCCAAGCTTATGAAACATAAAACCTGTGAAGGCCAACCTTGATAAGGATAGTTGAATTTAAATCAAGGTTTGATCTGCACTTTAGTTCACTGTAGGATGGATTTTGATTAAAATAAGCTAGGTTGATATGACCAACCAATATTTAGTTTGCTTATTTTGCTGCTATATGCTAGAGCAAAAGAAGATTTATGTTAAAGCACTTTAAATCCTTAGAATGAATAGGAATACCATGATCTATAATTCCAGGGCATGAACTTTGTTTTAGTCATTGAAGTTTTGATAAGAGTGTTTGACAAGAGCAGGGGCAGTTAGATTGAAAAAGGTGAAATGAAAATTTAGGCTGCCAGATGTCTTTCTAAAACGCAATGTGGCGTATTGCTTGTATCAGTTGAATGAGTAATTGGTGTTTCTTATTGAATCATTTGGTTCTACTTTTAGCTCTGTATGATGATTAATCATGATGTCATTAGTATCTCTATTTCACAATTAGCTTCTCTTACCATTATCAGGAGATGGGGACAGAAACATGATCCTAGGTAGAGGGTTTTTTGTCACTCCTTCAGATTCGGTTGCTATCATTTCTGCCAATGCACAGGAAGCCATTCCATACTTTATGAGTGGCCCTAAGGTAGAAAATTCTGCAGGTTTTCCTCAACCTTTTGATGTCTAAAGAAACGAAAAATGAATGTCTTCTTCCAATCTTCAGGGTTTAGCTCGTTCCATGCCGACAAGTGGTGCTCTAGATCGTGTGGCTGAAAAATTGAATCTTCCATTTTTTGAGGTTATGAAAATCTTGGACAAAACTCTTAGTTTCATTAAAGGGGGAAAAGATAGAAGGTAGAATAGGGTTTGGGTTGACAGAGATGCTTGTCTTCTGACAATCTTTTTTCTTGTTTTCAGGTCCCTACTGGTTGGAAATTTTTTGGGAATCTTATGGATGCTGGAAAATTGTCAATTTGTGGTGAAGAAAGTTTTGGAACTGGTTCTGATCACATTCGTGAGAAGGATGGCATATGGTAACTATCTGAGATGCATCCAATGAACCTCCCACATAAACCAGAATTAAGGCTCTTACCTGCCTATTAGTGTTAACAAAAAACAGCCATGTAGCGGTCCAATTGGTAGGGGTAGAAGGCCTGCCATATAATTGTCCTTGCTTATTCCTTGTGAAAGAGTAGAGGGTCTGATGGAAGGAATAGATTGACTGTTTTGCTGATGGAACTACAATCTAATTCAAGTGGTTTACAACTTTAGAGCTGAATTAGAATTTTAATAGTTGTTTAACATTATCTTTGTCGTTGGAATGTCGTACTTTAAATTGATAGGTATTGACATAATCAAAACACAATATTTGTCTCATTGCATATTTCAATTTTTCCAACACAAGTATATTGTTTGAATTTGCTGTCTATTGTTGTGATTATTGCAAAACCTCATCAGATTCATTTTATGACCTAAGTATTTTGTGAATGTTTGGTGAACCTGATTCAGTTTCGCATCTGTTCCATAAAGTTCTATTGCACTGAATCATGTTCACATTTTCAATGCAAATGTTTGGTTTCTAAGAGTCCCTTTTTAGGAATTTTTTGGCTTGGTTTAACACATCTCACTTCTGTTATGAAAGGCGGCCAAATCCCATATAGAATAACAAATCTATCCAATTGCAGGGCTGTTTTAGCTTGGCTTTCAATTATTGCTTACAGAAACAAAGACAAGAAACCAGGGGAGAAGTTAGTATCTGTTGCTGATGTTGCGAAAGAGCATTGGGAAACCTTTGGAAGAAATTTCTTTTCTAGATATGACTATGAAGTAAACATCAGAAATTTTTTTTGTAGATGATAATATAGTTGATGCTTTGGATTTAGCTATGGGCTAAACTTCCTTTGTCTCGGTGGAGGTGGGTACTGGGTACAATTCTTTAATTTGTGAAAATTCTTGTACAGGAATGTGAATCTGAAGGTGCCAACAAAATGATCCAGAATCTTAGAGATATAGTCTCTAAAAGCAAACCAGGTGATAATTATGGTAAGTTCGCATCTGATCTCCTCTTCATAATCACATTCTTCTATTTGACAATGTCTAAGCACTGTATTTACTATCTGCTTCATAGGAAATTACACCCTTCAGTTTGCTGATGACTTTACGTACACTGATCCTGTAAGTTAAACATTGCATGTTTATCATATTTGACTAGTATAATTTCACCAAGCATCTGTAGTTTAATATCACTGCCATGTTTAACTTATCTTCATGCGATCTTATAGGTGGATGGAAGTGTGGTATCAAAGCAAGGTGTCCGGTTTGTTTTCACCGATGGATCAAGGATTATATTCCGTTTATCTGTATGTTCAATTGATTATTTTTTCCTGCCAGAATTTGAAGCTACATAGGCTCCTGTTTTTCTTATAACTGGAATATCCACATCTGCAGGGAACTGGATCAGCAGGTGCAACTGTCAGAATCTACATTGAACAGTATGAACCAGATGTCTCTAAACATGAGATGGATGCCCAAGTAGCCCTAAAACCACTAATAGGTCAGTCACATTGTTTTTTTCTTCAAATAAAATGCAATTTCTTAGGTTTTACTTGCATATGTATTCTTGATATGTTTGGTTTGTTTTAGATCTGGCATTGTCTGTATCAAAGTTGAAAGACTTCACAGGAAGGGACAAGCCAACAGTCATCACATGAAGTTAACAGCAATTGCGAGTCTCACAAATCAAGTGGTATGCCAAGTTATGCTTAATGGCAGGTTGGGTTTTCCTTTCTTTTCTGGCTTTACTTGCCATACAGATTCTTTCTGCTCAATTTTGGTTGTACTTTAGCTAGCATGGTATTATGGTTCAATAAATATTTCCATGTAAAGCAAGTAAAAACACATCTATGCAAATAAAATCTCTTGCATTCACTGCATGCCCTTGTTAATCTTCATCTCCCCCTTGTTGACTTGAAGTCATTGTGGATGGATAACAGTAAAAATGATAAGACATAAATATTGGCTAGACGTTAACTGAAACCTCATGTTGAACGTGGTTAAGGTAACCTTCTTATCTGACCCCATTAGAAGACACGTACTCAAGCTCTATACGAGTTTCCTGTTGCTCCTGCCGTTCTTCACTGGATGTTAAATCCTCCAAATTAATTTCCTCGTGTTCTCTGCTCTATCTCAGCTATACAAAGATCCCACCCTCCAATTGAAGCATGGTTTGGAGCTGTCAACCTGATTTTTCATATTTGATCGCTTTAGTTTTAAGTAAATCGTCTAAAAACATTATTGGAATTTCGGACCTTTTTAGGATGGAAATAGGAAAATAAATAACAGGAAAAGAGAACAAATGGAAAGTAGCAGACTGAAAAGGTTGAATAGAGAGAGCATTTGAGAGTGAGTATATTGGTACGACCTTTTTCATTTCATTTAGTTTCATCCACTGTTCCATGACAACAAAATGCAATGGTGCATCCATGATAAGACAATTACAAGTCACTTGCAGATATTGCCTTGAATTTGTAAACCAATTTACCCATATCTGATACGCAATTCTCTTTCAATATTGCTATGTCCATATAATATTTTGGCCCAACAACTACCAACTAAGAAGATCTGTTAGTATTATGTATCATTTAGTGACCATTCTTCATGCATTAGATCTATGATAGAGCTTGTTGCATGGTCATGGCTATCCCTTCAAAAGACATGATCTGGTGGTGTGTTTATGACAAGCAAAGCAGCTCTTTTTGTTGTCAAGGTTCATCCTATTGGTGTGCTTTTAGCTGATCAGATCATGATGAAACATCCAATGCCAGGTACCGACCGCATTTTGTGGGAGCTGAGTGTACAACTAAAACAAGCATGACCACAATATAAGATATAATGGGAAAATAAATGTCTTTAATACTTCCATAGTCATCTTTAAAATGCAAGGTAACACTCTCCAGCAGCCCCAATTGACATAATGGCGCAGAAAGCACTCAGCATGAGAGAACATGTTGGGACACTATTTTTGTCCTTTTAAAGTTCAAATGTAGCATCAGCCACTTCTCTCTCGGAAACTTTTATACCCTTAGTTAGGATGTGACATTGTCTAACTGCATTCTCTTCTACAGAGAAAAACACTTCAAAGAGGGACCCTAGAGTGCTTTTTCAGTATGAGAGAACACTTGTGATGTAGGCTTTTCTTTCTACATCCCCTTTTACTTCAAGCTGGGGGCATCAGAAAGTTAACCCTAAAATCCTTTGTTTCTATGATGTTTCCTGATAAGCATCCAATAATGCGAATTTTCTGTTGTTTTGAGGTTTTGTACTCGTAAATCCCAAAATTATAAGCCTAATTTTTTGTTGTTTGCTCTTTAGTTTCCCCTTAAATGGACACATGAAATTCTATGTTAAGCTGGACCAGGTTCAATAGTGTTTCCTTTGGCAAAGAGAACATACTTTTACTATCATTGAATGGAGCCCGCCTTTTTCTTCAAAAATCCAAAACCAAAATCAATCTGGATTGTCTCTGCTCCCCATTTCTAATGTGATTTAAGTCCTCCACCAGACCCACCAAGAAATAATTGTACAGACGAGAAAAGTAAGCGAAACTTGTAGTGCATGATATTAGAGGATAGAACTGTGTTTGTCCTAACTGATACACACACTTAAGCTATAGTTGTTGTAATAGATCCAACCTTGTTGGGTCTATCAGTTTCATGGGATTTGCTCTTGAAGAGAACAAGCTCAATCTGCCCCACCTTTTTATCTGCATGACATTGTGACAACTCCACCATCATGTTAGTTGCTTCTAGTGATGGACCTTGATGTCCCCCCTTTCTTTTCCACCTACTGTCCTCTGTCCTGTAGTGAACAATTTCAGGTTTGTGGAAAGTTCTCAACTTGTAGAGAGTTTTTTTTTTTTCCATCAAAATGTTAGTATAAACCAATGTTGAGAAAATGACATCCACATTTATCTCTAGGTATTGTCTTCATAACTATGCTATGCTGCCAGCACTAAAACACATTGCAGTTGAAGATATTCTTGCCAGGGGGTTTCGATCGACAATTTCAGCTTCAACATGTCATAACCCTTCCGAAATACCTTAGGAAACATCTACATAAAAATAATTACAAAAAAAAAAAACACTTTCAATCGTCATGTCAAACGCAGTTATGAAACCATGTATATGCTCTTAAAGTTTGACTAAACCATGAAGAGGTGGATACTTTTCTATATAACCTTTGTTTTCCTTTGATTTGAAGAGTGATTATAAGTCTTCCCCACAAGTTATTGTCAAAGAGACGTAAATCCTAAGGCTTCGTTTTGTGTGGTCGGACGAACTGTATATTTAAAGAAGTGTTTGATTAATCGAGACATTATTTCTCATGAATTCCATTGAATTAATGGAGCTTTTGTGAAGAATACCATGATTTCAGGTTTCGAAATAGTTTGTACTTATTCCTTACAAGTTTGTACGTATTCCTTACAAGTTTCTACTACCATTCATATACCTCTACTCCATACCCTCTTTATGACCATCATTGGTTTCAGCATCATATACTAAAAGGAAGAGGCAAGAATTCTTGATGTATACTTGCTGTAATGCATCCCTTTTTCATGGTTTGTCCCAGTTGACAGCTACTTTTGTTTACTGTTTCTATTGGAGAACTACTTCTATACATTTTAGGGCTGGAAATGGACCTACCTTGTTACACCTTAAATAGTAAATTCCTTAGTCTTCAGTCAAGACAATCAAGCACTCCTCCACTATCCAATATCATGCATCTTTTCGTACATCTTAGGCAATCCATTTCCCTGTAATTCTCCATTTCCTTATTTGTATTTGACTTTAGGGAACAACTATTTTACATTCATCCATATGCATACAAGTTTGACTTTGTGGATTTTATTAAATCAAATCACACTCTCCATGATTTAATGCTTGATTAATTACATCTATCTCAAGACCTATATATAATTCATATAGTTGGATCTTAATAGTATTGTCTTAAAATATCTAATCTAAAATGTTTGAACCTAGTGCTAGTGGAGAAACTTTAAAAGCAACACATATAAATAATTACTTTGAAAAAAATAATTTGAAACTTAGAAGCATGTTTGATTCATAGAAATTAAGATATGAGTCTCATGGCATATTAATTAAGATGCTAATATTTAAATTAGAAGTTTATTTGTTTTTTCTTACACACACACACTTATCTTTCATACCAATTTTGTTTGAAACAAAATATATTCAAGAAATTAATTGAAATGCTCTTAATCTATTTCACATTTCGGATTTGTTTGTTTTTGTGATGCGGTATTACAGTTTGCATTTTGCTCCAATTATAAATTTAAAAGTGTTT
>Ga0325404_1006481_pt1 | contig 12277 bp, 10 predicted proteins | sample PopdelMetagenome_18_FD_205664 | JGI IMG/M metagenome (GOLD analysis project Ga0325404, IMG submission 205664) | Populus deltoides microbial communities from Bellville, Georgia, United States - Xylem-Control-R1 | ecosystem: Host-associated > Plants > Phyllosphere > Stem > Wood/Secondary xylem... | reverse complement strand
TTTTTTAAAAATAGATCATATTGCAATGCTGAGATATTTTTCTGATACCATCCCGATGCTGAAATATTTTGTTTTGATACTATTATAATTATATAAAAGAAAAATTAAATAAATTATAAACTCTAAATCTCTATAAACACATCATATAAGAATTGAATTAAAAAAAATCAATGATCAAAAGATAAAAAAATCAAAATGTAAAACAAAAACACTATGGATTGCTATTATAATTAAGTGCTAAGTGTTTTCCTTACATCTTTTAGCAAGATTTTTTTCTTGATATAACTATAACTATAATTATATAAAAGATAAATTAAAATTAAAATATATAAAAAAACCCATGGATTGCTATTATAATTAAGTGCTAAGTGTTTTCCTTACATCTTCTAGCAAGATTTTTTTTTGATATGATTATAATTATAATTATATAAAAGATAAATTAAAATAAATTACCACTTTTAAATCTTTATAAACACATCATTTAAGAATTAAATTAAAAAAATCAATAAACCCACCCCCGGGCAAAATTGTGTCCGTGGGCTAATTAGAATCCAGTATATCTCATAGCCAGGCTCAAACCAACCCACCAACCCATTTAACGAAACCGGAAAAAAAAACCTCCCGCTCATTTGCCCTTTTACTTTCTTCCCGAATACGTATTATATTTTTTACACAGCACAAATCAAAAACCTACAATCTCCCTTTCACTCCAAGACCTCACTCTCATTTTCCCTTTTTTCTCAAAAATAAAAATAAAATAAAAATGAGAGAAGAGCAGATAGAGAAGCTTCGAGGGGTAGTGCGTGACTGTGTGAGCAAGCACTTATACTCCTCTGCCATTTTCTTCGCCGACAAAGTCGCCGCCTTCACCGACGATCCCGCTGACATCTACATGCAAGCTCAGGCTCTCTTCCTCGGCCGCCACTACCGCCGCGCCTACCACCTCCTCAACGCCTCCAAAATAGTCCTTCGCGACCTCCGTTTCCGCTACCTCGCCGCCAAATGCCTCGTAAATCCTCGATTTTGGATCTTTAATCTTGAGAACTAATGACCTTTTTTTTACTTTTAGGGGTTTTTTGGTTAACTTTTAATTCTTTCTTTAAAATTGTGACCAGGAGGAATTGAAAGAGTGGGACCAGTGTTTGTTAATGCTTGGTGATGCAAAAGTTGATGAACATGGAAATGTATATGACACTAAAGACTGTAATGTTATGTACTTAGATAAGGATAGTGAAGATCGCGAGATCAATGTGAGTTGTTTTTTTTTTCCTTACGCTATTTTTTTAACTGGCAATTGAGTTTTTCTTTTGAACATTTCAAGTCTTGTTCTTTGTCTTTCACAATTCGCTTATGAATTTTTGAAGATTTTTTTGGTGCTTTATATTAGTTGATTGTGATAAAGATGTGGATTATGTATCTTGAATATACATAGATTAAATTTGTATTTATGACTTTGAATTTTGGTTAGTGAAATGCTGTTTTTCTGTTTTGGAATAGATTTCTTCAGCAATATGTTTTCTAAGAGGTAGGGCTTATGAAGCATTGGAAAATCGTGCTCTAGCTCGACATTGGTTAGCTTTTCTTAGCCATCTTATTTTTCTAGAAAGTTTACTTTGTCTTTGGTCTGTAATGATTAATTTACTCTTTCGTGATGATTTAAGGTACAAAGCTGCTATCAAGGCTGATCCTTTATGTTATGAGGTAGCTATTGCACTTATTTTACCTTTGCTTTCTGGTTTACTTTGTAGGTTGCATTCTTTTAGATATCCACGTGTATAAGAGAGTTTCTTTGCATTATAGTATTTGTGCATGCAAAAAGAATTAACATAGCTTTCCGTGCAAAGCTTAAAAAATCCATATTAAGAGGTTGATAAAGATTAAAGAGTTTTCTTGATAGATTCAACTGAAGTTTTTTGCCTTTGTTTTCTGGACATAATCTTGATTTCTTTCTAGTTTTGCTCATCTCTTTTACTGATTTTGGTTGGAAGTATGAATCATGATTGCATCTCCATTGTTTTCCAGGCTTTGGAATGCCTTGTTGAAAATCACATGCTCACATTTGAAGAAGGTAACAGTTCTCCAAACCTCATTTTTTAATCATGTGAAGAATATCGCTATCTGATTTGTAGAATTTACTGTTTAAGTGGTGATTGTTGAGAATTTCTCTATTCATTACCATGCTGGCATTCACTTCATTAACTGAAAGAATATAAATTGCTCCACATTGCTCTAAATAACAATGTCATTTAATACTCAAACGTCTATTATTTGCTACTGCATTGCAGAAACAAGTCTACTTTCCTCCTTGCAATTTGGTCCTGAAGATAGGTGGCTCTCTTCATTCTACTCTTGCTTGATAAAAAAGGTGAACACACATAACTACAGTGTATACTAGTCAATATGATCCAAACAGCGATTTCCAGATAATCTATTTGCTTTAATAAATCTATGTGCTTCTCCAAAACTAATGTCGGTCCCTTGTCACAGTATGACAAAGAGTGTGTCATAGAAGCCAAATTCAGAGAAGTTGAAAAAGAAAGCTGCAATAGCAATCCTTCTAGCCCATCTTTCATGCATACACTAAAAAACAACACCGATCTTTTGGCTTGTAAAGCAGAGTACTTCATTCAGTGTGGTGAATATCAGAAATGCTTTGAACTAACTTCAGAGTGAGTTCCTAACTTGTTTCAAACAGAATACAGATAAGAACACACCCTAGATGTGTCAGTTGATCTGCACTTTATCTTTTCTTTTGCAGTCTGCTTGAGAAGGACCCTTTTCATTTGAAATGTACATTGGTACATTTAGCAGCTGCTGTGGAGCTTGGAAATTCAAATGAGCTGTATCTCATGGCATCTAACTTGGTGAAGGATTATCCTCAAAAGTGAGTTTATATACCTGCATCTTCTTTTATGATATGCTCATATGACCTGTGTTCTTTGGAGTTGAAGGATTACTCTCAGGACCAGCTTCCTTAATTCCCTTTCACTGTGAAGGATTATGCTTAGATTGAGTTATCTATTTTCCCTTTTTTGCTTCCATGGTTTGCTCTCTAGATGTGGTCAAGGCACAGAATAATTTTCTTGTCATCATTGATCAAATGTGAGCATGGTGGTTATCCAAATAATTTGTTTTTCCGGTAACAGCTTGACTAATTAACACAAAGAAAGAAGTTAAAGAGAAGGAAGTAAGAACTCTTGGAAAACATGTATCCACTACACCTGAAATACCATAAAGAGAAGGAAGTAAGAACTCTTGGAAAACATGTATCTACTACACCTGAAATACCATTCATGAGTAACATGGGAAATATGCATGTGGTTTGCCAGTGATTATTTGTATAGTCCAATAAAAGGTACTAAAGAGCATAATTCATTTTTTGTGGTTATTGGACTTCTCATCCATTAGGACTGTCACTTTCTCTTCAACAAAGCTAAGATTCTCCTAATGTATAATTGGCTGCAACAGTTTTCACATGCATACATTTCTACCGTCGTGCATGGAAAGATTGTAAATCCTAAGAAGTAATGTAATGGTGGACCTATTAGAATCCTCTGACCGTGTGAAACTTTCCCATGTGGTATTTTCATGTGGCCTGTTTTTCAATTCCTCAAATTGTCAACAATAAAATCATGGAAAGTGAAATCTACTGGTGCATAAGATTTTAAATTGATAAAACAAAATGGTAAGTTAGAAGTGAAGATGGTTTCAGGGTTGCTAAAAAACATAGGAAAAATAAGTGCTTTCTTCCATTGGCTTTCTTTCAAATTTCTCTTGATATTTTGTCGATTCTTGCTTGAAATTGTGTTAAATGATATCCTGTGGACTTTCATCTGAATTTCATTGTCAAATGCTTTTGAATTACTAATTATAAAATTTTGAAGAGAAAAAGGAAAAACACGAGATGGAGAAGAGAGATTTTGTTTCTTTCTCATAGACTTCATTTCAGCTTAAGCATGAATATGAGTTTCTATTAGATATTGTGTAATTGAACATTTCCATTAAATATTATGCAATTGAACATAATGTTTACTTATTAGGTCTTCTCGTCATTTAGGACTCTCTCATGGTTTGCTGTTGGCTGTTACTACTACTGTATCAAGAAGTATGATCAATCACGGCGTTATTTTAGGTAACTTTTGCCGAAGCTCAGTAAAAAATGTACCTACTGTGCTCTTTTTGGTCGTATGGATTAAATCTGATTCTTCTTCACTTTGTTCTGCAATACAGCAAGGCTACGAGTCTAGATGGAACCTTTGCACCTGCTTGGATTGGCTTTGGGAATGCTTATGCTGCTCAAGAAGAGGGTGATCAAGCAATGTCGGCATATCGCACCGCTGCTCGTTTATTCCCAGGGTAATTTGGACAAGAACCTCATTAACCTCTTCAAGTTGAAAATAATATAATATTTTTACACTATTTGAACTGAAAGGTACATGTTTTTGGAGCATTATGTGCTTTTGTTAGGCTGCCTTTGTTCTAAGAAAATATTTTAGCATTTTCCTGCACACTTGAATTCCTCTGCGTCCATAACTTTAGGAAGTTATTTTAGGCCTCCTTGACAGCCTCCAAGGGAAGACCATATATTATTATTTATAATCAATAAAAAGCTAAAATTATAATTTAAAATAAATATAAAAAAGGAAACGTTTATGGAATTGGTCGCAAGCAGTATACAAAAATTAAAGTATTCCATGTCCTCAAAAAAATGTTAAAACAAATATATGGAAAAATCCTTAAGATAAAAATTATTTAAATAAATATGTGTGTTTGGAGTCAAATGGGTTTCCTCCATGCCAGCCTCCACTGGTGCTGGTACATGCCAGACCTCTATTGCCATTTGCCACCTTTTCAAAAGTTTCACTGTCTTTTAGTATTTCCTTCTACTTGTAAGAATCGAAAAAGTTCACCATAATTTGTATGCTGCATTCATCTTTCTTTCCTATCGTATAATTAAGAAAGAACAAAAGTTCATCTTTCCTCACCTTACGTTCTCATTCTCTCTTATCCTTGCCTACATTGATTCAAAACTTTAGATTTATGGAAATATTGAATATATACAATTTTGTATATGTCCCACTTTTGCTTATAGTTTGCCCGATCTCAACTATATGGGCTATCATTTTAACTATGTACCTTTTAGAAGAAATCCTATTTTTTTTGTCGTTAACCCGCCTTTTCCATTGTGTAATGTGTTTTCTCATTGTTGTTGTTGTTCCCTTTTGTTTTCTGAGTGTAATTATTGGTATTTCTTGTATAATAAGAAGTTGAGGTGGAGATTTTTATATGTCAATGTTATAGTGTTGCCAGGTATTTTGTCTTGATTGCTTTGTTGTAATTAATATTTTCTAGGGGTGATTATTTTCGATTTGGTTCGGTTTTTATCAAAAAAAGTAACCAAACCAAATATTTTTTTAAAAAAACCGACATGAAACCAGGTCAAACCGACCGGTTTCGGTTCGGTTTTTTAGGGAAAAAACCGGTTCAAACCGGTTTGGCTCGGTTTTTTCCAGTTTTGGCTTGGTTTTTTCGGTTTGGCTCGGTTTTTTTGGTTTTCTGCTTATAAAACCGAACTGAACTGGCCGGTTTTTTCAAAATTTTAATCGGTTTTTTTTTCGGTTTGGTTTTTTTGGTTATTTTTTTTCCGGTTTTCTCGGTTTAATCGGTTTTTTGGTTTTTTTGCTTGCTCCTAATTTTTTTTGGGTGATGAGCTAGCTTGGTGGCTGGTTAGCTAAAGGGTCTTTTAGGTTTGGAGTTGTTAATTTAAACCAGAAAAGTGGTGGTTGGTTTTCCCCAACTCAAAATCTCCAAAAGGTAGTTTAAGTTGACCCGAAGTTCCTATTTGATATAATGATATGAAATTAGTCTTTTTTTTGGTCCCAAGGTTATGCATTGTTGAAGTACTCTTATTACTTATCAATTGTCTTTTTACAGGTTGAATCTTGATATTCTGTTATTCCAGGTGTCATTTGCCAACTTTGTATATTGGGATGGAATACATGCGAACTCACAGCTATAAGCTTGCTGAGCAGGTGATGTTTTATCTTCTGAACATTGGCCAATTGCTATCTTGTTTGGTTAATTGATAAATTGTGTTTCAATAACACAATTAGCCCCTGGTGTTTTAAGTGGCGCTGCATCATTCTTCCCTGATGCTTGAGAAAACACTGCCTTAATTTTCAATAAAAAAGAAAAATGAAGGGCTTTTGTTTTGTCATGTTTCAGTTCAAGAATGCTAGCTTCGAACCCACATTTTTAGGTTAGCATTTGCTGCATTGACTTCAATTTCGTAGTTGTAATCTAAACAAATGATTTCCTTTTTCCTTTTGGGGAATTATTTGTAGCTTTCTTGCAAACTGAACTTAAATCGAATGGACAGTGAACATCATAATATTGCACTTTACTTGTTTGTCATTTGAAATCCTGTTTCCTTTTTGACTCTTCTTCGTGTTTCTTGTTATGGTTTGTCAACATTCTGATTCATCATCTTTTTTCAGTTTTTCATGCAGGCAAAGACAATTTGCCCTTCAGATCCACTTGTATACAATGAACTTGGTGTTGTTGCTTATAATATGAAGGAGTAAGGATATTTCTTTCCTCATAATTTTGTCAAAGATTGACTTAAAAATTTTACTTACAGGGTCTCTTTTGGATTGTTAATGTTTATGGCGTTTCTTTGAAGAATCAAATAATCAATTTTGCAAACAGCATTCATTTTCTTTACTAAAAGCCATTGGCTGTAAACTTTTTGATGCCAGTCAAACTGTTTGACCTTCATAATTTTGTTTCTCAAACACTTTCAGGTACAACAAGGCAGTGTTGTGGTTTGAGAAGACTTTGAAGCACATTCCTTCGTTGAGTCAATTGTGGGAACCAACTGTCATTAATCTTGCCCATGCTTACAGAAAGTTAAAGTACGTTTTAAAATTTGTTGGAATGAGCAGTTATACTCCCTTTTTTTAGTTGCTTCTTGCCATTTAGGCACTCCAGGATGTATGATTGGTCTGTTTTTTTCTAGAATTTTCCTTGTACTTGAAATGAATTATCTTTCTCATCCTCAATTTCAAAATTGTTTTTCTGTTTAGCGTCTTGATATTTTCATATTGTTGCAGGGATGATTAGTATATGTTCTGCATCTGTTATTCAATACACACTTTCTGAGGTCTTTGTCAACCAGAAAGAAAAAAAAGTAGTTCAACCCTCCAATTGCTTTGAACTTGCATAACCATTAATTTCAATTAGTTAACTGAGCAAACCCATATTGATGAGTACTTTTTTGTTGCAGTTTTTATATATGGAAAGCTTTGGCCATCTTTTTAGTTGTTAGCATTTTCTTATAAACATGTTAGTTTCTGTCTCTTTTCCTGTAGCTTTTTGTGGAAGTGTTTTTAAGGATCAAGTTGGGAGCTTTCTTGGTGCACTTGGTGAAATACAACAGATAATATCATGCGATAGAAAATACTTTTCAAATTCCATTGATAGGATGAAAGGAGGATAAGCTTCGCCCTTTGTAACCCTCAAAATTCAATAATAATATGGAAAGAATTTTCATGAATCCCTTAATGCTTGTGTGGTCAAATAGTGCTTTCTTCATTTATTGCATGATTGATTTGTTGTGAGCAAGCATGACATCATGACTTATGGTTTGACTTTTACATATTTGACTTGGAGTTTCGTTCTCCTTTTCCTTTCTTTGCAGTCATTATTGTAGAAATAAAATGTTCTCTTATGACATGTATAAATGAATGATATGGCATATTACTGTTCAGCTTAATAACGTCAAATTATTATTTCAGGATTTACCATGAAGCAATTTCATGCTATGAGAGAGCACTTACATTATCAACTAGAAGCTTGAGTACTTATGCTGGTCTTGCATACACTTATCATTTGCAGGTGAATTGAGTTCTTTTCATTTTAATTTAAGTCTGTTAAAATGATATCATCTGGCTGTTGTAGTTGAAAGCAATAGTTTGAGAAAGGTAAATATTATCCAGAGAAAATAAGGAGTACTAGAAGTGGAAGAGGTATTGAAACAAGCTAGTGCAAATAATGAAAGTGGTTATGAAAGTTGAAGATGTCTTGGAAAGCTATCACATCATGATATCTTTGCTAATTTATGTTTCCAATGACTTTTGTGCAAGGGTTTGATAACAATATTCACATCACATGAACATGAACATGAACACAAACCAGCATGGGATTACAGTTCAGTTTCTCATGTTGATTGTTTGACAACCTTCTGCTATTATTCGAGTCATCCAACAACATTCTGTATTCACTGGAAGCAAATCACCTTTTGTCCGACTCAGACTGAATTGAAAGAATGAACTATTTTTTAATGCAGATATAATGACTTGTCATTAGATTGCTTGAAATTTCGACCACTTTCTAAATTTGGGAAATGTTACAATTTGATACTGTGTCATGATTTAAAAGCCATCTTATAGGTGCCTCTTCTTCGTCCCCTTTTTCTGCAGGATAACTTTACTGCTGCAATTACATGCTACCACAAGGTAAGTAATCTGGAGTAATGTATAGTTTCAAAGACAAGATTTTATTGCTTCCCCCACCTCCTCTATCTTCTTTGTCATAAAAGTTCCCTAAGATCTGGTCTTAATCATACCCACTTCTCAATCAGGCTTTATGGCTGAAACCGGATGATCAATTTTGCACTGAAATGTTGAGCCTGGCACTTGTAGATGAAGGTCGTCGAGGCATCGACCCCAAAATTGAATTTCGATGAAATGATACCGTTTATATTCTTTTTGTTGTTGTAATGCATGTGGAATATGAACTGAGTCCTTGAATGGGTCAATTCATTTTGTTCCATTTTAGAGTTAGGCAGTATGTATTACAGTAGGGAGAGTTGGGCAATATTTATGATCTGTATCGCATGGTTTTATCAATGGAAGCTTGTAACTTAGATATTCCAATTTCAACCCATCTGCACTTAATTTTAGCTGTGATATTGTTGCTGGGCAGTCTTGTTCATATGCTAATTGTATTGACAAAGCATGTGGTGATAAGTTGCAAGTCTGCTGCTAGTGGACTTTGGTACAAATATTCTGTATTTCCGAGTTCGCTGCTCGAGCAACAATCCGTTTCTGTGCCATCCAATCATCCTGTTATCTCACTTCTACCGCGATTGTGTTTTCTTTCTTGTCAAGTGGCGATTTAAAGCCAGAATTCATCTACCTGTACGCGGCATAAAAATGCTGGGTTTAGTTACTTTTTTGCCAGACTTTTAGAGAGCTGAAGATTCTCTTTGTCTGACCTTCCATGTAGTATACCGCGCATTTAAGATTTTGCTTAAGATGGCATGCATCTCTTCAGGTCTAATAGAAACTCTGCTGATAAGAACAAGGAGATGGATTCTAGAGGAGCTCCATTTCTAATACAGAAGCAAAAAGCGTTTTTGTGATGACAAATGCTTTATTTTGGAAGTTTGCATGCGAGGGATGGATAGGCGTACAGCAAGCAACAGATAAAATGGTAATAAAATCAAGCAAGCGGCTTGATATTCAAGGTACAAACAGACGTGACAAAACACAAGCATTAGCGAGAACACATGCCCATTTACATTTATTTGGAAAACGGACAGCCATGTGTTGCTGCTGCGACGTTGACAGTGTTATCTTCTGATTCTGATTGGGATGGTGAGATCAGCGGTCCTTTCAGGAGCCCTCCAAATAACTCAGCTGGGTCATAGTAAATCTCCACATCTTCTGCCCTTTGAGATTCATCTATCTGGGAACCCATAAAAAAGTCACAAGCCACTCTACTTCTGTCGTAGGGAATCATTTTAATTTATTTGTTTAATCAATGAAGATGTTCCACTCTGTAATTTCATTTTATGTATTGGGCTGTCCCTTTTTTCTTTTCATGTTAGTAGAAATTCGGAGTTTTCAAGTCCATTGGCAATTTTTTCTGAACCAGAAAAAAAACAATAATGGCTTTTGGGCCCAGGATTTCTTGACGAACGCACTACAGCTCATACCATTAATGGCTGCCAGGTGTGATTTCTTGATAAAAAGGCTTTATCAAATCATATCAAGCAGGGAAGTAGGAATGCTAGTGGATAATATCCAGAAGAATTGTATGATAACGACACTGTTTATTATTATTATTATTATTTTTACTTTATTTTTTTTTACTTTAGATTATTTCAATATAATAATATTAAAAATAATATTTTTTTAAAAAAATATTATTTTAATATATTTCTAAATAAATAATATTTTAAAAAGCTATCACAATACTAAATTAACTATAGAAACACGTTTGAAAGGCTAACTTTAAAGAGGCTACGTGGATAATTTGGAGTCTGTCCTTTTTGAAAAAAACACTGAATAAGATCCATAAAGGGTGAAAATTGATGCATTTTCCAGATTTTCTTTTTACTTTTTGATATTTTTAGCATGCTAAGTGGTTGTGCTTTTTTCCCCCTTCTCTAAATTAGATGAAAAGAATAGCTTGGATTTTTTACCGGCACCTTCTACAAGTTCTTATTGGTGTGGGGAATTCTTTTTAAAGCATACCTTGAGGACTCCGAGGCCATGGAACTCAACCTTCTCTCCAGTAGGAGCATGGCCTTTGAAAGGTCCTTCAAAGAAACCCCAATGCCTGAATTTGAAAGAAATCACAGGAGGTCCTGAATATACATTCAGCACTTCCCATGCGAATCCTCGAGGGAAGGCAGATCGAAAGGCATCATGGGATGATTCAAAGGTTTCTTCATCTGCTTTGTAGTACTGAAATTCCTTCGGTAGAGAGTTTTTCAATAAAGCATTGTAGCTCCCAAGCCTAAGCGTTTCTTCTCCTGATAAACCCTCTCTTCCTGTCACACAACCAAATATTCATCAGAGTACTTACAGGTGAGGTTCAAGGAAGCTTCCCATAATTGATAATCCTGTCCTTAATCTCTGTAACATCAATCTGGTTTAATTAAATCAAATAAGAACAAAGAATAGAAAAGAAAATCAGGTTTCAAGTTTGGCACAGTACCATTAACAATGAGCTTGAATTTGTCAGGATTAATGGTCTTGAAGTCCTGTAAACGAGTCTTGTGTGAGAGTTCCATTTCCCAAGACTTTATAGCATTTTGCACTACTTCTTCTAGAGATCCTTTTGGCCATTCCTACAAACCATGTTAACAAGCAAAGAGTTTGAGAGACAAAACAAGAAAGAAAAAGAAGAAGAAATCCTGACACACACGAACACATAATTTAGACAAGTATAAGCACAAAGGAGAGGAAGAGAAAGGGTCGAGAACCTTGGTCCGGCCTTCTTCGAAGAGCTGGTTTACGGAATCATATTCGGGAGGACCACCATGCCTCCACTGCGTGGTATTCTCAGCTTCGTCATGCAAGATAGATCTGTATATATCTCCTGATTTCTTAATCAAAGCTTCTTCTGCTGTCGCCATATCAACTTCCCTAGAGGCTCACTACAAAAGGCTCTAAGAGTTCTATACCGGAGATGGCTATATAACGTTTGATAGAAACCAGAGAAGAACGCAAATCACTTGGTTTTATTGTGGTTGGTGTGTACGTGTGGTAACCACACAATTTATGTAGCATAATTTATTAATTAGGTCTATTATCACATAATACCACCATTTCTAGTGGTATGAATGACCACAATTTATGTAGCATAATTTATTAGTTCTATTATCACATAATACAACCATACAAGTTCCATCAATATCATACACACTCAAACATCACAAATCCAAAATCTACAACACAAAGCTAGCTCATAGTCTTGAATAGAAATACTTAATTTCCAACTACAATTAAATCACCTCATTGTCACCCAATAAGTGCCATAACAAATGGATATTTTTATTCATCACGCAATGCTTAAAAATATTCAAAAAAGTGGGATGCTCACAAAACTTAAGTAAGCATACTACTTAATCAATGTCTAAACCTATATCTTTAAGCACCTCTCCTAGCATAACATCACCACGTTGCCTCAAAATGTGTTGGCCTAGGATTTCAAATATGCTTATTTTGATGAAACAAATTATTAATTTTTAAGAACATTTTGTTTTGTGTTCTATTTTGCTAGATCATATTCTCATTTCAAGGGATATACTTGGAATTCTAAAAGATTAAAAACAAAATTAATTATTAAGATCAGGATATTCAAGAATAAATTAAGTTTAGGGTGATTAATTACTTAGATATACAATCATATTGCATTTATATTTGTTCATGGACCTCTTTGGATTGGTTGTAGTTAGGCATAGTGGCAAGCAAAATAGCTTATA
>Ga0325404_1006480_pt1 | contig 12279 bp, 8 predicted proteins | sample PopdelMetagenome_18_FD_205664 | JGI IMG/M metagenome (GOLD analysis project Ga0325404, IMG submission 205664) | Populus deltoides microbial communities from Bellville, Georgia, United States - Xylem-Control-R1 | ecosystem: Host-associated > Plants > Phyllosphere > Stem > Wood/Secondary xylem... | reverse complement strand
ATGCCTGACAACATTTACAAGTATTAGCATTATTCGAATAAGATAACTAATGTAATCATGTTAACAATTTATAATCTGATTGGAACCTCCTTTGTGTATGGTTTCCAATTGAATAATAAGAGTTTATTCTATACTTATTTGAAATACTATTAGTGGATCCTCTAACCTTGACATTTGTTGTATCATTGTTTAATCCTTACGTTAATCTTCCATCTCAAGTTCTCATTAACTTCTTCTTCTTCTTAATCTTTATTGTTATCATTATTAATAGTATTATTGATATTATTATTATTATTAGTGCTGCTGCTGCTACTACTACTACTACTACTACTACTACTAGTATTATTATTATTATTGTTGTTGTTGTTGTTGTTGTTACTGTTGTTACTTATAATTTATATAATTAACCTCCATGTGGTTCAACCCCGGTCTTATCGGGTTATTTATTACATCGACACTCTTGCACTTGGGAGAAGACATCAATCTTTTGGTTGTGTCAGTAGGACTAACATCTGATAGAGAAGGATAAACTTCAGCAAGGTCTGTAGATAAGAGTTTATGAATGAGGCTTCATATCTTGATGCAGAGACGTGATGGAGGATGACCCCATCATCATTGATGAACTCTTTGAGGGCTTTGTTCTTGAGGAAACAATGGGAGGAATCAGGACCCCTGCAGTAAAAAAAAGGTTAGGAGCAACTTTACTCTCCTAGTCGAGGGTTAATCAAATTTTACTCTCCCTGAAGTAATTACGGGCGTTGCTGTTCGCTTCAAGAAAAAAAAGGTCTCTATTCCCATAGAGACTAGTGTTCCAGCCTCGACTATAAAAGCTCCTATGATGACATTCTTTCTACCTCAACTCTTAACCTTGACTGTAGAGGCTACAACAATTGAGCCCTCCACTTGGGTTGTTCATGAGGAAGTTAAATTTAAGGATGTTTTTTCCAACCTCACTCTTGATCGAGTTCCCTTCAATTTCCCCACTTTGATTGAGAAGAAAAGGCAGCTTATGAAGACTATTATTGGTGGAAGGTCAACCTTGGAGAGACAAGTCTTGGGGTGGTAAGATTGTTGGAGAGGATCCTCACCATTCCATCAGACATCTCATGATGTCTAATAAGAGCTATAACTGTCATTTGGCCTTAATTGGACAAATGGCCTTTATTGTAAGAGATATTCTTGTTTCACCTTTTAGTTTGGTTTTAAAACCATTGTTCCTAACACTTTTTTTTTGGCAGACTTTCATTATGTGCATCCATTCCAAAAGGTGTTGGATGGCCGAAAAGAGCCACATAAAAAAAGTCATTGCCAAACACAGGGCAAGCTAGGCTGTCAAATGACTAAAAGAGGAAAAAGCTATTGTGAAAACCGAATTAAGGAGCCTTAAGGTGGCTTATGCCTCTTTAAAGGATAACATATAAAGTTTTGTCTTTTAGCTAGACTACACCGAGAGGTAGCTTTATATTGTTTAAAATGAAGTGGATGTCTTGAAATAAGAGATCCTTAAGGCGAAGGTCACTCAAGATGGACTGAGGGTTGAGATCCAAGTTACAGGGTAAGAGGCCCAAAGCTCTCAAGTGCAATTGGAGGCTCTGAGGAACTCTCATGAGGAGTTCTAGGAGGTTTTTTAGAGGATCTGTAGCTCTGTTTGAGATGATTGAGGACAAGATCTTTTTTGTCATGTCTAACTTGTATTTTTTTTTCAATCAATCAAGAGTAATACAAGTGGACTTCAGTGGTGCCTGATTTTGCAAATGTATTCCTTATTAGCGTTGTTGTTACCCAACATGGGAAATATCTAGCTGAAAAGCTTAGAACAGATACCAAGCCTTTCATCCCCAATCTCTTTTTATGTAAACAGCCTTGGTCCTGTGGGTTTTATCCATGTAATATTTTTTTATTGTATAAATTAAATTCTTACTTTCATTTCTACATTGACTTTTGTACTATGTATAGATCTAATAGCTATAATAAAAAAATTCATGCAAGGTTTGAGGCCTTTAGGAGAAGTTTTGAAATTTTATACGGGTTCAACACCCATACATAGAAAAACATTGAGGGAATTTCCTAGGTAATTTGTATAGGTTCAATGCCTTTATTAAAAATTTCATGCAGGGTCCAATAGCTCTTCAGAGTTTCTCTTAGCTGGTATAATAACGCTAAAGCAAGTTTAACACAGAGGTTGTTGAAAACTATGATATAGGATGGTTCAAGGTTTTATTACCAGGCTTGTTGGGTCTGACTTCCCCTTTTAACAACTATCATTATCCTAGTGAGAAGATGGTCTTGATTGAAGAGTTGTTAATGTTATGATGGAATAACCATGCCAACAACTATAGTTAGGGATGCTCATCAAACTTTCCATCTCAGGCATATCGTGATCGTTTTTCTTTGATAGTGATTAGGGATGTCAAAAACCAGTCTAGAAGAACAAATAATGACTTTTTAATCAGTTCCTTACAGAAAACGCTAGTTGATAAGGTCTTAAAATACCTAAACTATTTAGGAGCAAGATTTATGTGTTAGATACTTGGTTAATCACTTGATTCTTGAAATCTAATCCATTCTCACTAGTCAAGATGACTAGTAGCCATAGATATAAAACTTGGCACAACCTAATAGGTTCACCCAAGGCCTTGGTTGGGTTTTAAATGGTTTAAACCTAGGTTTCCAATTAGCCTGGTAAAACCCACTGACCTACCAGGTTAACTCGAAACCCAGATGACTTGATATAACCCGGGTGAAACTCGACCTTTTTGTTTTTACATTTTTGTTTAATAAACCTAAAAAATACAAAGTTAATTTGTGAATAATTAGTCTCACATATGTTTTTATAGCCTATATCCTCATGAAATGTTTCTTAACTTTTTTCATATGGGATAACTATATTGATAGCCTACATCCCCATAAAATATTTCTTAAGTTTTCCATGTGAGATAGCTATATTTATAACCTTTATCTATATGGAATGTTTCTCAACTTTTTCATTTGGGATAACTATATATATAGCTTTCATCCCCATGGAATGTTTAGCTATATTTATAGCCTACATTCTCATGCTATGTTTCTTAACTTTTCCATATGGGATAACTACATATATAGCTTTTATTCTCATGGAATGTTTAGCTATATTTATAGCCTACATCCCTATGCAATATTTCTTAACTATTTTATATGGAATAACTATATATATAGCCTTCATCCACATGCAATGTTTCTTAACTTTTTCATATGGGATATTAAAACCTCAAATATATATTTTTTTTAAATTTTTTCGGGTTGACTCGTGTTGACCCGGGACCCGGCCCTTTGGCCGGGTTAACCCTCGGGTCAGGTTTAATAACTATGTTAATAGCTAGCACTTGGTGCCTGATGCATGATGAGCTAAGGTGGTCGGTGACTGGCACCTGTAAAACGTCTCCTTTTATACATTTGGGACTCTCAGATGCTTAAGTATCTTTTCAAATAGAAAAAACTCAATAATATTTTGAATCATGGGATTGTGAACCTTCTTTCTTTTAAGGATTCAAAGGGTCTTTATAACCCATGATTCTTACCCTTTGGTGGAGAGGAGAGCTAAAAAGTCATAATTCCTTGATAACATTAAGCATCTCTTATATGTCAAAGAGGGGAAATAATTTTGACTCATCAAATTCTCGTGGTCCAACATATAGCCTAACAAGATTATCAGATCTACACGTACTTGAACTCAATGTTTGGTTAAGCTTAAGGATGTTATGTTTGGCAGCTCACCAGGCTCATATATGCTTGACTCAGTGCTTAACTGAGCCTAAGGATAGATCTGACAGCTCACCAAACCCGTATATGCTTGGGATCAGTCTGACAGCTTGTCATACCTATATATGCTTAGGTTCAGTGCTTGACTAAGCCCAAATGATGCAGGGTCTGGCAGCTTGCCAGGCTCGTATATGCTAGGGCTCAGCGCTTGGCTGAGCCTAATTATGTAGGTTACAACAGCTTGTTAGACTCGTATTTTTAGTGATATGATCCAAGCAACGCTAGATTCGAATTGTGGCGTAAAGCTTTTATTGTCTAGTTTTATGCTATTGAGTATAACTTTAAATTAAACCGTTGAATCAAGCTAAAACTTTACCAGAAGATTTTAGATGTATTTCTCCATGTTGGGGTAAACTTTTAAGTGAATCGGAGTTCGGGAAGAACTTGCGATATAGATTAGAACAGGCTGTATAAATTTTATGATTTACTTCCTTTTGACTTGTGGACTTCCTATTTGGCAAGAATTATTTTCCTACAAGGGTGTGACAGCTTGTTTTGGAAATTTCCTAGTTCTACAAGGATCTTTAATGGGTTGTAATATAATTTTCAAGTGTGGTAAAGATTCATTAATGTTCTAAAATCCTATTCTTACAATGATTTCTTATTCATCATAGCTACACAAGAAAAGAAGAGCTGGTGGTATTTAATCACATATTGGTTTTTGGGATCATTAGATAGATAAAGACTTAGGACTTATGGGCTTTATCTTTATTTTTGTTAGTTACAACCCAAGGCTTGTTTGAACTTAATTAATATTTTGTTTTCAGTTACAATTCAATGCTTGTTTGGATCGGGGTTTGGGCTTATTAGTAAAGGTTTTGGGTCAATTTTTGTAATCGAGTCAATTTAGTCTACAAGGATAAATCCATTAGGGTTAATTTTTCAGAACTATTTAAACACATGTAAGCCTAAATTTCAGCAGTCATTGATGAATAACACTTCTGAATTTTTCAGTTTTGACGTGCAAGAGAGATTCTTGCATTCTTTGGTTCTTGAATGAACTGAATCTGACTTATCAAAGATTAACTGGCTTCGTGGTGTCATTCGACTTCATTTCAATAGTATTGATGCCTTGAGACAAGTTTCAATTGTGTCACACTCCTATTAGATCTATTTTAGCTTTCTAGAATCAAATTTCAATCCTGATTGTAAGTTGTGTGACCACGTGATTATAAGGTTTGCATTACTTGAACTCTGTGATTGGTTGAGTAAAAAAATGTTGGGTTCTCACATTATCTCTAGTTCTTTTAAGTAAAAATCTAGGTGAAAATTATGAACTCTGTTCACATGGGCCTATTCATGCCAGACAGTACTAATTCTAGAAGGAGAAATCAAGCCTGCGGTGCTGTTATGGAAAGTATCTGAAGGAAAAGAAAAGAGCAGCTAACAACTCAAGCAAATTAAAATCACCTTCTACAGGGTCAGTAATTCTATCTTGTGCTGCTACAAGTAATGAAGAGCAACTGAGCCAGATAAGCAGAACAGCTCCAAATGTGCAAGCTCTTGATCTAGACATGCCAAGAAGGGAAAAAGCACCAGAATTCCGAATCATCTCCTAAAACTCAGAAGTGAAAGTTCTTGGACAATCCAAATTTCCCACTGATGTAAAGAAACAGATGCTTCAAGGGCTTGAATCTGCACAGAAAAGTCCATGTTTTCTAATGAAAACAGAAACCACGTGTTCTAATAAAAATACAAAATATTTTCGAATTACTTCTCAAACAAGGTAGAAAGCTAGTCAAAACAATAGTTTCCAGAAGGCTAGAGATGCAATAAACAAAGAAACAAATCGCTAACAAAAACAATAGATAAATTAAGAAAGAAAAAGATAAGATATTTTTATACATATGGAAGTATATATATAGAAGCAAGCATACATAAGCTGTAGGTAGAGTTGAAAATTAGTAGTGTTGATCAAGCTTGAGCAAGAAAACCTGTACCTAGAGAGCTTTGATGATTAGACAGAAACGTTGAAATTAACAATGTATAAGATCTTCTGGAGAGGTGACCATTTAGATGACATTCTTCTACGCTGAAGGTTATTAATATTAGACATGTAAGGCAGCGGAAGATCTTTTACGGCAAAGGTTTTGACCACTACGTGCTTCGACTTTCTTTATTGCAACCTTGACAGGATCAAAATATGAGCATTTTACTTTAACTAAATCAAGTAAAGCAAGCTATCTCAAAATTAAACCCTTTTCTTTGATCTCATCAAAGATAAAGCCATCATCTGTGTTTAACTTAACGTGAATTTTACCTCTTTTTTTTTCTTTTTTTTTTTTTTTTGTATAGAGATTTAGACCATGATATATAGCAAAACTAATTTCATTTAAACACTTGAAAATTAATTAACGAGGGGAATAAATGTCCAATAGCAACATTTACTTGTCTTAGGAATTAGTACCTCTCTCAATTTGATTTCCGGGCCCATTGATAATAATTGTTGAATGATTCATTTTACCTGCTGCTTTTATTTTTAGCGATATTGCTGATGAAGTTGGATGTGCATGTCGTTGTTCTTCCCAGATATCTCAGCCTCCCCAATAAATGATGAGAATATCCTTTCTGATCATCAGCCACATGCATGTCCTGTGTTTATGACCCGCATGCGACCACTATGAAAAACAAACTCTAGCTAAATATATATATATATACAACACAATTTTGATGATCATATTACTTCATCACAATATCATTATGCGATGAAGTTACATGATCATCAAAAGATGAAATAGAATAACTAATTGATATTATTTAAGTCATAGACAACTAGTTGATATTATTATTAAGTTTAGTCCAGATATTTATTGACGGGATCTTGCATTTATGACAAGATATCTGATGGGATCTTGTATTTATGACAAGATATCTTGAATATCTCATCCCAAGTGTCAACTTTTCATTGGCCAAGAAATATATGAAGGCTCATTTATTTTCCATGTCATTTATTTCAATTTTATTTTATCTTTTTTTTAAAGAATAAAATAACACATAGCGAAATTTGATTGGTAGAAAATTTGTGTTTCTACAGAGACATTCTCCTCCCAGGACACCAAGTGCGCCCAGAATGGGAACTCATCAACTCCCTTCCTCTTCATGCCAACATCATAAACCCTGATCTTAGGGTCAGACACACCGCGGCAGTAATGTGATTATGGGCATGGCTTATTTTTTATCTGACGGTAACATCGTGCAGGTCCTACAGATAAGAAGTCAAATCGATTGAATCATAATGAAATAAATAGAAAATGAGTTGGGTTAAGATTTTCACATGAATTAATTTTAAATTCGGATAAACAAGAAATGGGGTTAAAAAATTTCAAAGTTGAACTAGTGAATTAGATTTAATAAAAATTCCAAATAATTCTCTAAGACTTGCATTCAAAAATCTTTTTACCGTTACCGAACATGAGAGAACAGGGAGAGGAGGGAACATATTCATTGGTTCAAAACATGGGGTGGGACAAGGAAAGAACCTCTTGCAAAACCCATTTAATCCATCAGATCCTTAAACACACACAAACTTGAAACTAAATAGGAGAACAGGTAGATTTTGATCTCATAGCAATATCATTAATTAATTCTTCATTACATTACATGTCAGTAAAAGATATGTTGGCAGTGTAAAAGGTATCTCTATTGCTCTGCCTACTATTTTCACAAAAAGACGAATTCTACAAAGACTCTAGAAAACTAACCAAAAAGTTGATAGATAATCCCCCCAATCCAATCTTGAAGGACTATAGCAATGGCAATCCAAAATTTGGTTCTCCATTTTATTTTTATTCCTTGTATTTCATTTTATCTAGGAGTGATGGTAGGAGCAACTCCACTAACAAGGTCGCTGCTAGAGACTTCTGACGAGGCATAAGGGTTCTTCAATAGAGAGCATGAAGAGGGTGAGGTCATTTCCATTCCGGTATCAGTGTTCATTGTATCCGTTGTTTTAGTATCCGATTCTGGCATCATATGCCACATATTTTCAAGTTCCCGGACCACATCAATCATTGATGGTCTTTCATCCGTCTCATCGTTGCAACATTTCATGGCCAAAGTTAAGAACTTGTCGACGCAGTCGGAAGGATAAGAACCCATTCGTCCATCAACGATAGAGAAGATCATACCAGTTTGATATGCGATATTAACCTGTTGAATCATAAATACAGAGATTATGAGATTTAGAGATTGAGCTGACGAAAATATTTCGTCATCATGAAATGGATTTGGGGACTAAATGCTTCGTCTGCATGACATGGTGCTCCTACAGGATCTCTAAATCAATATTTTCTATCGATATAAAAGTAAGAAATTATAGTCTCGAGTCAAATAAGAAGAGGTGGTAAAAAACATTACCTCTCTAACAATGTTTTTGCCGTGCGAGATTGGTTGCATCCCAGTCAGCAACTCTAGAAATACGACACCAAGGCTATAAACATCACTCTTGTCTGTCAATTTATGAGTCAGAAAGTACTCTGGATCAAGGTAACCCTGCAGAGTTAATACAACGTTTAAAAGAGAAGAAATACAGGAATCAGTTAACTCCCGGTTTCTATTTCAACTTCGAATTTCATCATGCTACTGGAAGATATACATGTAAAAGGCTCAGGCTCTATTCTTTTTATTAAACATAGTGCGTGCGATAGACTTACTGGAGTACCCTTCACGACCGTGGATATATGACCCGGCACATCCCCTTCAATGTCTGGTACTGGGGCAAGTTTCGAGAGTCCAAAATCAGCAACTTTGGCATTATACCTGGAGTCCAATAATATGTTGCTTGCCTTGACATCTCGATGGAATATTGGAGGATCAGCTTCTGTATGTAAGTAGAGGATGCCCCTAGCTGAAGCCAGGGCAATTCCCAATCTTGTCGCAAAACTCAATGGTTCTTTTGCCTTCGCTGCGATACCAGATGCATGATCCATCAAATAAAACCCATGGGATAAGCACAGAGAATATTGAAGTGAATCAATCTTGTTTTAGGATTAAAAAAAATGGAATTCTATAACAAAAATTGTGAGATGTACCAGAGAGATGATCTCTGAGAGTGCCATTCGACATGAACTCGTAAACCAACATCTGCACACACAAAAGGAACAGATAATACAACCTTTTCCCAAATGATGTCGCAAATGGGAATTTTCCTTGAGTTGGCTTCACGATGATGAGAAGCATGCAGTTTAATGTTGGTCAAGACTTCAACTAAATATCTCAAATTTAAAAGACATGAGAGTGCACCTGTTCGCCACCTTCATCACAAAATCCAATCAAAGATACCAGGTTCCGATGATGTACCCTTGACAGCAACTCTATTTCTGTTAAGAACTCTCTCTCACCCTGAAAAGATGCCTCTTCAGCCCGTTTTATAGCCACAGTTCTGCCATCAGCAAGAACTCCTTTATAAACTTTTCCATAACCCCCTTGACCAACTTGGCTGGAGCTATTAAAATTGTTGGTAGCCAAGGCCATTTCAGCATAAGAAAAATACTTCACACCTTCAATTTTCAGGGAGGCTTTTGATACTGTGCCCAAATACAGGAGCATGTTAAAAATGAAACTGTTTCCAGCACTAAACTTTTGTTATGAAGAATTCACAACGCATATATGTGTGTGTGTGTGTGTGTGTGTGTGTGTGTGTGTGTGATTAAAGTTAGGATTTACTGGTTTGACACAAATATGAGACAAAACACCACACAAAAAGATAAAATATTTGCATAATTCTAATCTTGGAAAGGTGAGGCACTCACCACGACGTCTTTTTGATATTGCTCCATAGTTCCTCGAACGTTTTCTCAAGATAAGAAGAGAAACAACTGCTGATAATGTAACTGCTCCTGCGATGGCTCCCAATACTATGCCAACCAGAGCACCCGTGCTTATTTTAGATTTTTGAGGGGTGACAGAAAGCACTGGGATATAGCAACAACAGTGAAGATGAGGATATCAAACCTTTGTAACACTTTCATCACACACATGCACCGATGAAAGTACACCAGACATAAGAATTACAGACTGCATTTTGGTTAGAATACTTCACAACTCATTTCATCAGCAAACACTAACAAAATAGCATTATTATAAGAATCATGGCAGTGAGACCAATGATTCGAGACTCCACATTTTAAACCATAATCACTTAGAAAGTGCAGAAAAACTTTCCACAACCATTATTATTATTATTATTATTATTATTATTATTATTATTATTATTTATAGTTTGTCTATGAAGTAAGAACATATTCATGTATAACTAGGACAAGCATCAATTTATTTTTGAAATAACACTGATAGGTTTAGGAGACAGACCATTTATATAAGGATCCAACAGATTGATGTAGAGAAGTTCATAAGGTCCGAATAATTGACTGTCAGGAATGTTCCACCCGGTGAACATGCTAATGATGCGTCGAACCTCACTGTCATTGAAGGTATGAGAACTGTTTTCATTAACATAGACAGGAAAAAGCTTCAACTGCATTTTTAATCGAGGTCCTTTTTCCCATATAGCTGAAGAAAGGTCTAGCTGATAAAGATGCAATTCAAGACCAGAGGTCAAATAGTCCTGGAATGCAACTCTGTAAGGGATAAACATTGAGAAACCAGGACTTTTCAGTCGATATTCGAAGATCAAAGGGGCAGCACAGACACAAGATATAGTAGGTGTTTGGAAATATTCGTAAGGGGGTGGGCATGATTGAGCGGAACAGGTAGTAACATTAGATTCTGTTGTACTCTGATCGTTCATATCACCATTCTGTGATCCACAAAATTTTACTATATTGGAATTTGAGCATGCCGGATTTCCTTGAAGCCTGAAAATCATATATCAATAAGTGATTGCCTGAAAGTTCTATATTTGTCCACGAAAGTAGGACCAAATTAAAGATCACATCTTTTAGTACTATCAAATGCAAAGTGAGTATTTTTGGCAGATGAAGATTCTCATAGAAGGGTAGATAAGCATCATGCACATGTAGACATAGTGTAGCAATGCTAGTACAGAAGCAAACCATAGCGTGACATTCTGAGGGAGACTGGTGCTGCCAGAAATATTTGAAAGCCTATTGTTTTCAAAATGCCTGCAAAATCAAAGAGCAAAAACTGCTGATTAGCGAAACAAGCATCAGATGCTAAAGAACTAGACCATCCTAGAGCATCCACCTTCAGTATTAATAGAGTATGCTGAAATCAGCACGTCTTCATTCTTTTTTCTTAGAAATCAAGAACAGAAGTGTGCTTCAAAGTATTTACAACATAAAGGAAAGCATTTTCATTAGCCTCTTCCGCAATAAGAAATGTTCATTTTTATTTCAGCTCTTACAAGTCAAGTCCTTCATTCCCATTGGTCCTAGTTTGCCAGATGGTGGAGGGAACAGAGCCACTCAATGAATTGTTTGCAATTGACCTGCCACAGAATATGACCAAGTTGAACCATTTAATTTAATTTAAATCATACTACATATGTTTGGGCACCATCTAAGCTTTGCCAGTAAAATCAAAATGTTATAGCTTCTATAATAACATGAGCTATAATATCAGCTTTAAGAAACCGGAAACCAATGAGAAAGAATGAAATAGCAAGTGGAAAAATGCTCACAGTAGCTGAAGTCGAGGAAGGTCTGAAAAGTAGGCAGGAATAGTTCCGTTAAGAGTGTTGTTGGATAAATTGCTGCAAAACAAGCAATGAACATCAACGTCCAAAAAAGCTTCGCTGTCATAAGTCCAATGATTTCAAAATTTCAAATAATACTCCAGACACTTGAGCGATTTGTCTTATGCAAAGAATCTATATATTTGAGTCGTGAAAACTGCTATAAAAAAGTAGATCATGTAACATTTTCAATAGGGAGAAACCTTACATGGTTGTAATATTTTCAGAAAGCTTTTTTGGAGGTATGGGTCCAGCTAGCTGGTTGAAACTGAGGTCTCTGAGAAATCACATTGACAATGGTAAGTGGAAAAACAGAAGCCAGCAGAGTTATCCAGGAAAGGAACATCATATAATTATCCAGTCAGGTGGAAGCCACAGATAGAAAATATATGGACTTACAGATAGCCAAGATTTGGTATCCCGCTCAGGTCAGGCATCGGACCTCGCAAGCTACAGTTCCTGAGACTCCTGATAAAGGCCAGTCAAGGAACAGACGGCAATCACATTAAGAAACACGTACAACTTTTGAAGCTTGTACATTAAATAATAAAATGAGAAATCACACAAAGGTTCTAAGACATGAAAGGTTTACGGAATCTAGACAAGCTGACATGACATGTCTTCACTGCAGCAAAGTAGATTATTGAAGGTGAAATGAAACAGTAGGTGACAAGGAAATGATAGTACAAAGATACTCAAAAACTCCATATTTCACAAATTTTATTGTATGATTAATCTATCACAAATCAAAAAGTTTGGTGTGTATCAAAACTGATTGAACAGTCGAGGACAAAAGCAACTTCTTGTCAAATTATATGACTTACAAT
>Ga0325404_1006478_pt1 | contig 12280 bp, 6 predicted proteins | sample PopdelMetagenome_18_FD_205664 | JGI IMG/M metagenome (GOLD analysis project Ga0325404, IMG submission 205664) | Populus deltoides microbial communities from Bellville, Georgia, United States - Xylem-Control-R1 | ecosystem: Host-associated > Plants > Phyllosphere > Stem > Wood/Secondary xylem... | reverse complement strand
TAACTCGGAGAAGTAGGGCTGTCTCTCTAAAATTGACGTTATACGTTGACACATTAGCTTTTAAAAGTTGGCTTGAGTTTAGACATGTAAATGAAGTCATATGAAGGGTACCCCTCGATTTGAGGTTCGACAGGCACTATTTGGAACAATGAATGAGGCTAGGGCCTTTGCCTTTTGGAGTTTTTATGTGGTAGTCATTACTGGGCTTGTGCTGATAAGCACATCACTTCCTACCAAGGTAGGACCAACATGGGGAAGAAAGAAAAAGTAGAACAGAATCTCTGAATTGTGTGGCTATTGCTACTTTTCTCAAAAGTGCACCCATATGCCGAAGTTGTGTTGGTCCCAATCGGTAGATTAGAGCTCTCGATGTGAGGACGCACCAATAAATACACACTACCTAGATTTCAATAACGATGAATAACGACAACATTATATAGGTAACGATGAATTTGCTTGAGCAACGTGCAATAGTTTATGCGAGTCATTGAACTCTTGATTTGGCATGGACGTGTGATTTGAATTATAGACCTTCTAAACTAGCAGCAGATATAGCAAAAACTGGCAGTTGGGATTGCCAGGTAGACATGCAGATTATGGGTTAGTGGTGGCAGTTATGGACATCCAGATCATAAGAACATGGGGGTAGAACTGGGTTGCTTTACAAGTTACTAAGATCATGGGATCATGAGGGAGAAATTGCCAACTATTTGCTGGAAAATAGGCCACTAAGTTCATAGGGGAGAAAATTCCCTATTATGTCCAGAAAAATAGGGATCATGGTTGTGCCTTGTAACTCACATATCTATGTTTATAAATAGGCTGCAAAGCCTTGGCTGTGTAACCTGCAATCATTGTGCATAACACACACACACTTATATTATGTGATTCTTTATTGACGAGATTAATAAAGATTGAGAGATCTTCTTGTATTCTCGGTGTGCTTTGAGTTCATTTACTTATGTATGTTATTTTCTTACGACAAGGTAATTATAGGAACCTCTTTGGGTGAGCGAAACACATAGTTGTAGGCAAACACGAGTGAAAAGAGGAGGCAAGGCTTAGTCTAGTCGGGACTAGACTACCGCATAGGGCTGAATTTTAAGGTAAAAAATTTAACTCTATCACAATTGGTATCAGAGCGCGGTTGATTCTAAGATCGTGCAACCTAAAGTCATGAAATCTATTCGAGAACGGTTGATGCATCTTGAGACTTTGATAGGTCTTAAGGAAAAATGTGAAGAACACTATATCATTGATCGGTTTAAGAAAGCTATGGAAGGCGTTGAAAGGGCTGAGAGTTTGTACATTTCTTTTATGGCAGAATTGAGTGAGCAATTGGAAGCTACTGAAGAGACCATTGCCATTCTGAAACGGGCAGTAACAAACACTTGTATTAGGGTAAGTACATCTAAGCCTAAAGTTCCCGAACCGAAGTCTTTTGATAGGGCAAGAAGTTCCAAAGAACTTGAGAATTTCTTGTGGGACATGGAATAGTACTTTAGTGTTGCAAAGATCGGCGTTGCTAAACAAGTAGATCTCACTGTGATGTATCTCACAGGTGATACTAAGCTTTGGTAGAGGATGAGAACCAAAAAGAACTTAAGTGTTGGACATCCAAAGATTGAGACGTGGGATCGTCTTAAGCAGGAGATGAAAGAGCAGTTCCTTCCGAACAACACATCCTGGATTGCGCGGGAGGAATTGAAAAGGCTTTAATATGAATTGTCAGTTCGTGAGTATGTTAAATCTTTCAGTTCTTTGATTCTTCATATTGAAAATATGTTCGAGGAAGACAAGTTATTCAACTTCATGTCTGGACTCCAACCTTGGGCGCAAACGAAACTAAGACGATAAAGCATAAAAGTTTTCCTCCACTATTGTTGTTGCGGACATTTTAGTTGATTTTAAATCAACTACTAGAAAGGGCTATGCATCAACCTCCTTCAAGTCCAGGGCAAAAGATAAGGAGGAAAAGAAGAAGAAGAAGAAGTTTGGTGGGGGTGCATTAAAGTCTACCGTGGATAAGGGCAAGGCTAAGTTAATGGATACACAAGGTAAAAGTACTAAACTGAACTTTACTTGCTTCATTTGTGATGATCCTTATTTTACGAGGGAATGTCTGAAGAGGGAAAAGTTGAAGGTTATTCGAGTTGGAGATAGCGATGAGGATGAAGGGGTAGTTACGCACGTCAATCTTATGCATGTTTTAAACTGCCTGGTAGCTGAATCAGGGGATGCGGTTGTTGAAATTAGCTTTGTTGATTAGGACTTGACAAGGATTGATGTGTTGTGAAAAAGGAAATCAGGGTCTGTGGACAATCTGATGCATGTGAAGATTGGGATAATGACAAAGATATAAGTGCTATGCTAGATTTAGGTGCAACTCACACATTTGTGACTGATCGATTAGTGAAGGAGCTTGGCTTGTGGCTGAGTGATAGTCATACATCAATGAAGGTAGTAAACTCGAAGGCACAAAGAATTACAAAAATGTCTTATGATGTGCCAATAATGCTTGATCAGTGGAGAGGTAAGCAGGATGTGTTGGTTGTAAATCTTGATGACTACGATATTATTTTTGGTCTTGATTTCTTGAGAAAAAATAAGATTGTTTTGACGTCGTATCTTAATGAAGTCATGATTGCAAATAAGGGATGCCCATGTTTTGTCCCATGTTGCAATGTCGCAACGGTGAATGTCATTAGGAGTGGAAAAAACTTGATCTCAGCCATAGCTATTGGTAAAGCATTACGGAAAAGTGGAGAAATGTTTCTTACGATAGTAGTGGATGAGAAAGCAGACTACTATGAGGAGGTGCCGACAAAAATTGCTAGTGTACTAAAGCAATTTGAGGATGTGATGTCGTCTCAGCTAATAAAGAAACTCCCACCTAAGAGGGCTATAAACCATCAGATTGAGTTGGTGCCGAGAATAAAGCCATCATCTCAAACCCTTTACCAAATGTCGCCAATAAAATTGGCAGAATTAAGGAAGCAATTGGGAAAATTGATTGACAGGGGTTTATCTGTCCTTCTAAGGCTCTATATGATGCTCTGGTCTTATTTTAAAAAAAAAGACAGATGAAAGTCTTCATATGTGTGTGGACTACTGAACACTTAACAAGGTAATCATAAAAAATAAATATCCAATTCCTTTAATTCAGGATTTGATGAACAGATTGTGTGGAGCCTCTATCTTTACAAAATAGGACTTGCGATTGGGATATTAACAAGTTCGGATTGCTAAGGGTGATGAGCATAAGATTACTTATGTGATGAGGTATGGCTTATACGAGTTTCTAGTTATGCCATTCGACCTAACAAATGCTCCAGCAATATTTTGTAATCTCATGAATGTTGTTTTATATGATTTCTTAGACAAGTCTACTTAGATGACATTGTAATCTATAGTAGAGGAAAAAAAGATCATATAATTCATCTTTCTAAAGTTCTAAGTAGGTTGAGGGAATATGAATTATATATAAAGAGAGAAAAATATGAGTTTGCAAAAACTGAGATTATGCTCTTAGGCTGCTTAATTAGGGAGGGATAGATGAAGATGGATGCACGAAAGATTCAAGCCATCGTTGAATGGTTAGCACCGAAGATAGTCCCGGAGTTGAGATTTTTTTTGGGGCTTTTAAACTATTGCAGATGATTCATTGAGGGTTATAGCAAGAAAACAACTCCTCTGTCAGATTTTATAAAGAAGAATCAGAGATGGGAATGGTCAGTTGACAGCCAATAACCTTTTGAGAAGCTGAAGATAGTTGTAGCATCGACTTTAGTTTTGGGACTGCCTAATATTAAGAAGCCATTCAAAATGCATACTAATGCTTCGGATAGTGCTATTGGGGGAGTGCTAGTACAAGATGTATATCTGAGTGCTTTCGAGAGTTGGAAGTTAAATGACGCTAAACAAAAATACTCGATCCATGAGAGGGAAATGATGGCAATGGTGCGCTGCCTTGGCATATGAAGAGTATATATGTTGAGACCAAGATTCGTTGTTAAGACCGATAATATTACTAACATATTCTTCAGGACATAGAAGAAATTATCGCAGCGGCAAGTTTGGTGGCAAGAATTTTTAGCCGAGTATGACTTTGTATGAGAGCACAAACCGAAGAGACATAATCAGGTTGCGGATGCACTCAATAGACGTGAGGTAATTGCTACTATTCTTGCTATTGTTCAGGTGTAGTCGAATATGCTGGGTCGACTTTGTCAAGTTACTAGGGAAGATATAACGTACAAGAAGCTAGATGATCTTGTACGAGAAGGGACAATATAGAGGTATTGGTTAGAATAAGACCTACTCTATGCAAAAAAGGGTCGGATCTTTGGGCCAAAGGAAGAGTTGCAGGAATATTTGGTGATGGAGACTCATGACCCGTAATAGACTAAACATCCAGGTAGATGCTTGCTCTTTTATCGCAAACTTATTATTGGCTGAAGATGGAGGATGGCATAGAACTTTACGTTAAGACTTGTCTAGTATGCCAGCAAGACAAGACCTTACGGCAACAAGAGACAGACTTGTTACAGCCACTATCGATTCAAGACAAGCCTTGAGTGTCAGTTTTGATGGACTTCATTATTGAGTTTTCAAAGGTGGATGGCATAAACACCATCATGGTTGTCATAGACAGATTCACCAAGTATGTGATGTTTGTGGCTAACCCGATGGTGTGTGCAGCTTAAGTGGCCGCTGAGTTATTTTACCGAAACGTGGTGAAATATTTTGGAGTGTCTTTTGACATCATAAGTGATCGCGATGTGCGATTCACGGGCAGATTCTGGACAACATTGTTCAATATGATTTGGACAAAACTTAAGTTTTCCACTATCAATCATTCGCAAATTGATGGGTAGACAAAGCATACATGCTCTTGTCACTGCCTGACCCAATCTGTCAGATATTATTCGTTTTGGGCCTTACCGTCTTCACGAATTTATTCTTGGTGACCATGCATGGCCCTAAAATGCGTTTGATAAGTTAGTAACCAGCACTACTAATAAGGCCAACTATCATATCCTTACCCGCCGATGTGAGATATTACAATCCACCCCTTTTAAGGAGCTCGACGACCTCGTCAGCACAACCGGACAACCAGTGAGGTCGACTCTGATACCAAATGTCACAGCCCGACCCAACCTGTCAGATATTGTCCACTTTGGGCTTTACCACCCTTATGGATTTATTCTTGGTGACCATGCATGACCCCAAAACGCGTTTAACAAGTTAACAACCAACACTACTAGTAAGGCCAGCTGCCATATCCTCATCCGCCAATGTGGGATATTACAACTCTGCTAAAGGAATATTTGAGACACTACGTGATAACAATGCAACAAAACTAGTTGGATTTGCTGGATAGTGTGTAATTTTGCTATAATCTAAAAAAAAATCCTTGGCAACAGAAGCAAGCTCATTTAAGTTGTTTTTAGGAGCATAACCTCAAACCTATCGAGATTGCAGTGCAAAAATCTAGTAGGAAAAGTCCAGCAGCGTATAGGTTCACAATGTAACTACAAGAGTTATTTGAGCAAGCCCAAAATAACTTGCGTAAGGCTAGGAAAAGGATGCTGAAATACGCCAATAAAAAATAGAGACTATTGGAATTTAGTGAGGGCGGCAAGGTATTGCTCAAGTTAACTTCACAAATCTGGAAGAAAATTACATGGAAGACAAAACATCGAGGGTTAGTGCCAAGATACGATATACTTTTTGAAATCATGGAAAAGATGGGGCTTGTTGCCTCTAGGTTGAAGCTGCCCGAATAGCTAAAGCTTCATCTTATATTTCACATAAGTTATTTGACACCTTTTCGTGAAGACCAAGAGGATCCAAAACGAAGTACATCGTAAAGAGCTTATTCTATGATTCACAAATAGTTTGACGATGGTATTGTCGAGATCATGGATCATCATCGACCCGGCCAACATTGAAAGAATCAACGAACTGAGTTTTTTAATAAAATAGGAGAAAACATAGAGGTTTTGTGGGAGAAGTGCACAGATTTATGGTAATTCAAAGATCAGGTGTAAGACTACCTCACGTCTATTCCGACGAGGACATTGGACTCTTCTGGTGAAGGTGGTTTGTTAGAGCTTTAGGCGCGAGAATGCATCAATGAATGCACACTGCCTATAATTCAGCAGCAATAGATAGCGGTAGCCTTGCATAGGCAGCAGTGAATTTGGAAAGCAGCGTGTAATGGTTTGTGCGAGTCATTAAGCTCTTGACTTGGCATGAACGTGGGGCTTGGATCATAAACCTTCTAAGCTAGCAGCATATACAACAGAAAATGGCAGTTGGGACTGCCAGGTGGACATGCAGATTATGGGTTAGTGGTGGCAGTTATGGACATCTAAATCATGAGAACATGGGGGCAAAAGGTGGGGTAGAACTGGGTCGCTCTAGAAGCTACTAAGTTTATGGAATTATGGAGGAGAAATTACTCACTACTTGCTGGAAAATAGGCCATTAAGTTCATGGAAAACATGGGGGAGAAAGTGCCCCACTATATCCGTAAGGGATCATGGTTGTGCCTTATAACCCATATATCTTTGTTTATAAATAGGTTGTAAAGCCTTGGCTGTGTAGCATGCAATCATTATCCATAGCACACACACTTATATTGTGTAATTCTTTGTTGACGAGATTAATAAAGGTTGAAAGATCTTCTTGTATTCTTAGTGTGCTTTGAGTTCATTTACTTGTGTTAGTTATTTACTTATGATAAGGTAATTTTGGGAACCTCTTTGGATAAGCAAAATACATAGTTGTAGTCAAACACGAATGAAAATGAGAGGCAAGGCTTACTTTAGCTGGGACTAGATTGCTGTATATGGCTGAATTTTAAGGCAAAAAATTTAACCCTGTGACAATAAGATCATGCAGCTCGAAGTCATGGAATTTATTCGAGAACGATTGATGCGAGAGAAATTGGAGTATTTTTAGCACATCCATTCTAAGAAGAGAAATCGATGGGAGCATCACCGACTTAGTGATCTAGTTTACGTCCACTATAATTTGAGATTGACACAAAGTATTTTCTTTTCTTTATTTCTTCAAAAGTTATTTATATTATTAAGTAGCATCATTAATACTTATATTTTGTACCTTTACTTTGATTTTGTAGGAATTATTGGAAAGGATGAAATTATGATCCAATTAATTTTGAGGCATTTTTTGAAACTAAAAATTGGATAGTAAAAGATAATCCATCATTTTTGACAACTGAAAAAGTAGAAATCTTTCACCGTAATTTATCAACCATGACTATTCAAGATACTTTAAATGAAGGTAATGGAAGATTTGATCCTTTAGTTATTAGTTTGTTTGAAAATAATTATTGTTTAACATGTAATGTTTATTGGTTAATTTTGTTTCAATTATAGATTTGATAAAGATAAATGTGATAATAGAGATTTGATAAATATAAATGAGATTAAAGATAAATATGAATAAAGATACACGGAGCATGGTGATGTTTTTGATAGGCATTAATGAGGTTTGCTCAATCTTATTGACATTTGATTAAAATTTTGTTTCTATAAATTATTTATTCCTAGAACAACTTATTATTTTATTATCATTGTCTTTAATATTTTATTTATTTTAAGACAATCATGTTAAAGGTTTGTTTATTTGAAGACAAATGCACCTTCTGATGCTAATTAGTTATGCTAGCATATATGTTAATGTGATTTTTTCTTTCATGCTAGCTAAATTTTATGTCAAAACAACCATATTAATGTGTGCCTTGGTTCTTGACCCAAGTTGATACATCCGACCCGTGACTGGGTCATTTTGTCGAGTTGATCATCGATTATAACTATGATAAAAACATTATAACTCTCAACAAAATGTATTGTGAATAAGAATAGTGATTTTTATTATTTTGCTCTTAACAAAAAAGAAAAACTCATATACTAATGTTAATCATATATAAATTATTAAAAAAATAGTCTTTGTACAAGGCCCATTTAGGCATTTTAAAGTTGATAATGTATAATTCAGGACTTTCTCATCTTTTATGTATAGTAATATTACAACAATAATGTAACACCCCCTACTTGGAGATAAAAACAACACTCTTATGTCAACCGAAACAAATAAACTTAAAAGTAAAAAATTGTAAGCTAACATAAGGTATTTTTTTTTGTCATTTTCCTTTTCAATGTTCAAAATAACACATTTGCTTTTGGATTAAAAAAAAATAATCAAGGTTTTCATTGTTTTTTATGATTAAATGCATAATAAAAATATCTAATTGCTCTTATAATTAAAACTTGAAAGCCTTGGGGATGAGTGTAATTTTGTAATTATACGATTGGTTTTTATGTTATTATCAATTTGGGTTAGGGACAATTCGGTAGTTTAACATATATAAAATATTTTAAAAAAATAGTTAACACGTATAGTGCATGCGTCAGTCGCTTAATCATCTTCAAATGACAAGTATGGTTGACTCCAATGGTGAAAAATAGAGTTCTTAAGTGACATTTGATTCTTCTTGACCTCCCTTTCATTCTTGTGTGGCGCGTGTCATAAACAAAGCTCTAGTGTATCATCAATAACCTTTTCTTTGTTTTTCTTTCCTCTATCTCTTCCATTGATTTTTGTGCCTTACCCTTTAGTTTTACAAATTATCCCTGGAACTTTGTTTTTTTTTCTTTGGATTTTCTTTGTATTATTTTGATTATTATTTATTTTATTTTAAATAGCATATAAAATTGAAATTCATTTTCAATTTCATTTCCATTCATTTTTTTTTGTTATTCATATCTTGTCCATATTTTTTTAATTTCATTTGTCTGATTTAAGATAATTTCAAAGATTAATTTTTGTATAGATTTCATCATGCTCCAGGTTTTTTTTCTTATCAAATTTTATTCTTATTCTTTTGATTGATATTTTTCTTTTGCTTTTACAACTTTTTAAATTGATTTTTTTTCGATTTCATCTTTCAACATTAAATTAGTTTGGAATTTAACTTCTTCATTGAGTTCAGGTTTAGCATTTCATGGGTTGTAAGCTTGGAAGACTTACCCAGCTCCAGGAGATTCACCCAAGTTTGGTTGAGTCTTTGTATCTTTTATTTTTAAGCTCATGTTCTTTCGATTGCATCCTCAAGTATTTATTTAATTAGAGATTGAACCCTGTTATTTTTTTATATGCTTTTTACATCCTTTGTTTAATCTTTTTTTTTTGTTTAATTGGTTTATCTCAGGTTTTTTATTTATTGTTCTTTGTTAAATTAAATAGAATTAATTGATTGAATATAAACACAAGATGCTCATTTCATGATATCTTGTTTGGTTTGTCTTTTGGATCATTGCTCTAGTAACATGTGCGATTTTTTTCGGTGTCTTCGTGTAGCCTTTTCTAGTGGTACATGAAACATCTTGACAATTTTTTTTGTGGTGGAGCGATGTTTGGGGAGGAACGATAGAGAGTCTTCAATGAACTTTTCTTTCTTCTTCTTCCAAATATAATATTATCGGCTGGATTTTTATAGTTAATTATTATTAAATTTTTTATTTGATTCATCTGTTATCATTTTTTTACTGTCAAAATCCAAGTTGAATTGTGTCATCTTTGCATTCTCAAATCACCCCATCTTTTACCTTTTGAAATAATGTCAGAACGCTTGGATCTGTACTAGGAATTTGGTGTGAACATAGTCAAATTCTTGCTAAAATCTATGCTTGATGTGTCTGATTAACCTAAATCGTAAATTTTAGGACACTTGCAGCAAGAATACCCTTTTCCATAGTTTTGAAACCTGGACCGGCTAGGCGGGTCGACCCGGGCTTGGGACCGGTTTAGGTCTAAGTAAAAACCCGCTTGGAAGTTGGCCCGGCAAAACCCGATCGACCTGGGTAAACCCGGCTGAGACCCGGTTACCTTCCTGACAGAGAAAGGCAACAACAGTTTGTAATATCTAATCTTTGGAGGCAACCATATTTTTTATAAGTACTCAAAAAATGACCTCTCCAAATCCTCATCTTCATCTTTATCTTCCCTTTCTCTTCATCATTTCCATTCCCATTCCCATTCTCATTCCCATCATTACCAAAAGTACTCGCCCCTATTATGGCAACCAAATGCCCTCGCACCAGTTTAAAAAACCTCATCAACTTATTCTTTCCCCACTGTGGCAAACTTTGAACCCATTTGTGATTAATAATTTTGATAGGAGGGTAACATCTCAACAAATAAAAAGAAAAGGAAAGTGAGATACTCGAATATGAAAAGAGTAGACTTCTAGCTTTTGAAATTTAGGAGAGGGCAGACTTCTAGCTTCTGGATTGTAGGAGAAGTTCTCAACTACTCTCCATTGTCTAGGGCTCTGTGCCTTGAACTCAAATAAAAGATATTTCAAATCCAAGTGGAAGACAAATCTTATGTTAATTTGGTAATGAAGTCCACATAAGCTCTTCTTTCTTAACCGACCCCTCATGTGATTAATATATTTTTTTATTAATTTTTTTGAATTGATCCAGATCAATCTATTTAACCCATAACCCGACCATTAGATCAAGTTGACCACCAAATTAGGTTTCAAAACTATACCCTTTTCAGTCATCTGTGATTGAGGTCCATGGATTTTTCGCGTAGCGAAGGAAAAAAGAAGAAGAAGGTTTTACGTCCATTCAAGCAGTGGATTAATGCCACGTGCTTTGGTCTCTGGGTTCATCTAATTGTTTGGTTTTCAAGTCAATGGCTAGAGAGAAAGATTGCTTATTCAAGTCTTAATTTTCAGTCTCTTCCACTTTGATTTGAAAACAAACAGAAACAGACTCTGACTGGAAAAAAAAAAAAAGAATTCAGTTCGCAAAGACCACCCTTCCTCCACCCGAGAAACAGACCACTGGGACGGGAACGGAATTTTACTGAAGCGGAGGATGCACCTTCACCTCCGTGAATTTAGTTTTACCCTTCCTTCATCGGAGAATAGAAGCTTCCATTTTTATTGGGCTAGACAACAATATTTTTTAGACCACTGATTGAATGATTCCCCATCTAGCTAATATATAATGACTCGATAATAAGATATATTTTCAATTTCTAATTAAACATAATAATAATAATAATAATAATTAATAATAATAATAATAATAATAATAATAATTATTATTATTATTCAAAATAGTTGTCCTATAAAATAGATTATTCAAAAATAGTTGTCCTATAAAATAAAAAATAAAAATTATTTGTAATATTGCTTTTACAAATAAAAAAAATAGTATGTTTTTTTTTCGAATCTTATATTATTAATTTTTGTCAAATCAGGTATAAAACTCTATTAAAAAGAAGAAATATTAGTGTTTGAAATTGTAAATATAATTGTTTTTTAAAATTTATTTTAAAAATACATTAAAATAATATTTTTTAAAATTTATTTTTGACATCAACACATAAAAAAGATTCTAAATCATAAAAAAATTAATTTAAAATAAAAAAATAAAAAATTCTCAAAATCTTTTTGAACCTAAAAATAAATATACTTAACGTATTTTTATCCATCATGGTTTATAAGATATTTGAGAGAGAGTTTTAATATATTTTTTGCTAAAATTTTTAAAATATTTGTTTTAAATTTATTTTTTAATATTTTTAAATTGTTTTGATATATTGATTTTAAAAAAATTTTTAAAAATAAAAATATTATTTTAATATTTTCTTAAATAATTTTTTTTTATAAAAACCGATTGCTAATATTTTTTTTTTCTCCATCTCCGTTGCCCATTAAGATATAGAAGCATAGTTTTGAAACCCGGCCCTGCCCGGCAGGTCGACCCGAGACCCGGCCGACCCGGGATCGGAACCGGGCCGGGTTGACGAAAAAACAGGGGAAGAAAAAACCCGGCGTGACCCGGCTGACCCGGCGGGTCGACCTGATGACCCGGCTGACCCGGTCAAGACCCGGTGACAAACCCATTGACTTTTGTTTTTTTTTACTAAAACGACGTCGTTTTGAAATTTTCTTTTAAAGAATTGACCCGGCCAAACCCGGTGACCCGGCCAAAACCCGGAACCCGAGCCTTGGACCGGGCCGGCAACGGGGCCGGGTCTTAAAACTTTTTATAGAAGTACCCGCCCTTGTTTGGATAGATCTAGATCGATCACTTGCTAGCTATCTCAAGAATAACAGGAGTAAAGAAACGCTACAGTAAGAATTCTGCTTTCTCCTTTTCACCTTTTTAGTCAACAGACTGAGTTTTTACTTTCTCAGCCACCAAACAGAAAAAGAAGAAGAAGA
>Ga0325404_1006477_pt1 | contig 12281 bp, 11 predicted proteins | sample PopdelMetagenome_18_FD_205664 | JGI IMG/M metagenome (GOLD analysis project Ga0325404, IMG submission 205664) | Populus deltoides microbial communities from Bellville, Georgia, United States - Xylem-Control-R1 | ecosystem: Host-associated > Plants > Phyllosphere > Stem > Wood/Secondary xylem... | reverse complement strand
GATTAAGAATTATAATTGTTGCCGTAAACCTGGACTGTTGTGCTTTTTATGTCAAAATCCGAATCTAACCTTACTTGGGTCGTATCATAAGGCTGAACCATATCAGGTTGTTTGACCATGTGTTCAAGAGGTTCACATCACACACCTTAATGACCAAAAGGGATATTATTCCTTAAGAAAAAATAGGGTGCGCCAAACATGCCCTTAGATCTTGTTTGGGCTTGGACTAGTCACATTCGGTTTATTGGGCCCAAGACCCAGCCCACGCATGCGGGTTGGGCTCATTTCTGACCTAACCTGATTTGGTTGGGCCAACAAACAACCCAAAGGCCTTTTCTTTTTGTTTTCCTATAAGGCAAGACCCAGTCTAGCCATACGGGCTGATCTGGAATGGCTCATCTTATTTCAAATGGCCATAAAGGCCCATCAACAAAAAAAAAGCACACAACAGGCAGTATATGCTTGCAACAAGAGCAACATACATTATTCATACACTACTGTTATGGAGGAACCGACTGTTGCTAATAGAGGTTATTATTGACTCACGGTGGCTATTTTGGGGGTGATGAAGTGTAGCTGCTATGGATGAGGAGAGGTCCACGGGGGTGTTAGATTGGAAGATCATGGTGGTGCAAACTGCTACTAATGGTGGAATGAAGCATGAAAATGCAGCTTTTTAATTATTTTACATTTTTTTCACTATTAGAGATGTCATATTTTTTTGTGTTGTGAGTGTAAGTATAAGAGAGTGATGGCTAGGTCCTTTTTATCAAAATGATGGCTTTTTAAAGTTGTAGGGACAATGGCTACCAAGGCTTAATAAGTAAGTTTTTGTTTGGTTAAGTGTTAACAATGGTTTCCCCCCCTCCCCCAAGCTATTTTGGGTTAGTGTATTGTGGGGTTTTTATAAGAGAAACGAGGAGGTTCTAGGGCTTTTGGATTAATGAGATCTTGATCATTAATGTTGGATAATATATCCCAACCATTCATTGAAGCTCCTCGTTTACAACTAACAAAGGAAGGACACAAGGTTGTTTTTGAAAGCAGAATAGTGTTTTTGAGAGAGAATCTGCAGGTGTTTTTGGTGCCATTAGAGCTGAAATTTTGTCTTAGAGTGAAATATAAATACTAGAGTATAAGTTGGCATAATATTTGCGTGGTATGGTGAAGGGGTAAAGGAGAAATTAGGGCTGAAAGGTGGGTATTTAAGCATCATTTTCTTTTGTTTTAATAGGAAGAAGATAATGATGAATAGTGAAATTATAGTATTTTTTAAGTGTATTTTGTTCCCTGAAGGATCTATTTTATAGGTACAACTTAAGCCTAAAACTTATCAGCCAAAGAAAGTCTATATTTTTCTATGAAGTTTTTCCACGACTTCATTAGTAGCGCCATTTGTGAGAACTCGAATAAAAAGCATGTTCATTCCCTTTCAGCTTTTACAATAAAATTTCCATGTCTGAAAAGACTACGGTACATGAAAGAGTAATTGATCTAGTAATACAAGAACATTATTAGGTGTACAAAGGACTCCAATTCCTCTAGGTATCCAACAACTCTCCAACAAGTGCAAGTACTCAGCAACATTATTCTAGAAATACAAGAACAACTTCACTCTTTTCAGTACAACCAACAATAAAGCCAACCCACAATATTAGGTGTACAAAGACAATTTCAGTTTTAGGAACAAACTGCACAAAATAACATGTCAAATAGGCACCACACTTCAACTCTCTAAATAAGCCAACATTCCCCAACAAATCCAAGCCACAAATATGGTTATTTACATAAAATTTCTTCTAAGTCCCAGTCTTCTCATTTGCATGCTCCCATCATAAAAAAACTTAGGCATGTGCACGAGATGACACCATTCCCAACTCCTACATACCATTCCCACCAAGCAGAAAAGTCTCCACTTTGTCTCAGAGTGCTAGACACTCACCTCACCAAGGATTGTGTCGTTGTTAAAGCCAATTTAGATAAATATGATGTCCTTACAAACCTCATTGCTAAAAGGGCTTTTAAGAAGGAAAAATGCTCAGTTCTTTTAGTTCAGTCTTCTAGAATTTCTAAAAAGAAGAATGAGAAGAATAAATGTGTTGTCTCTAAAACAAATATACTTACTAGGGGCATTAAGAAAGACAAAGACACTTTTCATCATTATTGATACGGTTCAGCCTTTTGATATAACCTAAGCAAGGTCAGATTCAGATTTTAGAGTAAAATTTACCATCCATTTTTACGCTATTGAGCATAACTCTAAATCTAACCGTTGGATCGAGCTAAAACTTTACCAAAAGATTCCAAAGATATTTATGTTGCGGTAAATTTTCAGGTGAATCGAAGTTTTATGTCAAAATTCAAGTATGACCTTGCTTGGGTCATATCACAAGGCTGAACGTATCAATTATAGCGAGGAAGGACATTGGAGGAGGAATTGCAAGGAATACCTTGCAACCATAAAGGCAAAGAAGCTTAATGAAGTGATACGATACAGGAAAGGTCAAATTCAGATTTTGACGTAAAATTGCAACTATCTAGTTTTACGGCAACAATCATAATTCTCAATCCGACCGTTGATTTGGGCTGAAAGTTTACATGGAATCTCCTGACATGTTTTCCTACCTTGGGTTAAAATTTCAGATCAATCGAAGTTTGGGAAGGCATCGAATCATGGGTCAATAGAGGCTATACGAATTTTGTCATTTACTTCCTTTTCACTTGTGGACTTCCTATTTGGCTAGGATTCTTTTCCTAGAAGGATGTGGCAGCTTATTTTAGAAATCTACTAATTATACAAAGATCTATAATGGGCTACAACATAGTTTCCAAGCGTGGCAAGGATTCATAATTATTTCAGAATCCTTTTCCCACAAGGATTCCTTATTCAACCTAGATACAAAAAGGAAAGAAGAATTCAGAATAAATTCTACCTTCAGATCAGATTTCCTACTCTATTTGGGACTTTTTAATGGTGACAAATCTGATTCTAGCATATTTAGGATGATAATTTTTGGATTTTTATTATTTTCTTCTTAGTCTTTGGGTTATTTATTACTTATTTAGGTCAATTGTAAGTGGGCTTAATATAAGTCTACCTAAGGGGGGTCCATTAGGGTTTATTTAAGTCTAGAATTAGTATAAATAAAGGTATAACCAGACACAAAGTTAGACGCAATTTTCATATGAATAAACTTCTTTGCTGCACTTATTGTGTGTTGGTGGGATAATCTCCCTTCTTTGGTTCTCTAAAGAACTGAAAATAACTTATCGAAGAACAACTGTCTTCGTGGTATCATCCTTATACTTCTCATTCGCGAATCAATATTCGTTGGGTGGGGGTCTCCGTTTTCAATAGTGCTGGTGCCTAGGTACAAGTTATCTTTGTGTCACACTCATATCAAACCTGATTTACTTGGCTTTCCAGGAATTGGTGTCTTTGCGTGACCATGTGATCACGCGATTCACATCATTTAGTATCAAATGATACGATCCAGGAAAATTCAAATTCCCAGAAAGCCAAGTAAATCAGGTTTGATACCAGTGTGACACAAAGATAACTTGTACCTAGGCACCAATACTATTCCGAAAAATGATTTTGATGTTTGTTCAAAACAAACTTGTTCTGAAAAATTCAAGCGATTTTCATGGATAGGTTTGCATGAGTGTTGAAAAATTTTATTTTGCTTTTGGAGAAGTGAAGTGATGTTTGATTGGTCAAAAGGGTTCAAGTTTCAATTTGAGGGTTTCAAAACCAGTTTTCAAAGCATTCATTTTGCTTGCATGAATAATGACTTGTTTCATATGAGAAAGCAAAGTCTACCGATCTAGATAGTCTGCCTTTGATTAGAAAGGCGATTGGGCATATAACGTAGGTTTCGGCTCTTGGCTATGAAGAAAAGGATATTTATAGGCTCAAAAGGTGTTTAAGGGACTTTAAGACTAAGGATCACTAGTGCTTATATTCCAAACTCTTTTTTGGTTCATACATTTCTAGACCTTGGAATTGATTTGCAAAATGGTCCATGGTACCCCCAAATGTTGGGTCTTTTCTTCTTTTGGTTTTGAGCATCATTATATTAGTGATTTTTGTGGCACACTTAAATATTTTTAGAACTCTTTCATGCCCCCCTAGCTTTGTTTGGGCACTTTTGATCATTGAGGATTTTGTTTCATGTCCGTCAGTGTTGTTTGGACACTTTTATCATTGAGGACTTTTTCATGCGCCCCAGGGTTGTTTGGACATCTTTAGTCATTAAGGATTTTTTGCACTTACCGCCCGTGTAGGATGTGATCCTAACCAAGGTTATTTTTTAAGAAAAATGCATTAGGCTAAAAAAAGGACTCCAAGGGATTTTTTTAGAATTTGTGAAAGGATGATCAAAGATGGCCTTTCTTCGTTTCAAATGCATTCATTCAGAATGGGTAAGCTTTACTTACTCACATGCGAATATACAAAATGGTTTCTTGTTATTCATGCAGTCAAAACGCAGCTTTGAAGTTATCTCATAGTGTTCGGGTTGTCTTTTAGGTTTTTAAGTGTTAAGATATCACCTGAATTTTCAGGACTTGTTTGTTAAAACGAACATTAATTTGATTTTTGTTTTTGTATTAAAACTTTTATTTTCCAAAAATCCTTGTGAAAACATGGGGTCATGCTTATTTTTTTGGGAGAGAAAAAAAAGAAAAGGAAAAACACCAAATAATTCTTGGTGCAATGGTTTTGTGAGTAAAAGGTGTGTTCAATATGTTATTTGCATAAAAGCACATCATGAGCACAGGAAAACACATAATTTTATTAATAGGAAAGGCTCATTTGACAGAGAAAGTCTTGTGATATTATGAACTAAATTGCCAACAAGACTAAAACAGGTTAAAACAAACATGATCGAACAAAATGAAATAATTGGGTAGGCTCCATCTTCGCATTCTATAGAATAACTTTGTCCTCTATCCTCGAGAGTGCACATTGCATTCTCCACACTTTGCTCTTGCCATCGATGCTTTGAGGTTTCCAGAGCATTCTGCCTCCAGTGCATTCACTGATCTAGTACCTGAAGCATGATTGGGTAGAGGGTTCAAACTCACGTTTGGAGTTCTTTCGAATGTTATCCACCCAGCTTTGATCAAATGCATGAGCCTCTTTTTGAAGGCACTACAGGTATGAATGTTGTGTCCCGCAGCACCAGCATGGTATTCGTAAGTGAGGTCGGGCTTGTACCAGTTAGGGTAAGGTGGTTGCAGAGGTGTCAAGGGTTTTGGAGCTATATGCCCATTGCTCAGTAGCTTTTGGTACATCTCATTTAAGGGCAGCGGTAATGGAGGTAGTTGTTCTTGGACTCTTTGGTGTTTGGTTTGAGGCTCAGGTTTTTTAGCAGAAAAAGAAGAGTTGAGATTGATGTTGGCGATTTGGGGTGAAAAGGATGGAGTGTGGTATTTTTAGAATGGGTTCTTCCTACCCTTATAGCTGCCCTCAACATGGTCAACCTCTTTCCTTTTACCTTTGAAGCCCCTTTTTTCCACAGGTGCAAAGATTCTACCACTCTTTACTCCTTGCTCTATGCGCTCAGCTACTGCCATAGCATCAATAAATTGTTGGGCCGAACTACCCATCACATGCTCGTAGTATGGGTCTTTAAGCGTGTTGGCAAATAGAGTGACCATCTCTTTGTCCAAAAGTGGGAGATGCACCTGAGCGGCTAGGTCTCTCCACCTTTGAGCATATTCTCTTATGCTTTCCTTATCCCTTTTCTCTAGATTGGACAGACTGGTTCTATCAGGAGCAATGTCCATATTGTACTTGTATTGCTTGACAAAAGCATCCACCAAGTCTTTCCATTTTTGGATATTTGTTGTTGTCCAATCTCATATACCAACTTAATGCCGCCCCATTCAAGCTATCCTGGAAAAAGTGCATCAATAGTTTTTCATCATGTACTACTGCCATTTTGTTGCAGTAGGATTTGAGATGAGTCATGGGGCATTGTGTTCCAGTATATTTGATGAATTCAGGAACACGAAACTTTTTTGGGACAACTACATTTGGGACCAGACACATTTCTGCTGCCCGTACTGGATCGTACAAGTCTACCCCTTCAATAGCTCTAATCCGAGCTTCCAACGCCGTCATCTTATCTTGATCAATGCCATTAAATGACTTGGTCTTGTGGGACTCATTGGCAAATGGATCTATGACTGCAGGGGCTGGTGCTGATGGCATTGAGTGCATAAATGCTGGATTGTATGGAGGTTCTTGACCATGTTCACTCATTGTTTCTTCAGGTTGAGCTGTTGTTGGAGGCTGAACAAAAATAGCAGGCCAGTTGAAAGGACCTTCACCAGAGGCATTTCTAAGTGTTTGCTCAAGTAAGCTAGTGAGGTGAGCCACACTTGCTTTCAGAGATTCTAACTCTTCTTGGAAATGGGCGTCACGATAAGCACGCTCTTCATCTTCCATGTTTCTTACTCGGAGTCGGGTGTTGTAGGCTTTTTGGGAACCTATATTTCAACCTGTTGCATGTATGTATGTTATTTACAATGGATTGATGTATGTGTATGGATGCATGTACATGAATGGCAAAAACCCATGCAGAATGACTATGTAGGGAGTTCATGCTCTAAAGAAAGGTTCTAGGTCATTACATGATAAGTAGGCTTTCTACCTAGTCTTAAAAGGGTCTATGAACTGCCTAGTGACCACCTCACGTGAAGGTAGTATAGGGGTTTACAATGAATGGTTGGGGCACAGTGTGACTGCCATTACCGACTAAACACTCAGCTCATAGTTGGATGTTTCACGAATCTGAACTCCGACTAAAAGTCATGAGGCAGACCGCTACTCCCCACCTTACCTAGAATTAGGTTTATTCGCAAAATTAAAATGTATGCTAAAGCAGTAAAAATACGAGCTAAAATTAAAAGATCAACAAAAGGAAACAATCAAAGCTTAGTCCGACCAGACAAGGCTTTCCCCAGTGGAGTCGCCATCATGTCACGGGGCGATGTCGTCTGGCGACGGCGGAGGCTCTTGACGTGCCTCCTGATGAGGGGTGTTGTGTAATTGGAAGGGTTTTTGGATTTAATCATAAAATTATGATTAATTTTTAGGAGTTGCCACCTAGTATTATGGTCACTAGGAACCTATGGTCTACGAGAGTCTGAGTAAAGGACTGGTTGTGCAAGGGAAAGACGCATCACCCCTAGTGCACCCTACCTAAGGTAAGCTGCATTGTTTTTTTATTTTTTTTTCTAAGTCGGGTTTCTATTCGTTGGTCTTTTCTAAGGCTCAAGGCAGATTTCTCTTCATGAGAGAGTCTCTACTTTATCGGGTTAAATCTTAACCATTTTAAAGCCTGAATATTAGCATCACATCTATTTGCACTTTGTATCTTTAATACATGAGGATGTATTTTATCGTGTAATTTTACACCCACAAATATTAAAGTCCATATCTGGACCCTAAAAAATTTAAAAAAGGTTTTTTATATGAAAAATATGTTTGGAAAAAATTAGGATTTGACTGTGTGCATCAAAAAAAAATTTGAAAATGTTTTGAATTTTATTTTGAAATATTTCAGAAAAAACCGGGTATTTTAATACTGGATTTGTATTTTACAGTGTAAATATACAACCCGATATATTAAGATGCAGTTTTTTTTATGAAAAATATGTTTGGAAAAAATTAGGATTTGACTGTGTGCATCAAAAAAAAATTGAAAATGTTTTGAATTTTATTTTGAAATATTTCAGAGAAAACCGGGTATTTTAATACTGGATTTGTATTTTACAGTGTAAATATACAACCCGATATTATGCAAAAGTGGTAGAAAAATATTTGAGAAAATCACAATTTTTTTCAAAGGATTTTTGAATTTTTTTTGAATTTTTTTGTTTTTTTAAAGTAATATATAATATAATATAATATTATATATTAAATAAATATTATTAAAACAGGTGGGCCGGGCCATCCCAGATGACTGGGCCAAGCATAAACCCAGAAAACAGTGGGCCGATATCGGCCCAACATACTTTCTTTCTCTCCTTTTTGGGGGCTGGTCTGGACCAGAACTGGCCCGGCCCAAGTGAAATGAATTATGTGCAGAACATGAACAGTAAGTTCACGTTCTGCATGCAACTTTGCAGTTGCAACCGGCCGAGTGGAGCGAGAGGCAACCTTCCGGGGGGAGAAGCAGTTGTTGTCACCGACCTGGAGTGAGGTTAGAGGTGGTCCGGGTAGTCGCCCTGAAGCTGGCGGCGACATTTGTGGAGGAGTCGGTGCTGCTGCTGCCGATACTGGAGAAGGAAGAAAATGAAAATGATGGTGTTGATGGGCTGCTGCCGCTGTGGAGGAAAATAGAGGTGCTTTCAGTTGAGAGGAATAAGTGTGGTGGAAAGGGTGGAAGACGAGCTGGTGGCAGCTTGGCTTGGAGTCGCTGAGAGCACGATGGAGAGAGTGTAGAGAGAGAGAATTGTTGCAGAAAAAGGAAAAAAACTGGGGAGGAGGCTGGTTTTTTGTCAACTTTGGAAACGATTTTCTCCTCCCTCAGGCCATCAACAGAGACTCTATTTATAGACGGTGGAAGAAGGTAATCTCGTCTACACCAGGGTTAAATTTCAGCCCTTGATTTGGTTGGTAAGGATCCAAACCATTGGTTCAAAGTAGCCTCCCTGAGTTGTCAAATCTGCAGGAAAAGGTTGCCTGAGTTGACCTTTTCACGTCGTCATCGGTGTCGTCGTGCTATCACTCATCCTGAAACGTTCACATGGGGTTGTAGAGGAACTGCAGGGGATCCGTTTCGTGCAAGTTTTGTTCGATTTGATGGAGAAATCAAGCATTAAATGCACCTGCAAATAAGGCTCCAAAACAGTTTCTTTCGGGTAAAAGAAGAAGACAATAAACAATGACCATACGACGCGTCGTCGGGTCCTTTTCTTTTTTTAACTCAAAACGGCGCCGTTTTTTGTTGAATTAGCGATTTAAACTGATTTTCAATTAAGTCCTCCAGCTTTCAATTTCTTTCAATTGAACCCCTAATTGACCATAAACTTTGGATTTAATGCAATTAAACTCCTGATGAACTTCAATTGGAACCCCAAAGTTACGTGCCTATTGCATTATGGTCCTTAGTCTCGGATTTTATCAATTTTACCCCTAATTGACCATTAAACTTTCAATTTCTTCAATTTCACTCCCGGTTTTTGTCAATTGAACCCCCATAGTTTGCCGCCTGTTGCAAATTGGTCATTGGTCTTGGATTCCTTCAATTTAACCCCTAATTGACCTCAAAACTTCAATGTTTTTGCAATTTGGCCCCCAATTTCAATCAACTAACTTGGTAAAAATTAAATTTTGTCTCTTAAAATTTCAATCTTCTCAATTAAGCCTAAATTAGGCTTCCAAACTTAATTTTTCACCAATTAAACCCCAAATAAAATTAATTTGACTCATTTAAAGTATAATTAAGTCCTTGTACTTAATTAAATCCTTCAATTGGACCCAAATTAATTCTTAAACATAATTAAAATTTAATTTGGCCCATGATTAAATTAAATTGGCTTATTAAAAATTTAATTATGTCATTGGACTTAATTTTTATGCAAATTCGTCCAATAATCATTTAATTTGACCTTGAATTTGCATTTTTTTCTTTATTTTTTTGGCATAATGGGGTACAATTAGGCCTTGAATTTCTTCAAAAAATTACAGCTTGATTTCCCGGCCTGCTTTCTCCACGTGGCTAGCCTTTATTTTATTTATTTTGTTTTTTATTTTGAAAAAAAATGAATTTTAAGAAATTACCCAGAATTGGGTTATGACATGTATCATAAACTCTATTCATGTTGTATCATCAATCAGGTTATATTCTTCTGTTAAGTTCATTTTTTTCTCTTGTTCCATGTCAATTCTACTTATTTCTATCCATGTTTTTGTTTCAGGTCAGTTTTCTCTAGTCCTTGGTATCTTCTTACTTTTTTTATTGTCATTAGCAATTGTTTTAGAGTTTGTTATATATAAAAAAAAAGATTGGTCAGAGTGTTTTTTTTTTCAGTCTAGTTTGAAAACTTCGAGTAAAAATAAAATACAAATAGAGTATTACAATCAAGATTACATTTATTCTGATGAGGTATTATGGCAAAGGACGATGAGATATCAAAAAGGGAGGTGATATCAAAGGGAGAGGAACAAACATATTGCTCTTTTTGATTAAGAATGCAAAGATCTATCCTGAATGTTTGGGGTTTTAATGAAAGAATTTGATAAGTTAAACAAACTATTTTAGGAAAGGAAAACTTCAGAAAGAGAGAAGCAACGACGCTGAAATGATAAAAGACGAAAGATATTACTTTCATAAAAAATTGTTGAAGGCAAGTGTTGGTAAGAAAAGAGCTCTAAAGGCTTAAACAAGAGGATTATTAAACATCCATTACGCCTATTAATGATTCGATGATGAATCATTTTGAAAAGAGAGGGAATGATACAATTTAAGAAAATGTTGAACAAGTAAATTCAAATTCTAGCGTAATTGTGTCTACTGTTTAGACTTGTTGTTTTCATTATTATTTCTAGGTTTCCACTTAATGCTTTGGTTTTCAACTAAGATCCAAGGCTTTATTGGATTAGGGTAGTTTTACTAGTAAAGATTTTTGGTCAGTTTTTGTAAGTGGGTCAATTCAACCCATAAGAGTAAATTCATTAGGGTTAATTTCTCAAAACTATTTAAACACATGTAAAGCCTAAATTAAAAAAAAAAACCCTTTGATGAATAATACTTTGAACTTTTCAGTTTAACATGTGAGAAAGATCTTTGCATTCTTAAGTTCTTGAACGAATTGAATCTAACTTATCGAAGTTTAACAAGCTTTGTGGCTTCATTCAACTTCATTTCAATAGTGTTACAGGTTTTCATTATGTTACACTTCTATCAGATCTCTTTCGGCTTTTCAGGATCATATTTCAATTTTGATTGTGGATTGCGTGACGACAAGATTCGCGTCAACAACTGCTGCACCTGACACTTGCCAGGTTACTCCAGAGGTTTAGCATGACAACATCTATGGATGGGACAATAGATATGATAGAAGGATTGGGTATAACCTTGCCTAAAGCAACTCTCTTAGAAATTCTAATCATTCCACACCTCGCCTCTATACTGAATTTCATGAGTGGTAGATGGTAAGGGTGTTCAAACAAACCAATTAACCGAGAAAACCAAAAAAATCTAAGAAAAATTAACCGAAAAAACCAAACCAAGATGGAAAACTGATTAAACAGATTTTTAAAACCATAAATTTTAACAAGTCCAGTTCGATTTCGATTTTTAAAACGAAAACCGGCAAACCGGACCGGACCAACCAACAAATCCTAAAAAGCCGCCATCTATGCAGGGGTATAAATTGTTAACTAGCCTAACCCTAACATAACTCACCCTTTCCCTTGCCTTCACAAAAAGCCATCGTCTGTACAAATTGCAAACCACCTCTCCACCTCAAAACTCATTCTTGTTTTCCTTTTCAAGTTCTCAACTGCATTGCATCTGTGCTTTTGCATTCTCTTCTCTTTTTACTATTGGCCGAACACAAACCCACATCTCCATCTCCCTAGCTACTCTTCTCTCTTTACTTCTATACAAGTCGTCAAATCCTCCTCCATTCTTGCAGATCTACAAATCCAGATCTACAGCAAGCAGGGCTTCTCTTTTCTCTTTACTTATGTGCAAGTTGTCGCAATCCTCCATTCTTGCAGATCTACAAATCCAGATCTACAGCACGCAGGATAGAGTCCAGTTCTACTTTTTAGATTTTGTTTATTTACTCCTGAATAATGTTTCGAACTCTTATGAGGTTATTTGATTTGAAACTTTTTCTTAATCAGTGTATGTTCTCTTAGGTTACAAAACAATTTTGAAATAAATATATCATAGGTTACAAGGTTGGGTTCAATATGAAAACATGGTTAACAGGGCATGAATGTTAGCTTCACAAAAAGTTCAAGTTTGCTGTTGATTTTGTTAACTCCATGATTTGTTGAATTTTTAGGTTTTCTGGTGATGGGATTAGGTTTCTTAGTTTTTTGCCAAAAAAACCGAATTTAACCGAACCAAACCAGTTCGGTTTGAACCAAATTTCGGTTCGGTTCGGTTAATATTTCACAATTCTAATATAACTTGGTTCGGTTGGTTTTTTAAGTCTAAACTGAACCGAACCGAACCGAACCGTGAACACCCCTAATAGATGGTTTAAGACAAGTGATTACTGCCACAACCATTTCAAATGCATCTGGT
>Ga0325404_1006471_pt1 | contig 12285 bp, 10 predicted proteins | sample PopdelMetagenome_18_FD_205664 | JGI IMG/M metagenome (GOLD analysis project Ga0325404, IMG submission 205664) | Populus deltoides microbial communities from Bellville, Georgia, United States - Xylem-Control-R1 | ecosystem: Host-associated > Plants > Phyllosphere > Stem > Wood/Secondary xylem... | reverse complement strand
AAAGTGTCCAATCTTTCATCAATCATGATGAGTTGGGTTATTCTTTATTGTTTATGTCCCCACACGCGTGTAATCTGTGGCACATGCTTGGTGTCCCCACCAGATTGAGTTTGAAGGCCTTACTTTTGCTCAATCTAGATAGTTATTTCGTTTGCAAAGACTCTTGTATTGGGTGGTTATAGTGGAGGTGGCAGATCAACAATCACTTTCAAAAATTTTAGATTTATTGAAGAATTTTTCTAGCTATTGGTATATATACTTACAATTTATCAGTATAATTTTTTCCGATGATTAGTTCATGAAGGGAAATTATATATCTTTCAAAAAAATTCTCATCAGTAATTTATAATTTATCAATAATAATAATAATTTACTGTTGATAACTATAAATTTAACATATTATCGAAGAAAAAAGCTATTAGAAATTGAGCTCAAGATGATAACTTTTGCATACCCCTTTAGCCCTGAGATTAATGTGTGGAGGGGTTCTTGCTTGAAGGTCAAAGGTTTTATGACTGATACAAAGGTTAATTATGAGTCGATACCCATGAATGCTTGCCTCTAGCTCGAACCCTCTTTTCCAACAGGGATCATGGTGGCTCATAACTAAGAAAATATGTTTTTTTCCGGTTGACGTGAATTCAAGTCTGAAGCTAGCATCCAAAAACCTAAAAGATGATGATAGATATCTTACTGTAGTACTGTTATCGTAGCATCCAAAAAGGTTCAAGTGACTTCTTGCAAACACGTAACATTCGAGGCAGGCATGTATGGATTCATCCCAGAACTTCATCTTTCCGAAAAATAATCCCTAGATGTAAAGGGAGAAGATAAAAGCTGGCCGGGAGAGACGAGGGAGAAGAAGGAAAGGACAGGAGAAAGAAATCTTCGACAATAAAAAATTGATTAACATATATGCATGTATATTATATAGAGATTACATCATTATCTTTATCAACAAATCAACTGTAAATTAATTAAGGTGTACTGACAATCTTTAGTGGCATCGCAATATATGAATGCTTAAATGATTATTTCTTTCAAATTATAAAATTATTTGTTAGTACTCAATGTTGTTAAATAATTTATGTATCACTACTTCACTTGCAAATTTTAGAGAAGTGTTGAGATTGGAATCCCACAGTTTCTCATAATTTTTTTTTTTCTAGTCACACTAGGTTTTGAGGCAAACCCAACTCCTAGACTTTTGGGGCTTTGTCAAGTAAATCAAATCATAAAAAAGAATTCTTACACTGGAAGTAATAATTGAGGATTCAGTGGACTGAAAATGATGAAAAAAATAGAGTAAAATTTACTTAATCATCACAGCTGACAGCACTCGTATGGTTATCGAAAGAGAGAGTGGTTTTGGTCAAAAATAGAGTGATTTATGGCATGCAAGGATAGAACATCAAGATATTCCCACCTTCCTTAAAAACTCCATACCCTCTAATCTCAAAAGGGAAATGCTACCACATTTCAGACAAACAACCTATGGACCAAAATACCCACTAAATGCATCAACAATGCTTGCAGCACAGTACTCTCATATGAGGTTACAAATTGTCATTTCGTATCAAAATAGGGGCACTAACTTCTCATCAGTTATGAACACGTCACTTGGCTTCCAAGCCAAGAGAGATTGATAGTTACTTGTCTTGCATGCAAAGCTATGGAGGTTTTGAGGTTTGCCAATGGTTTCTACTATCAAAACAAATTGGTTTCCTTGGATTGGAGGCGTCTTGTGATCATTTCTATATGCAAGAAACCTCCATCTCTTTAAAGTAGAACCCACTTGATCATCTCAGGTATTATCCTTTTGTTTCTATCAATCTTGTGTGAAATGATATATTTACCTATGGATATGCTCCAGATTGGTTTGGATTCATTGATGTCATCTATGATTTAGCTCCTTTTTTTTCTATTTTTTTTTCCAGAAACTTCTGTTCTATGTCAAAGTTACTCACAAGCCATACTTTTGGATTCATTTTGCTATTATCTATTAGAAATTTGAAGAAACTTCTGTAGCTTATTCCAGTAAATTCATTTTTATGAAGTCTAAATGGTTCAAGGATGTTCATGTTGTAGTATTGCATAAGATATAATTGTTTAGAGATTAATAGCTACATATATACTGCTAGGAGCTGAAAAATATTGCAAACAAAAAGGGTTGAATTAGCCTACGGGTTTAGGCTAGTGAAAAGATTTCAGCCTGTGATGCACGCTGACTATAGGCGCATGTCACAGGTATGAATTAAATGCTAGCCGAAGAAACCTGAGTTTACCTGGTGTAAAGGCATCAGGGCATGGGCTTATTCACATCTCCGTAGGTTACCTGAAACTGAAAGGGCTTACGGAACAAAAAAAAGAGGGAGAACGGATAGATTCTTAAAACCATATATGGTACCTGAAAATTATGCTTTAGTTCTTCAGCATAAAACACTGTTAGTACTTAGTAGTACTGTTGATCTGACACCAAAATTTGGCGCATTATCCAGCTTTACAAATTTGGATGAAGAAAAGTAATTGGTAGAGGTCCATAGTCTGAAATAGAGAAGGAAAAGGTATGGCATCTCTTACACCAGGAGTACTGCTTAAGCTTCTTCGGAGTATAAACTCGAATGTAAGGGTTCGAGGAGAATATCGGTCTGTTCTCCTGCAAGTTATCAGCATTGTGCCAGCTCTGTCAGGCTCAGAACTATGGCCTAATCAAGGTTTCTTCATAAAAGTATCCGATTCCTCACATTCTACCTATGTCTCATTGTCGAAGGAAGACAATGAGCTAATTTTGAATAACAAGTTACAACTTGGGCAGTTTTTCTATGTTGATAGAGTGGAAGCTGGGACCCCAGTTCCGACTTTAAGTGGTGTTAGACCAGTGGCAGGGAGAAATCCTTTCATTGGGAATCCGAAAGATCTGATGCAAATGTTGGTTCCATCTGAGGGTCCAGTGCCAGTTAATGATGGAGTTAATAGTTCAAAACCGAGGGAGTTATCAGAAGTGAAAGGGGAGAATGCAAGGCAGAAAATTGTTATCAAAGAGGAAAAGGCTGGAGTTGCATCTAGGTATATGCAGGGTGTTTTGACAGGAAGTCTTAAAGTTGGTGAAGTGGATTCAAGTGGAATTGGGAAGAGCAATGAGAGTGATAATAGTGGACCAGGTAAGAAGGTTGGATTAATGAATGGCAAGCAGCAAGAAAATAAAGGTCAGGTACGATTTTCCATTTTGGTTCTGCAGAGACATAAATAACTTGTTATAATAGTTGCTTTTCTTTATATTCTGCCTCTTTTTTCCTTTACTGGTTTAGGTTTCAAGTAAATTACAGGCGGAAAGACTATAAGGTGGAAATTATAAAAATGCACTAGAAGCACATGATGTTCTTCCAATGAACTGTCTGTGATGCATCAATTTTCTTGTGCAGCATAAAAAAATGGTAGAGAAATTACTTTATGAACATTTCTAAGATATCCAGTGTCCTATTTTGATTGATACAATTAAGAAAATAAGGTTCCTTAATCCTCACAATGACATGTTTCGTTTGGTGCATGCACTCTGCTGCATGAAATGTACAGTGTACATCATGTAACAGTTATTTGTGTAAGCGTTGCAGGCACGCCCGGCCACTCCTTACCAAAATCAACCTGATGCGCTTTCATCAAAGCCAGACGTCGCCGTATCCAGCAACAAAGAATTTCCAGCGTCTTCCAAGAGAACTTCTGCAAAACGGTTATCAAATAAACAAGACGATACAAACTTCAATTCTTTGTCAAGTAATAACAATAAAATCCCTTTTCCTGAGGCAACATCATGGACCTCTTTGCCTTCAAACCTCATGAAGCCTGGAAAGGTAAGTTTTTCCTGTTTTCCTCACTTTCACCCTTTTTTACGTTGAGGAAGCTTTAGGATGGTAGGTCTCGAGAAAAAAAATTTCATTCTTGTGCATTATGCTAACCACATGGAAGATTTTTTATCTTATTGATCCAAATAAATGACATTGCCTTCAAGAACGAGTCTTTAACCCACTAATTGAAGCACCAGATATACAAGAAAACTATGAAAACTCTTTCATCAATCTCAGCATTATAATGCAGCTCTCTTTTCTCATTGTTTATTGTGTTCTAAGGGAATGCTTCGAAGGAGATATTTAGCTACCTTGGTTGCAGCTGAGGCTCAAAAGGAGGCATCCACTGCTGCATCTCTAATCAAGTGCATCAAGTACGTACATAAATAACAAGGCCAAAACATAGTTTGATTCAAGATAATACAAGCCGTTTCTCTATATCCCTCTAACTTTCATCCTTTTTCTTTCAGTATGTTTGCTGAGCTCTGCGCCTCTGCCTCACCAGAGAACCCCCACCTCACTCTCACCAAGTTCTTTACACTCCAACAACTCATCGACCAACCAAATGTAACAGCCCCATTGAAGGATAAATCGCTTCAGTCATTTACTCACTTTTCTTCTCCAGAGACCCAAAAAAAAAGCAAAAAGACTAGTCTAAGTAAGGCCAAAGCTACATTGAAATCTCCAAAGCCTTCAATGGAGTTAAGTGCAACTGAGAAGCAGGAGTGGGCTAGAGGAGACGGTAAAAAAGAGATCAAAGAACTCCAACAGACTCTTTTGAATGAAACAAGGGCTTGGTTTTTGAGATTCTTGGAGGGAGCATTGGATGCTGGGTTTCATGTTGCAGCCCAGGAGAAGAAAGGTAAGGACTTCGCCACACAACGAATGGAACCGGAGAACAACCATATTGCTGTTGCATTGTCACAGCTTAAGCATGCTAATGAGTGGTTAGATATACTAAGAAGCAAATTGAGCTCTGAAGACAATAATGAATTAGTCGAGACTGTTGATCGGTTGAAGCAAAAGATTTATGCTTGTCTGCTTGCTCATGTGGATTCAGCTGCATCAGCTCTAGAGAATCGATCTAATCGTGGTTGATTCAGAAAAAAAAAGGGGGGGATTGTTGGATTTAGAATTTTACATCTCCTCTCTTGTAAACAAAATAACTTATATATCTAGGTAATGTTGATTATCAAGCAAAGATCATTTGTGCCGAACCATGTTATATGAATTTCACCTGAAGTATTTATTATGCAAGTTATATATAATGTAATAATCTTTATACATAATAAGACCGATGAAGGTAAACTTTGATATGAGACTGAAATATACTAAAGCTTTCTTGATTGATTCTCTACCTTTATTGACAAAGATACGCTGCAATGACGAGGCAAGAAACACGTAATGCAGGTGATGTTGATAGTCAAGTATGTTCCCCGAAAATTAGTTTGGATTTTTACCTTTATGACAGAGCTAAATCCTGCTCTACTTTCTGAACCCTTGCAGTCATAAGAGGGAGGGTCCAAGCTGGAGAGTTAGAGCACATGCAAAACTATCAGACTTTCAAGCTGATAGATTTAGCATGTGCCCTGCTTCTCCAGCATGGCTCACCCTCTCCAGCTCTCCCGATGTTCCGATTCCAAGAGGTCAACTTTCTGATCAAACACGGCTAAATGCTTCACAATTAGGATGATATGAACTAGCAGATTGGGTTTGTAAATGGGAACATTGTAAATAATGGGTTATACATGATAGAAATTACATGAGATTATATACGTGGTAAATTGCAATTTGAGTGGTCATCATGGAAGCTGTTGGAAGCAAAAAAGCTTACTTAGATCCAACAAATTAATGAGCTTGACAATATGTTGGTGAGAAGGTAGTTGATCCTGTGGCTTTCCTTGTTACATAAGCATTTATATTTAAGCAAATCTTAAAGGTATTCTTAACCAAACAATCGAGCGACTGTTGGAAGTTTGGCTGCCAAAAGATGTAGCCCATTTGAAGTGGCGAATCACAAGAGCACTAGCCATGTCAGGAAATATGAAGGTCTACCAGATGTCAACTGAAAGTGGCCTTCCCCATGGCATGGCAGCCCACCCACCATCGCCTAGTAGGAGATCTAATTAATCTGTAAGAGAACCCTCTTGCCTAAAAGGCTTTGAAGGATGATCATCCTAGCAAGTTCATCCTCCTTGTGTGCCCATGCTTCTGTGTGCGAGTTCCTTCCTATCTTATTTTTATAAAGGGCAACCTATTATTGGATGTTACTGTACGCTGTCCAGTCACGTTTTTAAGAATTTGGGTTAATGGGGACCATATCAATCTACCCATCATTTTCTTGTATGGATTATTTTTCATAGCAGAATAAAAATTTAAGTGCTTTCTCAGAACAAATCATCAGTATTTTAAAGGAGCACCTGGTTCTGCATAATAATCCCCAAAATTCACAAAATAAGCTGAAAAATCGTGGCCTCGTAAGAGATCAGATAAAACTAAACAAAAACCAATAGCGTATTAAATTTTAAATAACATTGTAGTTAAGAGCTTACAAACAGCCCAATTATATCTCCACACGTATGGGATGCTTTCGTATGCCCTAGCCAGAAGATTACAAAAAGGTTGTTTTTTAGATTGTATCCACGAGTATTGATGGCTTCGCAACAAAACTAAGCGGTGGGACACAACACAACTGTCATGTGTACAATCACTAGAAACAACTCAACTCATAGTATATTTATGGTCTTCAATACTCACGGAAAGTGAGATTTAGACGACCTGGACGGAGATTTGTTTCATCAAGCAGGGCCGCCGGGGCAGTCTTTGGTTGAACAGAACTTACACCATGAAAAATATGTCGAGACATCCCGCCAAAGATCAGTACATCCCCGGATTCCAACTTAACCTTTTCTGCCTTCTCAACATCCCTCTGATCACCATATAGGAATTCTCCTATATCTCCTATGGAAAAGGAAACCACAGGTAATCCTGTGCGCAGACTCTCTGGACTTTCATCTTTATCCTGCATGGAGACAACGTATTCTAAGCGTACTAAGAGGCGGTCAGGAAAAGCCGAAGGGATCTTTATTAAACCTCCTTAAATGCAAAATCATTTTTTTAATACAGAACAATGCACAAGGCAACATAAAAGGTGTACGAGAAAACTGCAACTAGTATAAGAAAGTTGACACTGCAAACCTGATGAAGACCAAGCCGCCCACTTTCTGAGTAAAAGTTTACCACACAGATGTTAGGTGACAATGATGGTAGAATGTCTTCAGCAGCTGTAGATTTACAATTTATTTCTATAAGAGCACGGGAATCTTTGATTGCTCTCTCAACCAGCGGATGGAAGTCACTAGGAAAAATGGGTGCCTTAGCACCATCAACTGGCCGATGTTCTACATACTTACCTCTATCAGGGTCCCAACTTCTACCAAGGGACATCATTTTCAAATGCATTCTTCCACCATCACGGTAAACTGGTTGGTAGAAACCTCCAGGACCCAGACCAATATCTCGGCATAGCTTTATTATTTTTATCTAGTAACAAGTCAAAGCAAACAATAAATTAATATCTGTTAAATCATAAGGTAAATAATAAATCAATGAAAATGGAAGTTCACAAACTGCACCGTTAATTTCTCTCAGACTCATAATACATACAAGTCATCAATAGACTAGTTGTTAAGACACCAGAAGCCATTTTTTTAGTAAGGTTTATTAATTACCAATTGTCTTACTATATTTCATAGTCCTGTAGATTTAGGTCGAGCTCACTGTATGTAATATGAACTCAATAATATTCTGAATCAATGAATGAAAGCCAAGAGGAGCACATGTAACTTTTAAAGAGGCAAAGACAATTAACTCGATAAGGGAAAAGAATGAGCATAAAGCAAGCAGCACCTGATCATGCAGGGATAAGTAATTCTTTAGTAAAACCATCCCAGATCTTAGTATCTGTCCATTCACCCCATCTGCAGCTCGCCTGATATCATTCCTCTTTTCTCTATTCTTCACAAGCAAAGAAGGTTTTAGCTTAAGAGTAGTTCCAGTCTTGGGCAGGCAAATATCAAAAGGCTCAACCACTGCCTGTTGCTCTGAATACCCTGAATCCCCAGCAGATACCACAATATTGGGATCCTTTTCTTGTGAAAGCTGGTCATTAGCACCAGCTTGAAATGACAGGTGAGACTCATTCTGATTTTGCAATGGGACAGTAATATTCAATTTGAGAGAGAAATCAGGGTGCATTGCACCATCCTTTGCTCCCTTTTCCAAGGGAGCGCTAACAATATCAGACTTCATATCCCCAGAACCTGAAATAGCTGGCATCAATGCAGAATCGCCCTTGTTAACTGAATTTGAAGCCACAGAACAATCTGACTGATTTGACCCAATACTGCTGCAACTGGGAGCACTTTGGTCGTGCAGGATCCTTCCCGTACTGGACATGCTATCTTCTAATGACTTATTTTCTAATGGTTCCTTCTGGCAAAAATTGTTACCCGCACTGTTGGGATGACTTGGAAACCACCCTCGTGAATTCCGCTGCGAGTTTCTTCCTCTGTTGCTAAAAGGTTTCTCATCAGAAGAAGACTCATCTGCTCCAACCTACGCCGTTTCCAAATTACATGACATTAGCAAACTTTCCCATCAATGCTAACCTCCCCATACCCATTTATTAATAAAATAAACAAAATATGCAATAACTATCAGGATTAATTATCAAAAAATAAAAGGAAAGAAATAAACCCACCAAAATGGGTCCTAAAAAACAAATTAAATAATATGCATGCAAAAAATAGATAAAATAAGTTTAAATTAATTTAAAATGATGTATCCATGATGATTATCACAATCAATTTACACCAAACAAGAAAAATATTGCTATAATATAAAAAGCCCACGAATCACAAAACTTGAAGATTCCAACATCCATCAATCAATAAAAGAAAAACACCAGGAATGAAATAAAAGAAGAGGGACGATGAAGTTACAGAGTAGGTACTGTGGAAAGAAGGATCCGAAGATCTCCCCTTGGCAACCCAATGCTCGCCTCCTCCGGGACTGCGCCATTGACCTCGACCTCGATCTCGTCCTCGACCTCGACCTAGATCTCGTCCTCGTCCTCGACCTCGACCAGGATCACGATTCATGGTTGGATTCAGTTTGGCGGGAAATAAATCGAGCTTCTTTATGATAATAAATCAGTGATTGGAGGGATCGATGTTGTAATTTGCAGAGACCGTTAGCTTACTTACAAAGCAGGTGAAAGGAATATATAAATAAATAGATAGAAAAAGAAAGTGAAGGAAGTCAAAGAGTCTGCAGTTATGAGTCTTTCTTTTGGTATACTGTTTTTAAGGTTTTATTGATGATGAAATCACTACGAATACTTCTGTCTTATCGATTTCTACGCTTTACTTTCATAGCAGTTTCTCTTTCGGTTGAAAAGTAATTTTATAAAATTTAATTTATTTTTTTATATTTTTAAATTATTTTAACATATAAATATCGAAAATAAAAAAATATATATTATTTTAATAAATTTTTAAATAAAACATGCTTTTATTGTGTTGAAATAATGTGTTAAATTTACAAATGATAATTGAATAGGAGAATAAGAGAATACCTTTCTTCTTCTTATTTTTATTTATTATCGGAGAAAATTACACTTAACCTTATAATTTAATTATTTTTTTATTTTATTTTATTTCATTTAAAAAAAATTATAATTTACATCTTAAATTTTATTCATGCAATAAAACTTAACATTCTAAAAACAATTAATAAAAAATATCTGACATTATTTTTTATATAATAGTTAAATAATTATATTAAATATTACAACTTTATCATAAAAAAAACCTTCACATTCAACATTTTCTCCCCCCTTTTCTAAATCTTGAACCCAACTCCAAAATTATTATATGGAAATTCAACCAATTGAATTGAACCCAATATCCCAAAAAAAAAAACAAAAAAAAAACCCATTAGATTCCCACAGTAACTCACAATGGAGCCTCAAAGCAACTGCCACGCTTTCTTCTCAATCTTAAACACCTCTCTGTCAACAGCCTTGATTCATCAAATTTAAGACACCACGACCCTGCACTATCTGCTAGATAGTCCAAGTTCCAAGCTTGGAAATTGATGGTTAGAGCCACTAAACATGGAGTAAAAACTCATTAAGCCCATGTAAATATTGGAAAACTTATTCCCATTGAACCCATAATTTGATAGGATATTAGATTTTTCATTCCCAAAATTTAATGTTGACCGACCAAACAGACTTTGATCCAATTCTGCCAAGCCAAATCCCACTTGCCACATTAGATCTTCTTGAATTATGGGTGTTTAAAAGTGTGATAATAGTTGCTTTTTAAAGTGTTTTTTTTTTTAGAAATATATTAAAATAATATTTTTTTTATTTTTTAAAAAATATTTTTGATATCAGCACATCAAAAAGATCTGAAAACACCAAAAACATTAATTTAAAGTAAAGAAAGAAATGATCAATTTTTAATTTAAAAAAAACACTTTGAAACACAAAAATAAACGGGCTCTTAATATTCATCATAGTCCAGATATAGTCCAGATAGTTCTATCTTTGGACCCAATAACATTGGTCCTAACCCTACCATTCTTTCATGCAATCCTAGTATCATAGGGCAGGAATAGTCCCTTTATCAGTTGCAATAATAATCGATAGTTATGCTTGTTGCAACAACAACTAAATTATTTCTCCATAAGATTTATGCCCTAGTTCTCTCATTAGTTGAAAAATCCTAGTCGCATAAAGAGTTGACATCCTTATTCCCCTTTTTCTACCATTTATTTTTTTGTTCTTATCTTTGTTTGAGAACTTTATAGTATTAATTGCTTCTTGTTATCATTTTTATTTATAATAAAAAAAATCTCTATTAAATTTGTTTGCTTCTCATTGGTGAGGATGGTTAGAGATGTGGAGGTTTTTTAATGGTGGTAGATTAATGAGAGATTAGAGAATGGGAAAGAGAGAGAATAAGAGTGAGGGTAGTTTAATCTTTTTATTAATTTTAAGAAAATGTGTTTACCTATTATATAAATTGTGATTTTTTAAAACAAGGAGGTAAAGTGAAAAAAAAAAGCAAATGTTATGAGCAATTTTATTTGATATTGAATAATAAATAGTATTTAATTAATAGATATTCAAAATTAATGATAATATATGAAAATGAGTATAAATATACAAGAAATTCCATTCATAAATACCTAGTATTGGCTTAGACCTTGATAGTATATAGCTAAATATATAGTTATACAAAACAAAACTTAATGAAAATAAAGAAGTAGACAAGTAAAAGACAAGACTCGTCACAAAAGGCTATTCTCAGTAACATAGGTTAGATTTTACAAAGGTATTTGCACTTATGGCATAATTGGATTCGATCCGTCTAATAATAGCACTTGCAGTTAAAAAACAATAGACAATTTACCAACTAGACGTGAAATTAGCATTTCTACAAGAAGAGTTAAATGAAGAAGTGTTTGTTGAGCAATGTTATAAGGACACCCTATCTACGCTATGCTTTTGAACATACAAATCATAAAATAAATTATATAAAATCCATAATGTTTCATAAACTTTCAAAATATTTCATCATCAAAATAAAACAAAACAAGAGTTCATAATACTTATTACATTAAATAAAATCCAAACGTTAAATAAAACAACGTAATAACAGAGCATTTAAGACATCAAATGACATCAAATAAAAAAAAAACTTAAAAGAAAAGCCTCGCGGAACAAGCAAAATATACTGACCAAAACTGAAAAAGTTGGAACACTCAACAAAGTCCATATGCTAACAAAAACTAAAAACCTAAAATAATATTAAAAATGAGGGGTGAGTTCAATCAACTCAGTGAGATAATAACATTTAACATACATCTTAGATATTAATAGTTTGTAAATCGATATATCTTAATATAAATATTCATAATAAGCATATTAACATAAGGTAGTGGAATACATGTCAAATATCAGATGACACTCGAAGGTGACCACTGTGAGAGGACCTGTCACCACAGGTCGGCATCTCTCTCACTAACTAGGCATATAAAATGCTATGTGCATATAAACTAATAACTCTCCATTAGCAAGGAGTTAATGACAAATATATCGATATTAAGACATAATAGATATTCACATAATTATCAAAGCAATGTATATCATATCAAATAGAATTTAATTCAACAGAATACAGGTGTAAGTTCAAGAATGAATGAGTACTCGAAAAATAAAGCAACATATAGTAAATATTCAAGAAATTAACTAGATGTACTCTTCATATAATCAACATATATATATATATATATATATATATATATATATATATATATATATATATATATATATATATAAAAAAGATAAAAAAAAATATCTCTCTCTATA
>Ga0325404_1006465_pt1 | contig 12294 bp, 10 predicted proteins | sample PopdelMetagenome_18_FD_205664 | JGI IMG/M metagenome (GOLD analysis project Ga0325404, IMG submission 205664) | Populus deltoides microbial communities from Bellville, Georgia, United States - Xylem-Control-R1 | ecosystem: Host-associated > Plants > Phyllosphere > Stem > Wood/Secondary xylem... | reverse complement strand
CCACCCCCCTCCCCCCCCCCCGCGCCCCCCCCCCCCCCCCCCCCCCCCCCCCCCCCCCCCCAAAACAAATTCATAATATCTAAAGATAAAAGAATCTTACCTGAAGGACCCACAAGCTAAGAAGTGACTCTAAGCAAAACAGGCCAAACCCTACCAGGTAGAAAATCTGCACCAAAGAACATTAGTTCAAGATTGGCGTTTGACAGTAGCGGATACAAGAATGAAAATGATGTGATGTTATATCCAAAACAAAATATATCATGTACAATGATTGGATTGTCTCCAAGCATACTTGTCATGATGACCTTTTAAGGAAAGATCATAGGAGAATGCAGCATGCGAAAAAATAGCGAGATAAGTTAATGGCAACAGTCAATTGGGGATCCTAGGACTTCTCATACCTTCAATGCCTGTAAGCCCCCCAAAAAAAAACTAAGCTAAAATTACACATAAGAGATAAAACCATGATCAGTTAACTCTTAAGTTAAAATTACAATATATCCTGACAACTGAGGGCGGTGAAATAAGAGAATTAAAATGTTAGTGTCCAATTTGCCCTTTTCCCAATCCATAAGGAGGCCCCAAGGGACTTGGTGCACAAAAGGGCAATTTTAAACAATGAAAACGTCCCTCTCCAACAATTAATTGGTATTCTTGTAATAATAGAGACAATATTAGATTCTTTAGCTTCTTTGAGACAAACAAAGTTTTTTTGTCAAATATATGGAGAACAATAGTAAAATTACTGAAATGCCATGCTAGAAGTGTCATAAATATTTTGAGTCGCAAATCATAATTGTCATAAAAGAGAATCTATCTCTTTTTTGTCTTCTTGTCGATTAAAGAGATTATATATGTAATTTGACATTCTAGAGGACAAGAAACCCCTATACTCTGAAATGTCCACACCATGTTCCTTGTAAGAGAAATAAAATAAATGTGAGATGCCAACACTATTCCACTTACCCCGACCAACAAATGATCAGAAATGACATCAACTGCTGGAAGGATGCCCCTGTGATTGACAACAAGGTTCAAAGCTTAGTATTCAGAATACAAGTTACGACAATCAATATCAATATTATAAGACAGATCATCAATTTAAATTTTGTATTAACCAAGTGTGATAGCCAGCCATGATATCAAGTACAAGAGCTATAAGAACTTACGTCAATGACTTCCCATGGAAGACAATTGGAGGAGCAATAGCAGCAAATATACAGAAACCAATATGTATCTGGGCACATTCATTGATCAGTAGGTTAAAAGGATGCATTAATTACAAGAAATGATGCATTGCATAGTCATGGTTGGTAGATAAAGCTAACCAGGTAGAACAAGAAAAACCAGCCAAACTTCAATGCGCTATCCGTCCTGCAAGTTTAAAAACAATGAGCTGTTTTTAACAACCATGAGAACACCAATCCCTAAATCTTTGGTTCAAATTTACATCGAGCAACCATGTGTCTACTCACCACTAGTACATTGATGTAATCTATGTGGAAACTTCTGATGTTTTGATTAATAGTTATATTTCCAAGTTCAGTTTAGGATTCACATAGATAATTAATCATGTTTTCTGCTTATAGTAAGTTTGCAATCTTCTTTTTCTCCTCAAACACAAACACAGATTTAAGAGGTTGGTTTGGTGGCCATGAGTTTCTGATACAAGTTTTCTCTTGCCTGCATGCGAGAACCAAAAACACTCAAATCACTCTCACACACATACACAGTAATTCATCTCTCTTTTAAGTCAAAACCCTATGAAAGAAACTTCTTTTCCAAATCTGCCCTCTGAAACCCTTTGGATTTTTATCTAGATCCAAATCCTAGATTTAGCTGATTCATTTCTTCAGGGCTTTGGGCTATTGTTTCAACATTAAACGAACAAATATTGGAAACTCTTTGGATACATCTGATTAATTAATAAGGTGGGATTGATCTTTTTGGCAAGTAAAATAAAACAAATCATTTTTTTTTTTTTTATGAAAAGAAAACTCCAGGGTTAATCCAACTGAACAAGTATTGATGACTCTCACACGAAAACTTTAATCAATTCCATACAGTTCTGCCAAAGCCTAAACTCTTGCAATTTGATTTTGACTGCGGGATTCTTTTCCCAAGTCTAGACTGCTAGTCAAAAAGGGTACCCATGGTTTACTAATAATGTAACCTGTTTTTTCCTATGAAGATAAAAAGCAAAATTTTCCTGTAATAGAACAAGCATCAAAGAAAGCCAGAGCAAAACACGAGTTGCGAAGAACTAGTATCTTCCATTAAAGAGCAACTATATTCTCATGATAAACTTATAAGTCAACAATTTTAAACTCCAATCCTAAGGGTAATCTGCACTAGCCTCCACACTATGATTCTACAATTATTCCTTCAGTCCAGAAATTTGTCAATCAAAGCAATCCAATTCATTGATTCAAACAAATGTTAGTTTTCTAAGTCAGTCCATGCAGATAATAGTTACATGACATATTTGGAAAGCTTTGAATCAAATAAATATGAAGGCATAAACAAATACTTGCCTCATTGCTCGATAGAGAGGCCTGTACCATAGGACATATGAAAGAGGACATCCCATCAGCACATAGATTACGGCAAGGAAAAAAATTTTGACACCTACATATCATGAGTTTTGTGAGATAATTCAAATTGCATTGCGTCCCTTAGACACATTGTTACTGACAACATTGGGGAAAGAGCTTACCTCCACCTCTAATCCAACATACTGTCACAGCAATTAAATTGAAGACAAGACATAGAACTATACCTGCAATTAGAGTGTCAAAAGAAGATTAATAATTGCTGCTTATTATTAAACCTTCACTAAACACTTCACAGAGTCCTCACACACCTTTCTTACTGACAATTATAACCACTTACACCCAATTTCTGGTTTCCAGTGACAAAAACTTCTGGTACAGGGTTTTGACAAAAGAAGAGTTGCACAAGCATTGTACCCAATGGAAGAAGTCTACAATGTATAGAAAGGTTGTTGGTGCTTATCAAATGCTGTATGAGAATTGCTCCAATGCTTTTACATTACACATTCTCTACTACCATGAATTTACTTGCCATTCAATTATTTTAGAAACCCTAGGTGAAGACTGGAAACGTTACATTTGTTGGTTTGAATAGCACCAAAAGTAAATTGGAATCCAAGAAGAAAGCGTTTGATCAAATTTGCAATATAGAAGATTTTAAAACAAAAATAACAAGAGAGAAATTTCAAAAGACAAAAAATAATGAGCTCCTACCTAACCAACTGGCAAAAGCCAAATACTGTAGCCTTTGAGCATGGATAGGTATTTCATTTGCTATATCATGATGGATGATGGGAAAAAATGGTGGCCAGTTTTTATCATCTGGGGTGATGCCAGCTGAAATACCACATTAAACACAAAAGAAATTGAGTTAGCAACTTGGTCAAACATTCTACAAAACCATAAATAATGATTCTAGAAACAACAAATTTTCTATCCTGTAGTCCTTACTCTTAGCAACAGCATCTTCCCTCCTTTTGATTTCCTGTCGATGACATAGTTAGAGTAAAAGCTTCAACACAACTTAAAATCTAAGTATAATAATTTCTCACTATATGATAAGTTAATAAAAGCATGCACAGGAAACTAATAAACTCAAAATCAATTGGGAATCCATGATAAAAAATAAAAAACAAAAAACGTTTTTTAGAATAACATAAACCAGGTGATAAGCTTGCATATAGAAGATATTAAGCGTGGAATTGAAAAGAAAAAAAACCTTTTCCCTCCTTTTAAGATCTGCTTCCCAAGATGCAAGATCTTTCTCCTTTTTCTTTGAGTCCTGCACATTCAATACAGAAATCATACAGCTCAGAAATCTGCAAGCTCAAGTGTACTAGTAAACAGGGAAAATCCAAATTTCATTACATTCATTGTATCAAGCGGAATGTCAACTGTTGCATCATTGTGCCCAAATCCCATTGGTTCATGCCCCAAAGGAGGAATGCGTGCCTTTGATGCAGGAACACTTGAGCCCTTCTGTAAAGACCACAAGTAACACGATGAACCACAACAAAACAAAAGGTCAGAACGGAACTACAAACTAAAAGACAAGAGCATTGCATCAACATACACTGATTTTTTTCAAAACCAGTTCCCTAATCAAATCGGACAACAGGAAGTGTCGGTGGTCCAAAATTTAACCAGGGTTAAACTCGGACTGATATATAAAAACTAAAAGCTTTCGAGAGAAAATTTGACTGGTTTAACAGAACCCAGTTGACAAATCTTGGTCAAACTAAGGTTGACCAGTCATTGACCAAGTCTAACTTCACCCCAGTTGTGTTGCATCAATTGTACCCATAACTTGACTACTACTTCCTTCCCCGTTATTATCATCAATCAAATCAAAATTTTAGTGTACCCCAAGAAATAAATTTATTATCATGTAGGAATTTAGTCCGCAATTAGTCCACTCTAATACTATTTGCCATTTACTTAACCAACCAGCAATCCTATTAAAGCTTCCTTTTAAAAAAATTAAGCTCTAAAAGTACATGTTCAGTTACTCAGCTCAGTGTATTATATTAATTAAATTAAAATTAAAATTAAAAAAAAAATCGAAACAAAATGTCCGCTGGTTCCCTTCCGTAAATTTAAACAAAAGAAGTTTCCATATCAGATCCAGATCGATAAACATAAATGCCCTGCCCACACTCGCTTCGCATGGATCGAAATATAGCAAGACTAAACCACTTAAAAAACCAAGAGGAAGCGGATCTGAGAAACGACAAAAACGGAAAGGAAAGAAGGAAAGTTACCGAGAAGGGATTCACTTCTTCCTCTTCATCGAATGGGTTAGGGTCGCTGTTGAATCGACTCATAGTTCCTGAATTCTTTCAGATCCTCAATTTGACAAACAGAACACAAAACTTTTAGAGAGAGAAAGTTTCGATGGGTGTGTGTTTTTAGAGAGAGAAACACACTCGTCGTTAAGAAGTGTTGTTGTTCAGGTGCTTTTTTTAGAAGTTGAAGGGAGGTTTTTTTTTTTTTAATCCTTTTCTGGCTTGTGAGTAACGCGGGACAAAGATTAAAAATTTTGGGGGGCTCCCGTTTGACACTGTGATTTGAAATATTTACGGTTTTGTCAGGTTGCGTGAGTTTTTCAAATTTGGGAAAAGTTGACGCCGTTGAGATGCCACCGAATTTTTGAATTTGAGAGTAAGTTTTAATTTTTTTTTTAAAAGAAATTGGAAAAAATTATTTTAAAATTAATTGTTTTTAATACTTTAATTTAAGATATCAATATTAAAAATAATTTTTAAAAATAAAAATATTATTTAAATATTTTTAAATAAAAAATATCTTAAAAAGCAATCAATTAACACACTTATAAACATTATGATTTGAATTTTGCAAGTGAGTTCATGCCAGGCAAAGAATAGATGTCACGTGCGGAACATGTGATGCCTTGGTGGCAGGCAAAGGGTGGAATGGAGGATTAGTAATTTTGCAATTTCTGAAAGTTGCCTAACACCTAAAGCCTATCACCAAAGCACCTAAAGTCGGTTGGACGCTTCCGAGGATTTTACGTAATGACGAAGGAATATGAGTTTTGCTCGTTGAATTTCGTCGTGTCAATTTGACTAGTTGAATCCCTTTTCTTTTAATTTGATGAATTGCATCCCTCTACTTCCAATTCTGTTTGCATTGGCACCCTTCAACAAAACCGGTTAAAAGAATGGATCAAGGTTGTCAATTCCATTTCGTTTCATCTGAAATGGCCGAAACATTTCATACCAATTCAAAAAACAGAACAATTTTCATCTCATTTTAAATTCGGTCAATTCCGGATTTTTCGGCTAAATTTCAGCCGGAATATTCCGGTTTCATTTCACATATTCCGTTCCAGTCTTGAAAAGCCATTGAATAAAATTGAACCTAATTCAATTTAATGAATTAAATCACTCAAGCATAAAAAGCTCTTTTTCATTACTATTTTCAATAACAATGATATTAATAATAATATTGAAAATTATTATTACTATTTTCATTGACAATGATATAAGTTTTTAAAAAGTAGATTTATCACCAATATATATGGTTTATATTCATGTTGTTGTTTTTTTTCATGTTTATACTTTGTAGGAATTTAAGCAAAACAAAGGATGCTTTAGATCCTATTAGCCCTGATAACATTGACCTAGCTTTATATTTAAAATATTTGTGTTAAAACACTTTACTTTCATAATATTTTGATATTTTGTTTAAGTTGAATTACTTTAAGTTCAAAATTTATTTAATCTTGACTATTTAGAAATATTTAAAATTTTAAAATTATATTTGTTTGATATTGTGTTTGTATTGGATAATTTATAATTAATTTATCTTGAATTTGAATTATGTTTATTGGTTATATATATATGAACAATACAACCCTGAAACGGCACGCCGAAACACATTCCATTTTAATTAAAAAAATGAAACACCTATCGAAACGGAATTGACAACCTTGAAATGGACACTAAATACATGACACGTTTATCATGTATTTTCAAGTAAAAAAATATTTTGAAAAACAATTATCACCACAATACCAAATAAGTTCTATATACGAGAGTAATAATATCATTTATCTAATATGAAATTTTTTACTAAGAATATAAAATATATTTTCTCAAACAACAAAATCAAAAGAATCAAAATGAAAAAGATTATTAGATTATCAAAGAGTCAATATATTTTTTTCTTAAAAAAAATATTTTAGGGTTTTGTTTTAATCAGAGTTTTAAAACCCGGACCGCCCCGGCGGGTTGACCCGAGACCTGGCCGACCCGGGCCTGGGACCAGTCCTAGTTGAGGCAAAAACCCGCTCAGGAATTGGCCTGGGGAAACCTGGTCGACCCGGCGGGTCAACCCGGGACCCGGTCCACCCGGCCAAACTCAGGTGAGACCCGGTCAATTTTTTTTTTATTTTCACTGTCATTAAACGACATCGTTTTTTGCCATCTAAAATGCCAAAACACTGAAGACTGAAGACAGAAGAAGAACGAAGCAATAAACCTAATTGATGTTACTCTTTGTCTTTGAAACTCAGTTGAGGAGCAGCGAACGTATGACCATTGATCTCTGCGAAAAAGGTTTGAATCTCCCACATGATGCGGCGCTACACTGCCATCAACATGCTACCTCACGATCCCCCATCATAATACCTTTACTGCCACAACTACTGTTACTGGTCTGTCACCTTCTAGATTCGTCACCATAACCATTTCTTACATACTGTTATATATATATATATATTGACAATAGGCCTTTCGTTTGTTGTTCCTTATGATCCACAACCCATGTTTGTTATTATTATTATAATTATTATTAAGAATTGAAAGCGGGGGAAAGAGAAAGAAAGACTTATTTGGAGCTGCTACTTAAAGACGAAGGCGATGGTGATGGAGGGCTGGCTAACCAATGTTACTTTCTTCCCCTCAACTTCTGTTTTTCGTTCACTTCACCTCTGTTCTTGCTTTTCTCTGCCTGTCTTCTCTTTATTTATTTTTTTATTTCTCTTGTTTCCTCTGTCTCTCTCTGTTCTGGTTCCTCTTGGTCTCTCTCTGTATTATTTGTGTTAGTTCATTTTTCGTCTGTGATTTTTTGTATTATCTGTTTGTGGTTCTCCCCTTCTTTGTGGATTTTGTCTGTTCGTCCTGGTTTCTCTGGGTTTGTATTTATTGGTTGGATCAACAACCTACGGTGAGGGGAAGTTAAAGTTCCCTTTTGCTGGAGGAAGGTCACAAGTCTCTCTGTCCTCTCTATGTCTCTATTTTTTTTGGGTCAACCCGGGTCAATCCATCTGACCCGTGACCCAATCACTTGACCGGGTTGATGACCGGATCAGGTTTCAAAACTATGGTTTTAATTGAAAATTGTGTCAGTAACTATCTAGGTTTTATCATGTACATTAGAATGGTGTGAGCTCGAGTTCTTTCTCATAAAAAAAAAAGAAGCTAAGTGATAGATATGTGTTAATCTTGCAGTTTCAAATTTTGATATAGAATTTAGCATTGTTTTCAGACCTGGTTCGGTGGCCGGTCTAGTCCAAGGCCTGGGTCCAGGTTTTGACTGGGTTACCAGATCAAATTTTTTTTAAAATCAAAACGACGTCGTTTTAGTAAAAAAAAATTACAAAAGTCAACGAATCACAACCAGGTTTTTGACCAGGTCTTGCTGAGTCACGCCGAGTTTTTTCTTCCCCTATTTTTTCTTCAACCCAGCCTGATTTTAGCCTTGAATTGGCCAGGTCCCGAGTCGACCCACTAGGCCAGGCCGGGTTTTAAAACTATGAAATTTATGATGTTTCTGGACAATAGATGTTATGGTAGAGGTTGCTAATTATAAATGGAAAGAGGAAGCATGAATTGATGAGAAAGTGGCAAAAGAAAATGGGTTATCGGTTAATGTAAAATCTGGTAAATATCACTTTTAACATTGTTAGGAAAGAAAAGACATGCATTACAAACTATAGCATTGAAAATTCTTATTGATTATGAGGGCACTTATAGTTTTGTTGAGTTTTTCAAAATACATAAATAGAGTGAAAAAAATAATTTTAATTTTTTGTATGAATATCTAGATCTAGCTATATAATTTATGGTTGTTTAAGGATTTTACAAAAATTATATGAAGAACAACTTTTTTATTCAAGGTTTAATCAACTCTTTAAGGGTATGTTATTATAAACTATAAATTGTTCAACTATTTAGTCTTTAATAATAATTCATATGAATCACCATATCATAAATATTTTAAATCTTTTAGGAGAAAGGGTTTGTTGTGTCTTAGTGCTAACTCTTTTTTCTTTTCTCTATTGTACCTATTTGTAAAGGTATGTTAAGGTATTTTTGTTGTGTACTAGTAAAGATAAAAGCTAGAGCATTGGCCAGTGTTATTCTACAAGTTGAATCAAACTTTTTTTTATGTAAAAAAATATTCAGGCATTGTTAATATGTTTTTCAGTTAGTTTTTTTAAAAATCATGTAAGGGTTGACTCAATCAACCTGGAAAGTCTCAAAATATCCTGAATGACTAGTAAAAAATTAATTAGACTCAAAACAATTTTCAAGATGACATATTTTTTCTAAAATATCGAGATGACAACATACTAAATCGACCCGGGTTAACCCATGTTAACCTGCCAAGTCCCTAATCCAAGTCATGAAACCACGATAACCCTGGAGAAAAAAAAAATTATGAAGCCCAATTCTCAATCAACTCAATATTGAAGGATAAAATTAAAAAAAAAGGATAAAAAAATATTTGAGTCAACTCGGTTTTATCTGTCAAACTCGTAACTCGAGTTATGAGACCGAGATAACTCATAAAAATAAAGTTAAAAAAAATTATAGAACTCAATTCTAAATTAACTCAATGTTGAAGGATGAAATTAAAAGAAAAAAAAAGTAGTTTAAAAGGACAAAAAATGACTAGACTTAATTCACAAATAACTTTTAAGAATAACCTTTTGGATGAGGGCATGCAAACTATGATTATGTACAGAGATTATTTAATATTGAATTATTACCAACTATAATTTTTAAGAAAAAAACATACATATGAAACCTATGTATAATCAAAATTCATAAATATTTTATTTTAAATAATTGAAAAAAATAATGAACATTAAGATTCAATTCACTATGATGTTTATGATTTAAAATTTGTATAGATTAGAGATGAGAAAACATATTACATTATATTTATAATGGTTTTACAAGGTATTGTTATATCTACTTATTAAGAAGTAAAGAAGAGGCTCTTGAAATGTTCAAGTATTATAATAATAAAGTTAAAAACCAATTGAACTGAAAAGATAAAGGTAAAAAAAATGAAAAAAATAGAGAATATGATACAATTTTAGTGAATTTTATTCTAAAAGTGACATTATTTGCCAAAGTACCTTAACTTTATTCGCCTTAATAAATGTTTGAAAAGAACTATTGTTGCCATAGGTTAATCTAGTTGTTTTAAAAAGAGCATTTGAAGGCAAAACTCCAATCTTTTTCCATTCTTATTATAGTGAGAAATGAAGTTTTTTTACATGATTGCCATTTAGATATTGTAAAAGTTGCATGCCGTGGAAGATGGCATTTCATCTTATTGTCGCATCTCCGATCACCTTAGGTGATTATAAAATTTGAATCTAAGTTTTTTGACCATAAAAATCTAATTTTAGACTTGGTTTTCCTATAAATATCTAAAAATATCTTCAAAACCTGGAAAAATCATTTTCAACAACTTCGAAAACACTTTAAAATCACTTAAAAAATCTAAAACCAATTGAATTTTAAAAAACTTTATAAGTCATGATCTACTTTTATAAACAAAATGAAGACCAAATAACACTTAATTAAAACTCATCTCATCAGAAAAAAAACTATTTACACTAAAAACAACTTTTCCCATGGCCAAAATCTTGTCCAACATATAACTTTTTCTTTATTTTGTTGTTTTCTTCAATTTTCTCTTTCCTCTCAAACCAATGACCAAGGTGAGAATAAAATAAACTCTTTAACTAAAAGGTTAATTTGATCCCTAAACTAAAGGGATCAAAAATAAACTTTGATAAAACCCAAGGCAAAATTGAGAAAAAAAAGTAGAGGGACTGGTCTTTTAATAGGGTTGTCTTTTTTTGGATTCTTCAATTTTTATTCTCTAACTTTTAATTTTATAAAAACAATATTATTAAATATATCTTGATAAAATTGAGAGCCAATTCAATATCGAGATGCTTTGTCGAGACCATGATATATAATTCCATAGATGATGAGGATAAACAAATTATAAAGATGAAGTTCCAATAAACATAATTTAAAGGACTAAACAAAAATAAAACAAATGAAAAAAGTTGAAGAACCGTAAAAAGAAGAAGAAGCATTGTTTTCGTGAATAGTGATGTGTAAAAATAGCTACATGGAAAACACCAAATCTTGTAGGTTCCTTTTAATTTTACTTTAATGTACCTTTTAGGGGTATATGTAATGTTATCGTGACTAAATGCTGGATATCTGACCCATTAAACTAAAAAGCTGAGGGTAGGTATGATTTTTATGATCCATGGAGGGAGACCTCTTTTGAGACGAAGGTTTGTGCTCCTAAACATCATTACTTGCCTTTTACGTTAGAACACCCACACAAGACTACATATTTTTTCAGTTAAAATCCTTTCACCAAGGATTTTATTAAGCTACCTGATTTGGGTTCAGATTTCTATACTGCCACTTTCTCGTCGATTCCAACGTACGTGTCCATTGCTTTGACCAAGTTAATTTGATGATAACGACAACAACAATATTAGACAAGCACTAGTTCTTAAGGCGATCAAAAGTGGAATACCCTTGTTTTTCACGGATCTGTTGCTCCAACAAGGAGTGCTGCCTTCATGAACGGTGGTTCTATGTCCTTTTTGGACAGGGAATAGTCGGAAACTCGGAACCTTTGATGCTTCTTAGCAGGACTTGACAATGGTGGAAAATTTGAAGCCTCATCTGGATGAAGTTTTTTTGCAGCAGGAAGTTGAGCTTCACATGCTGGAATCTCAGTGAACTTCTTGCTTGCCTGTTTGGATAATGTCAACGATCGTTTCAGATTATTCAACTTCGATCAATCTCAAATAGCCTGGTAAAGGTTAAAGCTTGGAAAATCGAACAGTACTTTTCTGGCTGTGGCTAGTATTTTTACTTCAATAGTTGGGAAATAGGATAATTTAGTCACCTCCTGTAGTTTTAAAACTCAGCCTAACTCGGTAAGTTATTTCATAATCTAAACTAGATTTTAAAAAAACAAAGAAAATAAAAACTCAATGACTCAATCATACATCCAATTGCAACTTATTAATTATTTATATTTTTTTTAAATAAAAATATATAGTTTTAAAACCTGGTGCACTTCAAAAACAAGCTAGGTTCTTATATTGAAATGGCCTGGCCATGATTGTTGCCATTAGTGAATTAGCATGGAGAATATTTCGACACCTAGGTAAATTGAGAGTTTCAGGCGCGTGTTGATTTATGGCTAGTGATGTGAGCCCAGAATACACTTTCAACATTTTTTTCTCTTTGAATCTGGGCTGTGTATGTCCAGGCCTATCTCTTTTTTTTTTTTTTTATTGTTTTTGAAACATTTTTTTTCTGATTCCTAATGGGGTTGCCGAACAAAACAATTTTCAATCGGGTCCTCCAGATGTCACCCAATTAGCCCCACTATCGAAATGCTCCGTTGCTACTTCAGAACAGAAAACATGAAATGA
>Ga0325404_1006461_pt1 | contig 12297 bp, 9 predicted proteins | sample PopdelMetagenome_18_FD_205664 | JGI IMG/M metagenome (GOLD analysis project Ga0325404, IMG submission 205664) | Populus deltoides microbial communities from Bellville, Georgia, United States - Xylem-Control-R1 | ecosystem: Host-associated > Plants > Phyllosphere > Stem > Wood/Secondary xylem... | reverse complement strand
TAAACTTGAGAAAAATAAAACATTAATAAGTTATTTTCCAGCTCATTTTCCATGACATAACCAAACACTGGAAAGTGTTTTCCAACTTATTTTCCATTACACTATCAAACATCGGAAAATACTTTTCCGGAATTCACTTTCCCAGAATTCACTTTCCTTGGAATTCACTTTTCAAAAGGAAACTACTTTCCAGCAAACAAACGAAGCCTTATAAAGTGTTTGGAAACGCGGTTGAAATCATACTTTTTAAAAATTTAAAAATTCTTCTTTTAAAAAAATAATTTTTTTAACGTTTTCAAATTGTTTAGATATGCTAAAATTAAGAATAGTTTTGAAAAAATAAAAAATATATATATTATTTTGATATATTTTCAAGCAAAACACACTTTAAACTATAATCGTTATTACATTATCAAACATTATTTTAATGGAGAATATTTAGTTTAGTCATTTTATATATATATATATATATATATATATATATATATATAATTTGCTTTTTATGTGCTTGTAGGTGAATTTTTTTGAATTATAGAAAGAAAAAAATGATTTAATTGGAAGCACCAATTAAGAAGAAATTAAAAACAAAAGAAAACCCGCTGCCCGTTCAAAAAAAAAAAGCACGCGCTCGCTCTGAACTGTTGGATTGTAAATATCACCATGAATTTTATGATCTTTGTTTATTAATTAATTATTATCGTTGGTATATTTTTATTGATCAAGTAAGTTACAATTAAGGACAGACTGGACACTTAAAACTGATTAATTATTCTCTGAACATTCGATGGATCAAAATCTTTGAATGCTTCAACGCCACCAGAATTATAGAGCTTCTCTCTTGTTTCCTTATCATTGGTTTTCTCTATAATATTTTCTTTCTGAAGGGAGATCCCTTCCCTACAAATTAATCAATTCCTACGTGCATTTCTTTTTTTCTTTCATATCCTTAAACACCAAATCCCAGCTGATTCTCTCTTCAATCCCATTTCTTACAGCAAGGGCTTATCGAGAAGAATAGATACATGCATGATCAAGAGGGATTGATGAAGAAGGTGCCGATACTTAAAAAGGGTTGCAGCAAATTCTGGTATTTTACGGTCGTGTTTCTTTTATGGTTCTTATTGCTTTACTTCTTCTTTAATTCGGGCTCAAAACTTGATAAGAAGGATGATTTCTTGTTGAAACACCATTATGATAATTTTGTTGATACCGATGAATCGAGTTTTGGTGGTGTGAATCGGAATTCCAATGAAGAAACAGGGCATGTTGCATCAGACTCTATTATGGATATGGATACGAAAGCAACAGGTAATCCTGTCGACAATTTTTTTACCGGTGGTGATTGGGACAAGTATCTTCGTGAAGCATCTAATGCTGGGAAAGAATCAAAACATGAAAATCAAATACATCTTACAGAAAATGAAGCTCGATCGATCAACAAAGTCTTTGGTGAAGGAAACAGAGAAGAATCTGGTAATGCAAGGAGTACAGCAAGGGAGAACCAGGTCAAAAAACCGTTTGATCATTCACTTCCTAGAGAGGCTAGGAGGAGACGTGTCAAGAAACCGGCTAGGGAGAAACGGGTCAAGAAACAGGTTGATCATTCACTTCCTAGAGAAGAGAAGGTAATCGAGGAGGTCATCGAACAGCCTAACAAGGAAGATCAAATAAGGAGGCAAACCAATTCGGATTCACATCCCGAATCATGTGTAGGCCGATACATTTATATCCATAACCTTCCAAGCCGATTCAATGGTGATTTGGTCAGGCATTGTCAATCACTTAACGAATGGTCTAATATGTGCCCCTACCTGTCAAACTTCGGCTTTGGTCCCCAGCTAAAGAATTCGGAAAGGACGCTCTCAAACACTGGCTGGTATGATACTAACCAATTCATGCTAGAAATCATTTTCCACCATAAAATGAAGCAGTACAAGTGCTTAACCAATGACTCTTCATTGGCCTCAGCAATCTTTGTCCCTTACTATTCTGGACTTGACGTTGCTCGTTATCTGTGGAATGCTGACAAGAAGATGAAAGATTATTATTCTCGTCATCTTGTCAAGTGGCTAAGAGAAAGCCCTGAGTGGAAAAGACTGTGGGGTAGTGACCACTTCATGGTTGCTGGAAGGATCACTTGGGATTTCAGGAGATTAACGAACAACAACAATGACTGGGGCAACCAGCTTATGATTTTGCCTGAATCTAGAAACATGACAGTGTTAACTATTGAATCAAGTCCGTGGAACAACAATGACTTTGCAGTACCCTATCCAACGTACTTTCATCCTTCAAGTGACAACGAAGTGTTTCAATGGCAAAACAGGATGAGAAGACTGAAAAGGCAGTTCTTGTTTTCTTTCGCAGGTGGGCCGAGACCTGACCTCCCAGATTCTATCCGTACTGACATCATTGAACAGTGCCAGGCTGCAAGGGAAAAATGCCTGTTGCTAGAATGTATTACCGGTTCAAGCAATTGCTATGAACCAGTTAATTTGATGAAAATGTTTCAAAGCTCTACGTTCTGCTTGCAGCCTCCAGGGGATTCCTATACCAGGCGATCAACTTTTGATTCAATCTTGGCTGGGTGCATTCCAGTTTTCTTCCATCCAGGTTCATCTTATGCCCAGTATTTATGGCATTTCCCGAGGGATTATACTAAATACTCCGTGTTCATACCGGCAAACAAGATAAAAGACGAGAAAGTCAGCATTGAGAGGACGTTATCTCGGATTCCGATACAAAGAGTATGGGCCATGAGAGAAGAGGTTATAAAGCTGATTCCAGGCATGGTGTATGCTGATCCAAGCTATGGATTGGAGACCCTTAAAGATGCATTTGATCTCACAATTGATGGGGTTCTTGAAAGAGTGGAGAAGATTAAGATGGATATTAAAGCTGGAAAGAATTTTTCTGAAGATATAGAAGAGTATACTTGGAAGAAAATTTTATTTGGGACAGAAGGGAAACATGAATGGGATCATTTCTTTGATAGGTCAAAGATGATAATGTATTAGGATTTTTAAATTTTAGAGAAGAGATAGAATGTACAAACTTTTTTATATATATAAAAAAGTTTTGGATATTTATATTTTTATTCCGAATTCAAGTGTATATTGGAATGATTTTAACAAAAATAAGTTAGAAACATCAACTGTTTCGATTAGATTCTTATCATACAACATTGCCCGTCTTTTTCTTTCTTTGAAAGATCTTGGCTCAACATTGAAGGTCTCTCATGATCAAGCACATGTTACAAGAACAAAAGAAACAAAAAAGAAATGGCAGATGAGTTCTAAATATGATTGTGCTGCATCCATGCTTCTGATATGAGTTCAGTTTGACTTGGTGGGTAGTTTGGGTTGTGAAGCTTATTTAGCCAGTAAGCTTGGCCTCCAGGGCTTTGCAAAAGCATTGCAACAGGAGGCCATTGAAGACAAGAACTTTGCTCTCTGCAGAGATGGGAAGTCTAAAGGTCTAGCTGATAAATATGAAGTTTGTCGCAGCCCTTATGCAAGAGGAAAAACGACCTCTGATTAAAAAACTTTTTTTTTCTTACAATCTTATTCTTGTATATGATTATGAACAACGCAGTGGAACTCATACTATAAAAAAAGTTCACTGCTGAGTTTGGTGGTTCCCATATCGGTGCCTGTCAAAATTTGATGCCTTGCATCACAAAGAAATAACTATTAGAATATTTCAATCTAGGTTTTCAGCAAGCCAAGCGTTTGTAGTCCAACGGTTAGGATAATTGCCTTCCAAGCAATAGACCCGGGTTCGACTCCCGGCAGACGCAAAGATTTTATATTTCTTTTTTCTCAAAATAAACACGCAATATAACATAAAAATTATTGACGTTATAAAAATTATTATAAGTTGTACTTTACATTATAATCTCATGTACACTAAAAATCCAAATATAATTGAAAAGTTATTAAATACATCTGAAATTGTTATTTTCTCTTTCATAAAAATACAAAAAGCATTACTCATAAATTTAATTTATGAAAAAGTTACAATTTTAGAGTTGCTTTTAATTAGTGTCTCCATAGAATAGACAAGTACAAAAAAGACACAAATATATTTAATTGAAAATACATAAATGAACAAAATAAATATGTTTATGCAATAATTTTTAAGTAAATTTATATAATTTCAAAAAAAAAATACAAGAATACATATATATATATATATATATATATATATAAAAGAAAGAAGCTAAAGCCGAAGGCAAATTCACTATGCTACTAGAATGTAGTTACTATTTTGCTTTTCTAAAAATTCAATTACATTAAAGAAAGTGTTTTGATCTTTTTACAATGCTAATGGGTCATTACACAATTAATTAGCGGTAGAGTTATCTTTTTTTTTTTTAAGCATGTGAAATCACTCATTTATCTTTAAAAGCAAAAATTTAATACTAACATAAAAAAGCTTCTTAATCATTATTTTTTTACACGGTAAAATAACTTTATTTTCTTTAAAATCAAAAAGTTTAAAACTTACGTCCAAGGATTTTTTTTTTGTCTTTCATTATGTTTTTTTTTGTTATTATAAAGTTGATTGATGGCAATTTAATCTTTTAATAAACATAAAATAATATTTTAATAAAAAGTTTACCGGGGCGTGGGAGGGGGCATGGTTTATCGCCGACGACACTTCACTCATTTATCTTTAAAAGCAAAATTTTAAAACTAACATAAAAGGGCTTCTTGATCATTATTTTTTTACACGGTAAAATAACTTTATTTTCTTTAAAATCAAAAAATTTAAAACTTACATCGAGTTTTTTTTTTGTCTTTCATTATGTTTGTTTTTATATTATAAAGTTGATTGATGACAATTTAATCTTTTAATAAACATAAAATAATATTTTAATAAAAAGGTTATCAAGGCGTGGGAGGGGGCATGGTTTATCGCCGGTGACATTGCCCCCCCTTTTTTTTTTCTCTTTCCTTCCCTCAAAATTGTGGTGACCATTTAAATTTTAAGAGTTGTCCTCTTAGTTGTTAATATTTCAACTTTGATTCTTATTATTTTATTTTTTAATTTTTTTGTTGACCCTTTTGTGTAATTTTTATTTGACTTCAATTTCATACTTCAACCCAAATTTATGATATATTATTTCTTATTAATTTGGCCCTTATCATTTTTATTTCTAATTATTTTTCTTTGCTCTTTTGTAAAGTTTTTATTTATTTTTAATTTCATTCTTAAATTTCAATTTGTGATTTATTTTTTTTGTACAATTTGATCCTCACTTTTTTTATTGTTTTTTTCTCTTTTGTTAAATTGATACTTCTTTTTAATTTCACCATTCAATCAAAAATTTATAATTGCTCTCTAATTTATTTTTTATTTTAGTTTTGACCCTCATTTATTTAATTACTATTTGTTTTCGATCTTTTTATATAATTGAACTTTTTTGTTTGATTTTATCATTCAACATTTGATTGATTGAGTATTGGATTTCATAGTTTTTTCAAATATGATGTTTTTAGTTTAATAACTCAAGTTATAAGTTTGAAAAATTGTCACAGGTTAACATCTTTTTTTAGAAAAGAGAAACTTATTTTCGTTTTTGATTTCATCATTCAACATTATTTTTTTTTAATAGGCTTTGTAATTTTCTTTATTTTTTATCGGGCTATCTCAATCTCATGACTTGGATCGTAGGTTTAATAGATTAATCCGGTTAGCTCGCCTCTTATTACCCATGTTATAGGTTTATCATACTAACTCGATTTGAATCAGGTATTTTGTTTGTTATAATCTCATTCTTCCATATTTAATAAACTAAGAGTTAAGTTGTATTATTTTTTTATTTTTTGAAAAAAGTCTTTTTCTCAAGTTATTTTGATATTGTTTTTAAAAAGTTGGTCTATTTATTATTATTATTATTTATTTTTTTTGTTATTTAATTAAAATTAAATTAATTTATTTAATCAAATTAAATCTATAATTCGAACGGTAATTTTTTTTCTTCCAAACACATTTATAATATTTGAATATATTTTTATATAAAAAATAATCTAACCCCAAGAAACACAGTCCCACATTTATTCTTCATGCTTGTTAGGAGTGTGGTAAATATTATGATTTAAAATAATTTTTATTAAAAAATATATTAAAATAATTTTTTTTTATTTTTAATATTAAGAAATCAAAACAATTTAAAAATATAAAAAAAATAAATTTAAATGTCAGACAAACAGTTTTCTAGCCGCACTGACGTCGCATATCATTCTGTTTCAAAACAGACGCAACCTCAATATTTTGAATAATTTATTCAACTCAACTAAACCAAAAGCCGGCAAGAGATAATTACAAGGCGCCATGATAAACCAACAGATAAGAGCCACAAAGGGGGCATTCTCGTCATAAAACAATTCCAACCATTTAAAAACCCAGTTCCTTCGTTCCGTGGCCACAAACCATTTCAGTGGAGCAGAGCAGTGCCTCTTGTTCTCGGCAACTGCAGTTAGAGAAGAGTAGCATGGCAGGCACGTGCCCATCCATCTCTCGTCACGTGATCGAGCTGTCATCCTACAACAGAGCTAGCAGGTCTGGGAGAGAGGGTGCTTCATTTTGTTGGGCTCGCCTCTCTGCGATGAGTAGCAATGGAGTGTCAAGAACGCGTAAGGTTGCCCTTGCACCGGAAGGACCGTCTTGCTTATTCGTTGGCCCAATAGAGACTGCAAGCCAAGAAACTCTCGAAGCTCTCTATCGTCAAGTGCGTCAGATTTCTTCATTATTTTAATTTTGGGCCTAATTTGAACATTTTCTCGTTACTTTGGTTTCATGCTTTTTATCTTATTGAATTTTTTTGTGGAGAAGATGAGGAGAAGTGGGCTGACTGTGCGGTATTGAATTGATGTTTGTTTTAGGCACGAGGTGCATATTACAGTGGTAAACCTTTGATAATAGATGACATGTTTGATAGAGTTGAGGTAATAAAATTTGATTCTGTACATTTGTGGATCAAACTTTTAGTTTCGACAGCTCTCGAATTCCTTACCCCAACAATTATTTGAAGCAGTTAAAATTGCGGTGTTATGGTTCCAAATGTGTTGTCAAGTACCCTCGCTGCAGTATTAGACGACAGTCAACATACTCTGATGCTGAGGTAATGAGCTATCGAATCGATTCTTTATATGCGTAAAAATATTCCATTTGTGTAACATTGACTAAAAGCAGGCAAGCACTCTGCTGTTTTGCATGATGCCCACCATAAGGGGGGAAATCATGGATAATTATGAAGGTTTTTTTCTCCCGATGTTGTTTATTCATTTTAGTTGGTAAGATGCAGCTTGGCCTTTTTTTTCTCTCGACTTGAAGATTGATTGGCATGGCTGTAGGGCAGGCAGATATATCACAGGCGTTTGCACTAGCAAGTATTTGGATCCTGTTTCTTACAGTTGGCTGTTCAGCGTGCGCTCTGCCTATAATCTACACAGTTGGCCTGGCTTACCAAGATGCATTTGGCTCGGTAATATCCCATGGCAGCCAGACGCCTATTATTGGGTTTCTTGCTACAGTTAATGGTATTCTCTTTATGGCAGTGAGTGCTTTGATTGGCTATCCAATTGCATCTGCTTCGGGTAACAGCTTTTAATTTAACCTTATCTTCTGTAATTCAGTAATCAAGAAATTTTGTGAAATAATGAATTTTAAGTTACTTTTTAGGGAGGACTCTTTACCCCTAGTTAGGGAAATTCTCAATTTTTCACCTTCCATAACTTGCAGTGCATGGGATCCTTAAAAACGTACGAATGATGTCAGATGAATCTTCAAAAAGATACTCAACTCTAAAAAACTTTACCTATCAGGGTTAAATCTTGGAAGTTCAAATGTTTGAGTGGCTTGTCTGAGCTGCGTGTACTATTATTTACAGTTTCATATCCATTCTATAGGTTCATGGAACAAATTGTCAACTATAGAGAAAGAAACTAAAGTTTTCAAGTCTAAGGTTACAACCCTTAACTATTGAGAAAATTTTAGAGAAAACTCTTTTATATTTTGAAGGGTCTTTATTTCATAAATTCTCATTATTCTTCACATAATATATGAAGTTGTTTATATAACTTAAATTGTCCGTTTCCAGTCATGAAAATCTAAATCGGAAAAACCTAAATCAAATAAAACTTTGACTCCTAACTAGAAAAATCAAATTAAAACTCTATAACTTAACTAGGAAAAAGAAATAAAATTCAAACAACTTCTACTGGACGATTATAGTCAATTGATCACTGTCTATTGATCATGTTCAATCATTGTCTAATATTGTAGAACCTGTTAGAAAACCTTGTTGACACGCTCAGACTTCTTCTAGAGCTTTGTTTTGCCCACCTGGCCCATAATTAAAAAAATAACACCCCATGTCAGGCTTTTCCATTCGAGGAGAACTCATCATCAAGTTCATGGTTAGAAACTGAACTCTCCCAAGCCATTTGGATAAATATTTGGAATAAATTAGCTGCTCCAATCTCTTTCCAAATCTGCATGTAACTTGTTCAAACCGATTGCTCCTGAAATCAACCCTTAATCTTTTTGCCATACTATATGATAGCATATCCACGTCATAATCAAATTAGTCCAAACCAACAAAATCTATATAGGATAGCTTTGCGACACTAGGAGGATTGAAGATAAGAATTTTAAAGTTACCTTCAAATTTAATCAGATATTTATCCCCTTCCACCATGGACTTTTCAGCAAGCATCTTTAACTTGGAAGCAATCTTTTTTCCCATAATACAATTCTTCTTGAACTCATTCATAAAAATATTGACCGACCTATTATCAAAATCTATACCACCAAGTATCCATCGGTTGCTCAATGCTTATTTGAAGATGCAACCTTGTCAAGTGTCTCTAATGGAAAGTCAAGCTTGCTTCCAGAAATGCTTTCCGTCCGGACTCATTTGTAGAGGTAACGCCAGCAATGTTTTCATGTTTTGCCATATGAGCCCCTCCAAAAATTTTGACTTCCCTAACTTCCTTTTCAATTTTTTTGCGGCCCTCTTTAACATCTCATGCTTGAGGTTGTTTCTCACTCCCTCATCCATTGGACCTTCATGGTTGTCATTTTTTTCATCTTCTATGACAAAACCTAGTGTTTGCTTGTCTTGGTCCTTCATCTTCTCCTTATAATTCTACTGCTGCTGTTGTTGCTGCTGTTGTCACTGCTGCTGACATTGTCTGTTTTGAAAAGACAATATTTCCTTTAAGTTTTGCCTCCTTGCTAACGGTGATGGTTGAAAAGAAGGCAAGTAATAATGGCATGATTGCTTAAATGCCTAGTACAAGATCTCTTCATAATCATCTTGTACAAGCTCAAGATTAATAATTTTCTCAAAATTTGTCATGATGAAATTATAGGTAACAATACAAGCTTTATCTTCTAGAAATTCAAACCACCAATCTTCAGCACCATAAATAAGCTTACGAATGGCAAATTCTAGTTTTTAAATAACAAGTAATCTTGGTTAAATAAAAGTAAGCTTCCACTTCTAGCAATCATCTAATAAATCTCCTTTTCGAGAAATTCCCATAAAAAAGGAATTTTATCAAAATTAGGAACACTTTTACGGAAAGGTTGTTGCGAACTGAGTTTTCGATGCATCGCCCATTGCATACGCCACTCTTTCAATAGACATGATGCCCATATGAGTTTGCAGGAATAGACCTAGGATTTGGTTTGCCTCTAGGTAAGTCTTTGAGCACATCTCTCTTCTCTTCACGATTCTCGTTTTTGCCTCCTTATAGTTGATCCATCTGCCCAATTAAGTATGCTATAGAATGCTCTCATTGATCAAATCTTTGTAGTGTTGTTTCTCGCATTGCCTCTCATGCCTTCATAGTATCCAATATCCCAGATGACCTACTGCATCACGAGGTGAGAAGACTCGGCTAATATCTTTGTTCATCGAATAGGTCAAACTACTTTGATACCAATTGACACATTGTATGGTGTTAAGGTTTCTCGAGCCTTAAAGTTTACAACTCTAAACTATAGAGAAAGAAACCATGGTTCTCATGCCCTTAGGTCATAACTTTAATCGCGGAGAAGATTTTTAGAGAAAACTATGATATATTTTGAAAGATCTTTATTTCATAAATTTTGATTATTCTTTAAATAATACATAAAGTTGTTTATATAAGAACTTAAACCCATCCCTTTCTATTTAAGAAAATCTAAACAAGAAAAAACCTAAATCAAATAAAACTTGACTCATAACTAGAAAAATCAAATCAACACTTTGTGGCTTAAATAGAAAAGAAATTTTAATATAACTAGGAAAAAGAAATGAAATTCAAATAGCTTTTACGGGACAATCATGATTGATCGATCATGGTCGATTCTGGTTGATGATCGATCTTTGTTGATTGATCAAGGTTGATTATTGTCTAATTTTTTTTATTATGTTAGAAAACCTTGTTGACTTGATCATTTTGTCCACCTAGTTCATAATTAAAAAAAAAAACACCTTGTGTCAGGTTGGGCTAGTGAAACATGCCATATGATAAGGAAATATTATTGCATATATGGGTTTGTGCATCTGTGTTTAAGATAAAAGCCCGAGTGTTTTATTGGATTCATCAGTTAAACCTTGAACACTGTCAAAACCTAAACCTAAATGGGAGAAGATAGATCTTTATTGGGGAAAAAATGTCAATTCTTTTACTTCATTCAAAATATGGATTTTTACTTGAGAACCCATTTTCACAGTGAAGGTGCTGGAAGGTCTATGGAGGAATGACTTGGTGGCACTCAAGGGAGCATGCCCAAATTGTGGCGAGGAGGTTCGTGTCAACAAAGCCTTGTATTAATATGAAAACGCTTAGAAGCTTCCTTCATTTTTCATCCATGATTCGATAGAAATGTATTCAGCTGTTTCCAACTAACAAAATCAGGATCAACTTTGCAAGCTCCTTCTCTCACTGATTTTGGTGTCTTTGTGCAGGTATTTGCCTTCGTGAAATCAGATCAATCTAACAACTCCACACATCGAGCAGATTGTCATGTATGTGAAAGTTTACTAGAATTCCGCACCGAGGTTGAGGTAATTAATCTTCTGATGCCAAAATTATTATTCTGTTTCTTGTTTAAGGAGCTAAATATGTAAATATTGATTGTAAGACTGCTTTATACAGAGTCTTGTTATAAGGAAGTACATACAAATCATGGTACTGCATTTTGCATTCTTCCGAAGGGTTATTACTCAATTATGGTCCCATTCAATGTGGGGCTCTGGGATAGAGGGTTGAAAATATTCTTTCATTACGAGTTTTTGCATCAGATTCTGAGCCTCCAACTAATGCATTTCCAAGACCCTTTATCTTTACATCGAACAACCCATCTTCATTCAGAGACTAGGCATACCATAAACTGGCCATCTATTTCTAAAAAATCTACGTTCTTGTTTAATGGCCACAAGGTTTTGCATATTGAAACTGTATAAGCTAGCCACCGTTTTGCACTAACTAAGATGTGCTTTTTGTTAATCTGATTTGATCAACTTATAAAAAATAGAAGGAACAAATTCAAGAAACAAAACAAGACCATAGAATACAATTGTCCGACTCACATGATTGGTATCCATTTGCAGCAAACCATTTCAAGAGTAGGTAGACGGTGGGTGTTTGGGCGCATATACCTTGTATCTCGAAGACATCAGAGATTGAAGTAAGATCTCAGCCTGAAACATGGCTTCTGGAGCGTTTGTGTACAAAATAATGATTCTTTCCTCTTTTATATATATTTTCTTGTTTTAGTGGCTAAATTGAAACAATTCTGAAACAGTCTGTTACAAGTCAATGAACTACTTCCCATTTGCTATTGTAGAAATGTCTGAAGGTCGTAAAAACCTATTGAACAAAAGTTTAAAGGAAAAGCAAAGGAGCCTTGAATGACCCCCATGGATGTTTATGTTTTGCGACTGCTTTTCAATAATAGAATTTTTCCAGCTAGATTGCTGCATGTCCAAATCATAATAAAAATCCATTCTCTCCCTTGGCTTCTGGGTAGCTTTTGAACTGCCATAGCCATCACATGTGGACACACTACACAAGAAAGAACAACCACTCACGAAGAAATCTGAGAGGGGCCAGCAATTTTTGAGCGAGTTGGAATCGGTTCTTCGTTATCTGGGTTTTTTGAGACAGCCCAAGTTATATTACTCTGTTTTTGCGGCGAGGTGAGACGCCGGAATGGATCAAAATTGGCTTCAAATAAACGAAATGGGTTCACAAGAATGAACAGCAACTTATTTATAGCAATGCTTCAAAAGCG
>Ga0325404_1006460_pt1 | contig 12297 bp, 12 predicted proteins | sample PopdelMetagenome_18_FD_205664 | JGI IMG/M metagenome (GOLD analysis project Ga0325404, IMG submission 205664) | Populus deltoides microbial communities from Bellville, Georgia, United States - Xylem-Control-R1 | ecosystem: Host-associated > Plants > Phyllosphere > Stem > Wood/Secondary xylem... | reverse complement strand
AGCATCTTTTTAATTTGGATAATTACAATATTAAATTGTATCTAAAGATTAAGAGTGGATGCCTATGGAAAAAGGGCAGAAAAATATTGCACCCCAGTTTTTGTCATATTTGTTCTCTGATGGCCACAGAATCTATATAATCGATATATGGTAAACCCAAACCAGCAAGTCATAACTCTACATCTTACATAAACAAACCCATCAGAATCTTTGCAACAAAAAAGGAGCATCCATCACATCTCTATCAAGTCAAGCAAGCTCCATTATTCCACATCTCTGACCAATTTGTTTGAAGAGAAAGCCAAACAATCTCCACAAGATACACTGCATCCCCTTTTCTAAGTCACCAAACACCATATGATATATCTACTCAAACTACCTAATATTTTACTTGTGCTATTTATGCCTCCTTATCTTCTTAGCATGTGTGTTACTGCCAAAAATGATCAGTTTCAAAGAACATGGAAAAGTAATCATATTCCAGTCTTGAAAACCCTTCAGAATTCCAGTAATATTTTGGCCTCTGCAAGCAATGTCAAAATTTCTAACCAGGAGTTTCTAGGGCCTTAACTGCATCCTCTGTAACTGCAATACCAATCCTGGTGAGGACACCAAACTCACACCACAGATTACACGAGTAATGAACGGTGATGATAAAAGATGGCCTAGCCTGTCACTTTTTGGTTTGGGAGATTGAGCCCATCTAGGCCTATTCATTGTTTTGTTTTATTTATTTGAATTATTTATGTTAAATGGTTTCAATTAATGAGTCAAGCCCGGCAGTTGGATGTTTTAGGGTTATGCTATTTATATATATATTTCTTCATCTTATGATACGAATAACTTTTCTAAATTCTCTCTTTTTCCTAGCTTTTCTTTCCTTACTTTTAATTCTAGGCTTCTTTATTTCTTTCTTTACTTTTATTTCTTTTATTTATTGTCCCGCATCAACTTTAAGTATCAGAGTCAAGTTCTTTTAATTGTTCTTACAATTAAATGATATATGAGCTTGTTTAAATTCCTGACATTCAATCTAGTTAGTAAATTCTATATTTTGTGGGAAGCTTTCATCAAAAGTAAAAAACAAAAGTAGCAATCCATAAAATTTATTTCTTTTAGCCTTTCATTTACAACAGCAGATCTTAATATATATATATATATTGTGTTCATCTTCAACACAAGCCCATTCATCCCTAAACCCACACCTACCAGCCATCACCCGCAGAGCACACTTCTGACACCACAGTCGCTCCAGAGTCAACCACGTCACAAACTCGATCTGACAGGGTTAAGTTTCTCCAATCATGGGAGAGATGGTGGGGACATCAGACCCACACCGCAGATTAAACGAGTATATAGACGAAGATGACGAAGAATGGTCTGGCCTGTTACTCTTTGGTTGGGAGATTGAGCCCCATCTAGGCCTATCACTATTTGTTTTGTTTTGTTTTGATTTGGGTTATTTATGTTAGACAATTTTAATTAAAAGGCCAAGCTCAATAGTTGGATGTTTTAGAATTATACTATTTATATGTTTCTTTTTCATCTCATGAGACAGTTTTTTATGAATTGAATATATATCACATATTATTCGTCCTCTAAATTCTCTTCTCTTTGTAGCTTTTCTTTCTTTCCCTACTTTTTTTTTATTGTCCCACATCAAATCCACCTAAAACCATTACAATCTTTTCTTTCTTCCCCTAATATGCAGCACTTTATACAAAATTTGCATTTACAAAGATAAATGCATCTACCACGAATTTAGCTTCTTAAGAAGATGGCTTATAAATTTATCTTGTGAAATAATTCCTCATGTCACTACGTCGAAGACTCAAGCACCAAAAAGAAAAATCTAATGAAAAGCAGGGTAACAGAAACTAGCAGATGCAAAAAGTGTATGCTCACCTATATACATATTATTAAATGAAAGAAGTTTTCCGCAATCTTCTGCACTACCAGTAAATGAATGAGTGACCCCGCCACTGAATCTGTAAATTACAATTTACTATGGAAATCAGTTCACTCCACATACATCAACCTGGACATATGCCATCAAAGGAAACCAGTTATAAATAAGTGAAATTTATTTATGTCCGAACCACATTTTAAACTATGCCTTTCATTTTTCACTCAACACCAACACATTTGGAGCATGAAATGGTTTTCCCTAAAAAGCATATTCAAGTTGAACCATTAACATGCGAATGATTGGGTGGTCATTTTTTAGAACAATGGTTAATATTTATGGATATAATTGATGCAGAACCACATAATGGAGTTTTTCGGACTGCTTATTTTAGAAAGAAATATAGGGTTTAATTTTAATATTTAGTTTCCTCATGTTTCCTACTTTTATGAGGACCTTTTATTTTATTTGGGTGCCTATAAATAAACACCCTAGACAGATACGGCTTAACATTTTCAGTCTGTATGGCAACTAAGAAACTCTAGAGAATAAAAGAGAAACTAAACTGGTGATAAAAGGGAGGAGGAAAAGAAGGGAAATCAAATTTCTTTTGTTTGGATTTAGAGAAGTGAGAGAAATGAAGTTTTCAATATATTGATGGAAAAGAAAGGAAAACAGTTTTTTAGAGGTTACAATGAGCAAAATTCTGTCAATTTTTTCATTTCCTTCGCTATCCTCCCAATTTAGGCGAAAAATTTTAGTAAGTCAAAAAGTCAGATTTTCCCCTCTTTTCCCTTCTCTTCCCTTCTTTTCTATTGATAATTTTAGCATCCAAGCAAAGGAAAGTGGCTTAAGTTCCTTTACATTATTCTCCTTTCAATTCCTTTCCCTCAAAACATATGCACTGTTTATTGATTGAAATAAGAAACCTAAAATTTTCTTCATGATTGAGTGTTTCTCTCTTGTTTTAGTTATCTCTTGATTTGGTGATGTTGTGGTTCTACATCAATAATTTATGCAAAAGGCTACCGGGCAGTCTGAAAGAAAGGTGATAAAATAAAATTTGAGTGAAGCAAAATTTTAGCCACCATTATCTGGTTCCTTCATCTACAAATAGAGCAAACTAACCTTTCTTTGTTACGTTCTACAATTTCACAGAAATCTGCCGCAGCCGCACGCATATGTAGAAACATTGGTAGCTTTGTGGCATGTGCTAATTCAAACTGCTTCTCAAAGTACCTGCTTGTTGATATGGAATTATGGATAAATAAAGTGCCCACATGTAATAGGAGTAGATGAGAATGACGCGCAACTAAATAACGAGGAGCAAAGAAATCCACAAGGAACATTTTTGTCAGCAATGACTTACTTCTTTTGAATATCTGGTGGGCAAAAGTGAAGCCTGTCATAATCCAGTCCACACTCACCAATAGCCACCACCTTACATTCAACATCCAAGAACAAAGTGCATCATAAAGAACACTACCGATATCAGTAGAATAGTATTACAGACAAGTTTTGAAATGTGGAAAATCAATGACAAAATTAAGACTAGAGATCAAAGTAGCAGAAAGTTTTCAAATTAATAGTATCATTAGAATCACTCTCGAAGAACAAGAGGCTACATAATGACACAGGATAACTCTTCTATGTATAGAATTTTCCATCATATTTAAGTCAAGAATAAATAAGATTTGATGACTTGCTATTAATATCAACAATGGAAGGCCACATGCACAATTAACATGTAAATTTGGTTTTTTTTTAAAAAATAGGCATCATTATTCGGAGAATAATAAAATTCAGTGGATACGTGTTGGGATTATAGCATTTTGCATCACTCTGTTCTTAGAAATAATTAAGTTAGAAATTAAAAAAAATAAAAAAATCAGGCATCATTATTCGGAGAATAACAAAATTCATTGGATAGGTGTTGGGATTGTAGGATTCTGCCTCACTCTCTTCTTAGAAGGAATTAAGTTAAATGTTAATTTAATATCTTTTATGATCTAATTATATTAATATTCACATATTCTCAAATTTGTGATGCCTTATCATTGTCCTGTGAGGAAGACCAAAAAAAGCATACCTTTCCTTTTTGCATTCCCTCTTTGGCCAATGACAAGAGAGCCTGAAAATGCTTTTCTGGATCCCCACTCTCTTCAAACTCCTGAATAGATTAAAAGAAAAGGGCAAAAAAAAGAGCACCGTCAGGAACTGGAACATCTCCAAGACTCCAACAAAATCACAGTTTATAGATAAATTTAGAACACATGAAATCACTAAAAGTAACCAAACTTCAAGAATAGTAATCAACCTTACACCTTGTTGGGTGGACTCCAACCGTACAAAAAAGCCTTCCTGTGACAAACAACAAACTTTCAGATAAACAAAAACCAGAAACCCTTCTAATAAATAAGCAAAAGCAACATGTATTGATAAGAAGATAACAATTGCAAGACCATCAGTCTCGGAAATGGCAAGAGCATCCTTCGACTCCTCAAGGGACCCACCAGTCACCTATGAACACAAACCCAGATCAATTAACATCATCTTAAAGCAAACTATTTCATTATCTACTAAAGGTTTCTGGTAAAATTTTCCCGTTTTGTTTTTTAACCATTTTTTAACATTTGATATTCTAAAACAAGTCAAAACGCAGAAACGGCAACTTGATAATTAAAAACCAATAATATCAAAACTACTTCATTTAAGTTCTTAAAATTATCAAAAACGCATAAATAGAACTTCATTAGACCAATTAAGTTATTAAAATGATTAAAAGACGAAACATGGTAAGAGGGTAACGAAAAAGAGAGTGCCGGAGGCATACAATGATTCGATCTACACCAGCGTTCCAAGCCCTGCTCAACACATTGGCTATATCAGCTACATGGTACTGCTTCCCATTGTAGATTCCTTTGAACATTCCATCTGCACAGCAGTTTACACACGCACTGTTCAGTTTAAGAAGAAGAGAATAAGAGAGAGTGGAATTTAAAAATATGTTAACAATGTGTTTGATGAAATGTCTGACTGACCTGTGAAGTTCACAGCTATATCTGCTTTGGAGAAAAGAACACGGGAAAAAAAAAGGGGAATGAATTGAGTAAAATTAGGTTTTTCGAGATTAGAGATAAAAGAAAAGAAAAAGAGAGGGAATTATAGTTAGTATCACTCGCCTATCATTCGTATGGTTGCCATTGCTATTCAGAGACAGAACTTCCTGTTTGGTGGTGTCTCTGAAGGAGCACTTATTACTTCCCCTTCGTAAGCGACGTCGTTCACTGGCTGTCAAAATGGACCACTATTATACCAATAGGCTCTGTAGTTTAGGGCCCATGGCCCTGTTTAGCAAAATTCTGATTTGTTCGCATTTCAGAGAAGAGAAACTATGGATAACAAGAGAAAGAACCTGGTCTGTTACATCATAATTTTTTTTTTATTAATATGGGTGTCTGAACCAGCTTGTATGTATCTTAATTGATCTCAAATATTTTGAAATTAACAATTATATAAGTCTTCAGTGACTTTCAGATTTGTGAGATTTAAACTGATGATCTCTAAAAAGCAAATTTAGAATTTAATCAGTTAAGTTATATTCTTTAAATTATTGTTAGATTATAATTTTAATATCACATCGGGTTATTTAATATACAACTTGCATCCATGTTAAAATAAGAAAGTAACATTGATTACTATACAGTTAATTAGATTTAGAAATAGATCTAACATATACATATTTCAATCCGAAATAAATATTGTACGAAATAAACAATTTCCAACCCTTCAAGGCCTGTGCTCAAAAGAAAATGAAAATTTCCACTATCGTAAAAGACAATTTTTATGCCTATTGCTCGTTATGATGTGTATTTCTACCAGTAGTTTCAATTATTAATTGTTGCTTTCTTTGTTAAATTATTTAACTGTAGTAGTATTGTGATCAAGTGGTGTTGATCAAGTGGTGTTGTTGAAAATTGGTTTAATGGGTCTAATGCATATTGTGATTTATGGGTTGTCGATAAGTCTATTGGTAATAATTTTATAAATAGATTTATTAATGGATAAAGCGCGTAAAAATACAAAACTTTACCTGTTTCATTTTGTTAGTACATCCATCATTAAATACAACATATCACCGACATAAAAATCACATGTCATTCTATCGGTGATTTTTTTCATCCGTTGGTGAATTTGACATGTAACTGTCAAATAGACCGTTTATTATTCTATCGGTGAGTAAACAGACCGTTTGGTATTTGTAGTAATTCATTTTCAATTCTCTAGAATATATCGACATACTATGTTCGTTGGTAACTCCGTCAGTAATAATTTAAAAATATATATATTTTAAAAAATCTATTAAATAGAAACATAAAATAATTAAAAAAATAAATTAATATAAAATTCAAATATTTATTACAAATTTAAACATTTATGAGTTCAAATACAATTAATCTAGAATAAAAGCACTAGAGGAGGCGGGTCTTCACCTAGACCGTGGGGCAAATAAGAGAGAGTACATGTACAACCCATCTGTGATCTCATCTCCATTATCAATCGGCAGAGTTTGATCGTCTCAGCACTAAGTCGTTCATAATCCGTAACCAGTTGGGCCATTTGATCTTTAACTCGTTGGTCTAAAATCACCTAAAACTCTTGAATTTGAGTGCTCGGAACCGATTGCGAGCATTCAACTATTGAAACACTATAGACGACCAGTAAGAACTCGGTCGTGGTGTTAAAGAGATCGTACACTAGATTTCTATCGGGTCCGCTAAATGATTCAACCTCCAACCACAAATCTAGATCGAGATTTGGATGGGTCGAAGGATCATCATTGTATCTCTCCTTCAACCCGATGTTATATGTATCCTAGAAAAAAAAGTTAACAAATTCAAAAATATAATAACTTAAGAAAAAAATGATTGAAAACAACATACCATGAAGTGTTGAACTCAGCTATCCACGAGTTGTTATACCTCCTTTTGGTGGTCATTAATCCACACGTGCATTTTCACAAAAAGCTCCATCAAGCTTAGTTAGTTTCCAAGAACCATAGACTGCAAGAGAAAATTGTTGTTAGTTAAATATATTTATAAAAAAACAACAAATTAAAAAAAATCTTATCATCCACTTCATATGTGAAACGAACGGAATGGAGCCGTTGGTGTGCGTGGTAACAGAATCGTGAACACTCCATTTCTGGTTCTCTGCACTGGAGTATGATCGTCACACGAAACAATTGGACATCACATGCTGAATATATTCTGCCCACACGGCCTTTGAGATATATGGAAGTCTAAAATCATTCCAAACCAATCTCTTTCCAGTCTAGAAGTTCTCTTTCTTTCGTATTGTGCATTGTACCAAAAATTACACAACTTATATTGTACAAATAAATTATCTTTTAGTAAATGAATAATGAAATTGAATAAAAGGATTACATTTTTTTATCTTCATTTCAATCTTACCCAGTTGCAATGTGATTCTCCCAAAAGTTGCAATGTGATTCTCCCAAACCTTTATTGCAATAACATTGTCAGCTCTATCTCATTCAAAATTCTCCTTATAGTTAAGATTTGTACAAGAACAATTTCATTAATAAGTTAATAAACTAACCGAATTAATATAATAAAAAAAATTAAGTTAATATTAACCTTAAACCTTCTGAATCATGCATCAATCATATGTTTTCATTCAGGATATTTAAAAATCTGACACCATGAAACAATGAAATTTTCATCGATGATTTCATCATTAATGTTATGATTCTGACAACCTTCATGTTTGTAAACCTGAAATTGCATTTATTAATTGAAATTAATTTTTCAAAAATTATTAGTATGTCAATGTAAAGGGAAAACAAACTTACATTGAAAGAGCGTTCTTCTACTGAGCCTAGTACATCCGGTTAAATTGATCCTATTATGAAGGGTTCCTTCTTGACATGGTGGCATCGCACTTGATGAGCCCGCATCGTGAGTGGATGCCTGTGTCTTAGGTACCTGTTCTTGGTCAGCACCTAACGACTTAGTCATCAAAAGAGCTGCTAGAAAAACTAGTAGCTATCATATCCGCACAACGTGTTATTGACTTTTTTTAGGCATCTGCACAAATTAAAGGATTAAGATATTGTAAATCATTCCTTTTTAAAAAACAATTGGCAACGCCTCCTCTATATGAGAAATTACTCAATTTCTAAACTGCAAATACACAACAATTTAAATTAGATTGCTACAAACTAATTGATTTTATTTCAATCTATGTCAATCTAATAATTTCAATTATGTTAATTAACCAAATTTTCAATTAATTTTGCTACGACCATTTACAAAATGGTCATATGAGGTTAATATAAACACATGAAAGGATATGTAGTATCAATATTTCACATTAAAAACTATTAACCAAATTTTCAATTAATTTTGCTACGACCATTTACAAAATGATCATATGAGGTTAATATAAACACATGAAAGGATATGTAGTATCAATATTTCACATTAAAAACTATTCAATTATCCTAGCTATTTTAAAATTTATTTATTTATGATGACTACTATTTTTTTATTTTTTTAAATATTTTTTATTTTTCATGAAATTAAAAATTTTTTGTTAACACCAACAAATCAATTAGTTAACCATATTAATAAGAGAAAATTAAAAAAATTTCAACAATCTATATAAAATCATAAAATAACATAAAATTAAAAAAAAATTCCAACAATCTATAAACAATCATTAAAGAGCATAAAAATTAAAAAAAAAACATTAAAAATTTCCAATAACATTTATACAATTATTAATAATAGAAAAACTTAAAAAAATTAAAAAATCACCATCAACATTTATGCAATTATTTATATTAGAAAGATTTAAGAAACAAAATTGCCATCAACATTTATACAATTATTTATAACAAAAAAATTACAAAAAACATTCCATTACCAGTTATACAATTATTAATAACAGAAAAATAAAAAAAAACTCTCATTAACATTTATACAATTATTAATAATAGAAAAATATAAAAAATATAAAAAAATAAAGAAAAAAACACACAAAAAGAGAAGGAAAAAGAAGAATCTTACTTTAATGTTGAGTTTTTCCGAGCTTGAAAAGAGAACAAAAAAATTTGAACAAATCATTAAATAAACAAAGAAGAAAAGGAGAAGAAAAGACATACCCGAGTATGAAGAAGAAGAGCAGAGAAAATATTGGGCTAGGGATAAAAAGAGAGAGAGAAGAGAAAGGAAGATGAAGATCTAGAAGAAGAGAAGAAGAGAAATGTGCTCGTCTGTTATGATTTTAGGGATTTTGGTCTTTTAATTTGGGGTTTTTTACCGATGGTTTTTACCAACAAATAATTAAATTTTAATTTTTAAAATTTTTTGATTGGTGTATTCGTCTGTAAAGTCTAATTGAGATTTTTAATTTAATAAATTTTTTTTTAGAAATCCATCAACTATCACTGACTACTTTTTTTATTCTGTTAATGATTTTGTATGTATTGATCAGTAATAAACAGTGCAGGTGAGAAGTGAACAATACCTTAGCTTTTAGGAAAATATCAATGTACATTAACCATTGGTGATTCCATATAGCTGAACAGTAATAAATTAGTGCAAATGAGAAGTGAAAAGTATCTTAGTTCTTAGGAAAATACCGACATACATGAATCGTCGGTGATTCCATATGTATTGAATAGTAATAAATAATACAAGTGAGAAGTGAACAATACCTTAGCTCTTGGGAAAATATCGATGTACATTAACCGTTGGTGATTTCATATATGTTGAACAATAATAAAATAGTGCAAGTGAGAAGTGAATAACACCTTAGTTCTTAAGAAAATACCGACGTACATTAACCGTAAGTGATTCTGTATGTACTGAACAGTAATAAATAATACAAGTGAGAAGTGAACAATACCTTAGCTCTTAGAAAAATACCGACAGACATTAATTGTCAGTGATCTCATATCTATTAAACATAATAAACAGTGTTAGTGAGAAGGGAACATTTCTAATGCTCTATGAAATATATTGACGGACTTAATCCATCATTGCATCTGTTTGTATTTTATAATTTCGTTAGTATTTCCATCAATGCAGAACAATTTTCTGTTATCATATTGTATTTGTATTCCTTATATATCTATCATACAAATACTTAAAATCACAGCAGCACACACAATACAATAACACACAAGTTCTGTGTGTAATAATAAAATCACATAAAATAAATGTTTTATTGTAATTTAATAATTAATAAACGTAATTTTCATTACATTAAAGTTAATTTCATCCAGAAATATTACATTGCAGTTTATGGTATTACACATCCATGTTGTGCAAATTAATCAAAATTGTTTTCTTCTTCAATTTCATCATCATCATATCCATCACAATCTTCTACATTGAATTCATCACTATCATCATTTTCATTAACTTGTGTATACCCACTTGTTCTCAAAATATCATTTAACTCCTCAATGTCAACATCAACAAAAGTATTCTTGGGGACGCGAAAAATTAAATTTTCTTTTAAGTCTTTAGACAGAGCAACTCGATATGGATCAACTAACTCATCAAGTTGAAAAACATCATCTCCCATGGTTAATTCACCGTTGCCATCTTGAACAACCTGAACACGACCCCTAGGTTTGATTTATAATACGGATAACCAATAAGTTCTTGAATGATCCTTTTTAAAGAAATGATTGTGTATGTAATAAACTTGCTGGCATTACTTGGCAAAAACAAAGACATCCCTTCAGGTAAAATGATTTTCATCCATTCGATAATTGTGTCGTAATTGACCTTACTTGACCTATAATTTAACTTGATAGTGAACACTTTTGCAATGACCAATAATTTACTATGATTTGTGCACTCATCTCATAATGGTTCGTTAGAGTCTTTCAAAAGATAAAAAAGCATGGTCGTGTCTACATTAAGTTCTTCATCTACTTTTGAATTTTGATCGGTATAACCTCGATTTATTATCATCGCATCTATAACCATATTTCTATAAGGATTATTATTGTTATCTATAGCTTCATGCATGTTGCTAGAGCTAAAAGTTGACCTAACAACCCTTCTACCATGGTTTCGTGAGGAACATATGGTTTTTTGTGTGTAAACCAATACAAGTATCTCTCCATGAACCTTTTTTTTTTATATAGAGAATGCATCGTTATAACATTTAGATTGAGAAACTTTTTATTTTTACACCTCTTACATGAACATCTAATACGTCTTCACTAATATCTCTAGGGTTATATAGTGCGCAATTAATAAAATCCTAAACCCTATTATGATAATTCATCCTGCGCAACTCTTCGGATGAATTTCGATACATCCATGAATAATCATCTATTACTTATATCAAACCTATATAGAATATTGATGACAACATGTAATAATTACGCAAACTAAATAAATAACAGAACATTAGTTTAAATCAAACCTATTCAAATTATTCTAATAGTACAGCTAGATCATTATCAATTATATATCTATATAAATTCAAATTTTTATACGTTTATCAAAAAATTCAACTCAACAATAAAATTGACAAAATATAAAACGAACTTGTTAAATAAATCATTATTTATTTCATCACAAAACACCTAAGTTATAAATTCAAATTAAATTTCAATAATTTACAAACAAATATAATTTTACAAAATCTTAAACAAACCCTAACATGTACAAATCATATATTCATACAATAAATTTATATGGAAAAAAGCTATAATACAAGTAAACACTCAAACAAAATACATATACTACAAAAATATGCAATAAAAATCAACATTTTAAAATCGAGTTAAAATTAAAAAAAACGAGTAGTTTTGCTTACTTGAAATGGAGAATTCAATAAAATCTGAATCAGAACAAGGATATTAGCAAACTGAGTGTTGGGGTGATTGAATTTATAGTGGGAGGTTAATTTGTGATAAAATAAAGGGGTGTTTGTTGTTGAGAAAAATGGAGAAAAAAGAATGGGGAAGAGAGAGGAGGGTCACTTGTCAGGTTATAAATTAAATAGTACAGACAAATTTAATCGAAGGATTTAAATTTGTCGTTAATTTTGTTTGTAAAAATGACATGCCATTATATTTTTTAGCTTCTTTTTTATTTCTTTATTTTTCACTGTAATTTCTTTAATATATACAAAGAGAATATCCTCGTTAGTGTTTATTAATAGCTAATAGAGGTCATATTTAGTCGAAAAAATTCACGAAAATTATCGGCGGAATATTTCCAATCGTATGTCTATGTGTATTTGCTAATTTTATGGTATTGATTCTAGCCTTTGCCCAAAAGTGAACATAGGACTCTTTCACTCCTTAACATATCCTTGAACACAGAAACATCTTC
>Ga0325404_1006459_pt1 | contig 12297 bp, 5 predicted proteins | sample PopdelMetagenome_18_FD_205664 | JGI IMG/M metagenome (GOLD analysis project Ga0325404, IMG submission 205664) | Populus deltoides microbial communities from Bellville, Georgia, United States - Xylem-Control-R1 | ecosystem: Host-associated > Plants > Phyllosphere > Stem > Wood/Secondary xylem... | reverse complement strand
ATGTTGGGTTAGTTCATTTCATCATTAAAAACCAAATGTGTAGTTTTACCGGGAAAATAAATGTTTCCTTTGGGCTGTGAATCTTTTTTGAAATTGAATTGAAAAATCGTCCAGATTTTCGAAAGAGTAAAGAAAAGAAGAACACTTATGTCTCGTACCTTACGAACCAGAATAGGAGTGCATTGTTAAACCCGTCCATCTCTTTCATCTTTCACCATTTCATTTAAAATTTAAAATTTTTTATTAACTTTTTTTAAATATTTTCAAATTATTTTAATGTGATAATTTTAAAAAATAAAAAAACATCATTAACATATATTTTGATAGAAAAAATTATTTAAAAAATAACCGCAACCACACTAACAAAAAAAAAAAATCAAATGACAAATGGCATTTCCAGGAAGAAAAATAATTGTTAGATTAAATACTAAATTACAAAGAAAGGGGTCAAGTGACTAGTTTCATTAGATTATATAAAAAGCTTACAAGTTCGGTCAAAAAAACTAATTGAGCACAAACGACTAGCAGCTGGCTGGTTTCCCCCATGATGTCCAGTCTGGGCATTCAGGTACAGACATCACAGGAGTACTTTAGCTTCCTTGAAATGTGTTTTGGGGTTTACCCCATTCTTAGGAATGTCACTGTCCCCAAAAATTCTGTCGGTGCAAAACAATTAGGAGCTAATTTCGATTTTATTGCGATCAAGCAAGCTTTTATCCGAAGTTTCCTGTGTACTTATGGGGTCACTGTAATAAAACGAGGAACGTCCTTTTTTGTTGGATGCATGAGAGACATGCGAGCTGGCGGGACATCGATCCCCCATGTGGAACAAATAAGCTTCAAATTAATTTTATGGGTATTTCAAAAAAAAAAAAAATGGTCTATCATTATTTTTGCACATGATGATCAATTAAAATTTTTTAAAAAAAACTAAGTTATGTTCTAGCTCTTTGAATTTATTTTTTGTATCCATCTTTTCATGTTATTTACGATTTTATTTTTACTTTTTTTTTTAAGTATCTACGTTTTCCTTCTCTGCCGACCAAAAAAAAGTTTCATCCCCGCGCAGTTAAATGGATTTATTTTTAATTAGTTAAATTTGTAATTTGAATAGTAAGACTATAATAATTATATAAAAAATAAAATATTATTCTAAAATAATTCAATATTAAATGATAAAATTAAAATTAAAATATTCAATTAAAAAATATAAGTAAACCATATTAATTTATCAAACTTACAATCGAAGTCATTTACTTCACTAGATTTAATAATTTTTTTATAAAATTATTTTTTATTTTGTTTTATAACTTTTTTTTTTGGATTCGAGGAAACCTCATTTCCCGGAAAGCGTATTTTGTAGGCTCAGGTGAAGGAGTAAAACCCCAACTATCCTAATTTCTTATAAAAAATACATGTCCTGACTCGAACTCAAGAATTGCTATAACAATAACGCATGAGACCTTTTTTATATCAAATTAAAAAATCTTATCTTAAAAAAACAAACAGTTCAGGTGTGTGTATATATATATATTTGTTTTTTTAATGTCACCGGGTTAACGTCAATGGAGAGATTGAGTGTCCGCATAAATGAATGATGATGGGGGAGTTTTCTGACATTTGGGAAAAGAAAAATTACGTGTACATCGTTTAGACGATCTGTCGTCTACCTTACTGTACATGAATTTTAGTTAGGAGGCGCGCATTTAATTGAAAGAAGATATCATTCAATGGGACTTTAGTTCCGTAAGCTTTGACATATTAAATTGCAGCATCGAGTGGTGGTTTCCAGCCCATCTTTCCATTCCGATGTGTACATGTATGCATGCATGCATGCATGTATGTATGAATGACTGCAAAATCCAAGTTGTGATACACTAGCTACCGTGCTTGAACCAGTACTCCATTATTATTCTCACTTTTCTAGAGAGCCTCAAATTAAAATAAACAAAAGCTGAAGCTCAATCCCGAGATTGTGCCAGGAAATTAGACCATATAAGCTGCCTGGACAAGTAATTACGTTCACCAATCCCAACTCACGCTCTTATCTGTCTGTGTTGATTTAGAGCCTGTGGTCATGCTGTAATTATAGAGTTTCTTTTTTTAACCAACTCATGCCAAAAAAATATTTAATAAACTATCATGATTTTTAAAAAAAATATCTGGGGAAATAGCTCATCGAGTTGCTGGGTTGAGAATAGCATGATCTGGTTTTTGAGTGATTTAAGAGGCCAAAAATCTCATGTCATCTAGTTGAGTTTGTATTGTATTGAGCATGTGGACTGACATGTCTTCGACAAAATCCCCATGGTGTGTTGTAGGATGTATCCTGTTACTGTTAAAAAAAAAAAAAAGGAGAAAGATTTAGAGAGGCAGTAATTAATAAGTCTACAATGGCTAATGCGAAATAATTTATCTGGCGTGTTATATGAATAAATAATGCATGGTGCGCATCCAGCTACAAAGAATTAGAAGAGAGACAAAGACTGGACCGTATTTCACAGCTCCTCCTTTCACTACATTAGTGAGGGATTGCGAACCCTTGAAAACATCGGTCTTGTCTGGTCCTCTTTTTCGATCTCTTTCCTTTACTTACTCCATTCACCACCAGGACTAGAGTCCCAAGACCAAGAACAAAGTTTCAAGAGTTTCATATTATATTTCGCATAGCAGCTGAGCAACAAGGTCAAGATAAAGTCCCATTCTTTTTCCTTGCCCCAAGTTTGTTTGAGGGGTTATAAAAAATGAACCAAGAGATGAATGGCGTTGATACAGAGATTGATCAGAACCACCAAGAGAATGTGCAAGAGAAAATCGATTATGTGTTTAAGGTGGTGGTGATCGGTGACTCTGCAGTAGGCAAGACGCAAATTCTTTCCAGGTTTACCAAGAATGAATTCTGCTTTGATTCAAAGTCTACCATCGGTGTCGAGTTCCAGACTAGGACTGTCATCATTAAAGAAAAGGTCATCAAGGCTCAGATCTGGGATACTGCTGGCCAAGAAAGGTTGGGGTCCTCTCTCTCTCGCTCTTTTCTCATACCCTCATCAAACACGTACCTTTTTTCTGGACCCTTTCGGCCCGACTATAATATACATGTAATTGTTTTAAAACTATAGTGTATAGCTACTTGCCTGCTTATCAGAGGATAAAAATTATAATTGATGTTCAGAATTTTTCAATTGCTACAAACGAGATGATCCTTTTTCTTAAGAAAAACATACTGATCAAAGAAATGTTCTTAGAATTACTATATATAATAATTGTGGAAATGTGTGCCTTGAATGCAATATTTGGATCCATTGCCTATTGGCTCGTGAATAGCATTGAAATGCCGATGCTACCGTCAATACGTATTCCGAAGTTGCAGTAAAATTCTGATATATCAAATCCAATTTATTGAAAGAAATTATAAAAAAAAAAAACAAAATTCTGCAGGTACCGGGCAGTGACAAGCGCATACTATAGAGGGGCATTAGGGGCTATGTTAGTCTACGACATTACCAAGAGACCAACGTTTGATCATGTGGCTAGGTGGGTGGAGGAGCTCCGAGCCCATGCTGACAACTCAATTGTGATCATGCTGATTGGAAACAAGGCTGATCTTGTGGACCTCAGGGCAGTTCCAACAGAAGACGCGGTGGAATTTGCAGAGGAGCAAGGCCTATTTTTTTCTGAGACATCAGCCCTTAGTGGTGACAATGTGGACGGTGCATTTTTCAGACTGCTAGAAGAAATTTACGGTGTGATTTGTAAGAAGTCATTGGAATGTGGCAATGGAAATCCCCATGCTGCTGATGCCATAACGCTTAGAGGTTCTAAGATTGATGGCATGTCAGGGACTGATCTGGAGATTAGTGAGATGAAGAAATTATCTGCTTGCTCGTGTTGATTTGATCATTTTTCTAGTGAATTGTGTACTATAAGACTTTACCACTCCGTGTTCTTAATTGATTCTGTGGCTTTCTTTGGAAAGTGGTGATCGTTTCGGTAGCGTGGTAAGGGTGGCAAGTTTTTTCTTTTCTGTGACCTGACAAGATTTTAGCAGTATTGTACTTGTCTTACAGAAACCATGAATTTGGTGTTTTTTTTTTATGTATTGATTTGGATGGATGGTTTTCCTTTTCCTTCATTTGTTGGAATTCTGGATTCATTGGGAAAAATCACCTCTGAACAAGTGAAATGAGGGTTCTTACTGAAGGTAAAAAGTTTTTCTACTACTTTTTTTTTTTCTCGGTCAAACTGAAATGCATCAATGATTATATATTGATGATTATAAATTGGTTCGTTGGTAATTAACAAAACCTTGTAGCGTTTTTTTATGTCCATAAAATTATTATTCACTTTTTCATAAATTATTATTAATTGGAATAATGATTTTTAGTTTATTCGACTGGTGATGATGCAGCGAGGGTGAGTTAGTCTTCTCATAAAACTTGTATTTTTACCCCCTCCATCTCCATCATCTTTAACCGTCAAACTATTAACAGAAATGTTACTTTTTTAATATACCCAAAGCGATGTAAGTACTTGATGAAACTAGTGAATGGTGAATAGTACAAATCAACACAGAGATTAAATATAGATTTCTTTATGATGAAACCTTCAAACCTTCAAAGAAGAATCTATGTTTCTTTATGATGAAACGCTTTCGAAAGAATTAATGAGGCTCTGTTTCTCTCTGTCTGTCTGCCTGTCTGCCCCTCCTTTGCCGCGGTTGGTCCCTCCTGTAATAATCCTTTTAAGACTCGTCGACTTCCCCGTTCATGTGAACGATTTGTGTGTCTAATTCTTTTTACAATTCATTTCATAGTTTTATGATAGGGTCCACATCGAAGATAAAATATTCAAATAAAAAAATAATTTATTAGACCTAACTTCTACACATTTTTATAGGCATGTTTGTTTTTTAAAAAATAATTTTCAAATTACTTTCCAAACTTTCTTGTGTTTATTTGTTATTAAAAAAATTGATTAATAAAAAACACTTTCCGATCAACGAAAAATACTTTCTAATCAACGGAAATACTTTCCAGTCAACGAAAAACACTTTCTAGTCAACGGAAATACTTTTCAGTCAACGAAAAACACTTTACAGTCAAAAAAAATTTTAATTTGGTTTCCAAGAAAGTGTTTTCCCTTTTGGCTGTGTTTGTTTTCCGGAAAGTAGTTTCCGGGAAACCACTTTCTAGACTTTCCTGTGTTTGTTTGCCATTAAAAAAATTGGTCAACGGAAAATATTTTCCAGTCAAATGAAAATTTGGCTTAATTTTCAGGAAAGTGTTTTCCTGGAAAATTTAGACGGAAAACACTTTCTGGAAGTTGTGAAAAATTTAGAAATGTCATTATTTGTTGATTATATCAAATTTGATCATCAAACTTTTGATTGCTATATATAATTTGTTTTGAATATTTATTTTTCAATTTCATCTCTTAAAATTTAATTTTTATATTAATTTTGATCCTTATTTTTATAATTGCTATTTGCTTTTTTCTTATTATTTTTTTATTGAAATTTTTTATCTATCAAATTTGTTCCTCATTCTTTTGATTGTTACTTATTTTATTTGAAATAATTTATGAAATCTTAATTATTATTATTTTAATTTCTTTATCTTTTATTTTTTAAAATTTTTTTAGATTTGATCTCTATTATTTTGATTATTATTTATTTTATTTGAGATAATTTATCAAATTATATTATTTTTTTCAATTTCATTTTCATTCAACTTTTTAATTTGTAAAATTTGTTCCTTATTATTTTAATAAACTTGAGAAAAATAAAACACTAATAAGTTATTTTCCAGCTCATTTTCCATGACATAACGAAACACTGGAAAGTGTTTTCCAACTTATTTTCCATCACACTACCAAATATCGGAAAATACTTTCCCGAAATTCTCTTTTCTGGAATTCACTTTCCAAAAAAAAACTACTTTTTAGCATACAAACAGGACCATATTCTCGTACTCTTTTAATTATTCTGCGCGCGCATATATATATATATATATATATATATATATAAAAGAGAATTTTCAAAAAGGAAGAAGGAATAAAATGCAATTTGGAAATAAGTTAAATAATGAAGATTTGTTAGACTGATCCTCGTAGCTGTGTTTGTGCTAAGGGTTTTGTGTATTTTTCTTTCTTGTTCCCTGTACTAGGAGTGATTATTTTTGGTTTAGCGTGGTTTTTATATAAAAAAACGAAATCGAAACTTAAAAAAAAAACCAAAACTAGTTCAAACAAACCGGTTTCGGTTTGGTTTGGTTTTTTAGAACAAAAACTGGTTCAAATTGGTATGGCTCGGTTTTTTTCCGGGTTTTTCAGTTTCAGGCTTACAAAACCGAAACCGAACCGGTCGGTTTTTTAAAAGTTTTAATCAGTTTTTTTCACGATTCGATTCTTTCAATTATTTTTTTTCAATTTTCTCGATTTAATCAATTTTTTAATTTTTTTCTCACCTCTTCCCTATATAAACATAGATTGGGTTTAGGATCTAAAGAGCCACAATCAGATACGGGAGAGGAGAGGACAAGGAAAAAAAAAAAAAAAGGAGTTAGAGTGGTAGAAAACTCAGGAAATTAAGGTTTCAAGGAAAAGTTAGAATGAGAGAAGGAGAGTGATAATGAGCTTAAAGATAGATTTGGATTATTTCCATCTAAACTCACTAATGACCCTTACCCTCCTTTATTTATCCATTTAAATTATTTAACTGATTTTGATCAATTTTACAATTTGACTTCCAGGAATTTTTTTTATAGCCATGTTTGTTTCCTAGATAGCTTTTTAAATTTTCTTGTATTTGTTTATTATTAGAAAAGTTGGTTAATAGAAAACACTTTCCGATCAACGAAAAACACTTTCTAGTCAACGAAAATACTTTTCAGTCAACGAAAAACACTTTCCAGTAAAAAAAAAATTTGATTTGGTTTCCAAGAAAGTGTTTTCCCTCTTGGCTGTGTTTGTTTTCCGGAAAATGGTTTTCGAGAAACCACTTTCTAAACTTTCTTTTGTTTGTTTGCCATTAAAAAAGTTGGTCAACGGAAAATATTTTCCAGTCAAATAAAAATTTGGCTTAATTTTCAGGAAAGTGTTTTCCTGAAAAATTTGGACGGAAAACACTTTCCGGAAGTTGTGAAAAATTTAGAAATGTCATTATTTGCTGATTATATCAAATTTGATCCTCAAACTTTTGATTGCTATATATAATTTGTTTTGAATATTTATTTTTAAATTTCATCTCTTAAAATTTAATTTTTATATTAATTTTGATCCTTATTTTTATAATTGTTATTTGCTTTTTTCTTATCATTTTTTTATTGAAATTTTTTATCTATCAAATTTGGTCCTCATTCTTTTGATTGTTATTTTTTTATTTGAAATAATTTATGAAATGTTAATTATTATTATTTTAATTTCTTCATCTTTTATTTTTTTAAAAAAAATAGATTTGATCTCTATTATTTTGATTATTATTTATTTTTTTTGAGAGAATTTATAAAATTATATTTTTTTTTCAATTTCATTCTCATTCAACTTTTTAATTTGTAAGATTCGTTTCTCATTATTTTAATAAACTTGAGAAAAATAAAACATTAATAAGTTATTTTCCAGCTCATTTTCCATGATATAACCAAACACTGGAAAGTGTTTTCCAACTTATTTTTCATTACACTACCAAATATCGAAAAATATTTTTTCAGAATTCACTTTCCAAAAAAAACTACTTTCCAGCAAACAAACAGGGCCATATTCTCGTACTCTTTTAATTATTCCACACACACACACACACACACACACATATATATATATATATATATATATATATATATATATATATAAAAGAATTTTCAAAAAGGAAGAAGGAATAAAATGCAATTTGGAAATAAATTAAATAATGAAGATTTGTTAGACTGATCCTCGTAGCTGTGTTTGTGCTAAGGGTTTTGTGTATTTTTCTTTCTTGTTTCCTGTATTAGGAGTGATTATTTTTTGTTTAATTTAGTTTTTATAAAAAAAAATAACTAAACAGAAACTTAAAAAAAACCAAAACTGGTTCAAACCGACCGGTTTCGGTTTGGTTTGGTTTTTTAGGACAAAAACCGGTTCAAATTGGTCTGGCTCGGTTTTTTCAGTTTCATGTTTACAAAACCGAAACCGAACTAGTCAGTTTTTTCCAAAATTTTGATCGATTTTTTTCACGATTCGGTTCTTTTAGTTATTTTTTTCCGATTTTCTCGGTTTAATCAATTTTTTAATTTTTTTGCTCACCTCTTCCTTGTATAAACATAGATTGGGTTTAGGATCTCAAGAGCCACAATCAGATACGGGAGAGGAGAGGACAAGAACATAAAAAAAAAAAAAAAAAAGGAGTTAGAGTGGTAGAAAACTCAGGAAATTAAGGTTTCAAGGAAAAGTTAGAATGAGAGAAGGAGAGTGATAATGAGATTAAAGATAGATTTGGATTATTTATCCATTTAAATTATTTAACTGATTTTGATCAATTTTACAATTTGACTTCCAGGAATTTTTTTCAAAAATCAACCGGAGATTAAATTTTAATTAAAAAAATTTAAGGATAAGAAAGACTAATTTGCAAGAAAAATAAAATCAGATACTAAAATAAAAATCTCAAAGTTTCAGGGACTAAAATGTATTTTGTTTGTAATCATTTTATTGTGCATATCTTTACATGATTCCAGTAGGTAGCCCTTACCCAACCCTTACCTAATCGAATTAATTTTAGGGTATTTTTGGGTCAACCCATTAATGATCCATTTAAATTTTGTATTGATCTATTTAGATGACAAACACATACGAGTTGGTTAATGGACATGGATAGCCCTTGTCATGTCTACACGTCATGTGTGAGTATATACATACACATCACATACATTCATCCTGGTTCTTTGCAACACGTGGAGTTGATTCGGATGATAAAAAAAAAATACACATTTAATTTGAGGAGGTTTTCAATTTGAATTCTATAATTAGATTTAAAATACACACGCACGCACTCGATTAGCTCTATTCATGGAAATAATAAAAACAAAATATATATGAAAAAATGGAAACCATTAATTAATGAAAATAGTCATGAAAGTACATGTTCTTACAGGCATGCCATTGCTGTTCGTGTAATGAGGAAGTCAAATGTCCTTTCATAATCAGTGATTTGTAACTAAAACATCTCTCATTGCTAGATTATCGGGCATTTAACATGAGAATTAAAAACACGATTTAACTAAATTTATTCCATTGTTCAATTGTTGATCCGAAAAGCATATCGAATATCTTTCTAATTCCAGATTATTCTCTGTAGAATCAAGTCGAAATAATAACTATTTAGCATTTTCTATTGGCCGTACAGTTACGTCTGGCGCCGAGCATCATTACGAGGACAGCTGACTCTTGGAACCCACCATCTGCTGGCATGGGGACAAAACCAAAGTAGCGAAAATTTATTTCATCAGCTGGGCCGCGCGCCATTTTGTCTTTAACTCGAAGATAGAATGCAAGGTCAAAGGCAACCACTCTGGTGGTTGAATGATAAAAATTGAAAAGCATTTTAACAAGAAATATTAATAAAGATTCAACCATGTTGGATGAAATTAAAAAAAAAATAATTATATATATAAAGCATCATCTTACGGTCTAGTTGGCCTAGCAAGCCTAACCTAACCTGGTGGTTTTGGCATTCATTTTAAAATTATTTATGAGTTTCTCATATATATTTTCATTCATTTTATTAAATACTGGAAAACTCAACTTTAAAATACTTATTCGATATTAAAAATAATTGTTTTTCACTGGAATTCCAAAAATTTGTGAAAACTTTATTCATTTTAAAAATACAAAAAAATATGTTTAATTTTATGTGCATACTACCAAATTTCTAAAATTTCCATTCATATTTTATAAGAAATAAAAAATGCATTATCATTATACTTTGAAAAAAAATCAGTTAATGGGTATCACATTAAGTTTGAGATTATTCATTAGGATTTGACCGAAATTTCAAATGAAAAACCTTATTTTCTTGGGTTTTAGAATGATTAGGTTTTAACCTGATAAAATAAGAATTTCCTTACCGAGAAAGATTTTTCTTAAACCTTATATTGACTTTTATGAGCTTTTTAGAATGTATTTTTAGACAAACTTAACATATAAGATAAGAATCTCTTTAGAAGGATTTTTCACAAATCTTAAAGAAACTAACTACTAGAAATATGATTTAAAATAAACAACAAAACAACTTACTATAAATAGAATACATTGAGATAATATGTCTTCTCCTTATGGAAATAATATAAGCTAATATGAGGTTTGATAACTTTTTTTGCCCTTGAACAGTTGAGATTGTGACATATGGAGGCATGTATTATTAAATACTATCTCTTTATTTGATTTGTTGGTTTTTATTGATAAAAATATCTTTTAAAAAATTTTAATTTTTGATATTTCCAATTAAGATTTTTCACACATGCTAATAAAAATTGAATCTACTTTGAAAAATAATTTTAATTTTTTTTGAGGTTAATAAAAAATTTTAAACATCAAACATTAATAAACTTATATAATAATAATAATAATAATAATAATAATAATAATAATGTAGAATGATCTCAAAATTTTGTTAGGGTCCTAAGAAATCTTAGTATGATTCTCATAATAATCGCATAATTGAATTTGTAACACCTAACTAAGTTTAAAATAGATTAACTTTGGAAAGCATAAATGAGATTTTTGTTTAGAACTATAATAAAATTACATACATAAATACACACGACCTTCTCAAGGCTTTCAAAAAAATTTAAGATAATTTCAAGTTATTTTTTATAATTTATTGAATTTGTATCATTCATAAAATAAAATAAAATAAAATAACATTATGAGTGTAAAAAGATTTAAAATTAATTGTGAACGTGAATTAGATTTTCATTAACATCTAAAGAAAACTGTAGTTGAAAATATCAAAATATTATTTTTTTTAAAAAGATTTTTGATTGGTACCAGCAGTGAAATTAAATAAAGGGATAATATTTATGAAAAATATGACAGTTCAAAAACTTTTGACGGTGCAGTTCTTAATGTGCCATAACTCCAATAGTTTAGGGATAAAAAATGTCATTAAATCGCTATTTTGATATTTTTTTTTATTTTGTTAGTATTTTTAAAGTAAAATAATTATAAAAATGTTATTTTGTTGAAATCTTATATTACCAAACCAACATGAGAACGATATTTTTATGAGAATCTCCGCCACAAAATCAATTTTATTAAACAGTGATATCAAAGAAGAAATTGGCATTTTGCGAGAGAAAAAAGAACCCTACTATGTTTTCAAGGACTCCCGGAGTCTTCTTTGATATTGCCCGCATTCTGCTGTTTCCCTGTCTAAACGCTAAAAACCGAAGAGACAAGACAAAAGCACTTTACAAGAAACAACAAGAGTCATTAATCAAGCACATCGTCGCCAATCATAAGAGTAAGAAAATGGTTTGAGCATCTTTGCTTTTGGCAGGAGAAGAAGACTGGCATTGCGCTAGAAATAGAAGAAAAGTCCCATTTCCAGAACTTTCGAATCCCATATATACCCGGTTTAAGTCAGGTGTGCCTCTGCTCAGTTCGTTACAAGACCATTACAGATTTCTCGTTTCACCCTTTACTTACATCCCATCAAACTCTAAAGGCCAGCCCTTTATAGTAAACACTCTGGGTTCTTTTCTGCTACTGATGCGTTCTTTAATGCTCCGATTCCATTATCAAACAACCAAAAATAGAAGGGAGGGGGGGGGGAATCACTGAAGATTGTGGAACACAAAATTCAGTTCCATTGTTTTCTTATGCTCTTACAGAACAAGTGAGATGAGGGAATGTTTCTTAATCGGTGTTTACTTAGGTTACAGTCTCATTAGGACAAATTAAGGGGTGTTTTAAAATTATGGTAGTGATTGTTTTTTAAAATATATTATTTTTTAAAAATGAATTAAAATAATTTTTTATTTTTTAAAAATTATTTTTGGTACCTACATATTAAAATAATCTAAAAATATATATAAAACAATTAAAATTCAAGATAACTTTGTCTTTTTACGCAGTTCTAACCAGCCCCTCATATTCCATGTTGTTGGCATGGAGGGCCTTGTTTATACGGTTGAAGGCGAAGCACCTAACCACCGGATCTAGGAGCATTGCCCAGATTTTATTATCAAATAGAAGCAAATAGTAAATGAGGGTAAAAAACATAAAGTTTGAATTCTGAATGAAGTATCTTTTAACACAAAATAGAGA
>Ga0325404_1006456_pt1 | contig 12301 bp, 6 predicted proteins | sample PopdelMetagenome_18_FD_205664 | JGI IMG/M metagenome (GOLD analysis project Ga0325404, IMG submission 205664) | Populus deltoides microbial communities from Bellville, Georgia, United States - Xylem-Control-R1 | ecosystem: Host-associated > Plants > Phyllosphere > Stem > Wood/Secondary xylem... | reverse complement strand
TCAATTGGTGTTTCGGTTGCTTTGTATCCTAACAACATACTTGAATTATAACCAATGTCAATTCAAACAAAAACACAATTGACATTAAAAATATGTTTTTAAGGGACATTGACTATAAACCATGATGTGGAAGCCTGGTTCATTGTAAATCGTATGAATACTTGATGCTAAATAACCACCAAATCAGCAGTTAAATTCATCAATACATTAAAGAATCTTGAATACTTGAATACTTGATGTTAATCGTATTCAATACATTAACACTTTGGGATAATGTTCTCAAATCATCTGAAAAGAAAAGAATCACACATTCAAAATCATCAACAAGTTTCTTTTCAAGTCATCCCTGCTTGATATTGTCCGAGGATTTTATCATCTACATAAATAATCAAGATAATAATTTTACCTTCTCTTAAACGTTTATACTTGACTTTGACAATAACAAGGACATTTTACAAACTTGTCAAAACGCTCAAACCATGCTTTTAAGAGACTGTTTGAGGCTATATAAAGACTTTTTTTTTAGTATGCAAGTTTTATCTCTGTCAATTTTCTTTTCAAACCTAGGTGGTATGCTTATAAAGACTTTCCTTTCTAAGTCTCCATCTAAAAAAACATTTTAATATCCAATTGGCGTAAGGAACAATTAAAATTTACAGCTGAAGATAATAACACTTAAATTAAGTTTATTTTAGCTGTTGGAGCAAATATGTCCTTATAGTCAATATCGTATATTTGAGTGAAGCCTTGACTTGTAGTTTTCTATGCTTCCATGAGCTTTGCATTTAATTATAAATACTCATTTATATCCTACTTTCTTCTTTTCCCTCGGCAAGCCAACTACTTTTTAAGTGGCATTTTTATTTAGAGCATTCATTTCTTCTGTAACTACTGACTTCCAATTTAGATAATCTAGAGCTTATTGAATATTTCTTGAAATAAATAATTGAGATATCTTAGAGGTAAAAGCTCTATGATTATTAGAAAGTTATTGGTAAAATAAATATTTAGTAATAAGATGACTCGTACAAGATTAGACTCCCTTTCTAATAGCTATAGGTATGTCAAGGTCTATAAGTTTATTATTACAAGGAAAAATAAATGCAAGAGTAGAAGTAGGAATACCTAGAATATTCTTGGGACGATCTTTTAGAGAGTATGGTTTATTCACGTTCAAAACAAATATGGGTATCCTTTAATTTCACCACATATATACATCTGATCATATATGTATTGTTGTTACTTGCTACAATAATGAATACAAAAAGAGGATTTTCTTAACGCTTGAAGTCCAGACAAACTTGTTAATGTAGCTTCGTAGATTTGTAGCTACTATAGCTAAGCTTTTGAAGGAATTCCTTCTTTATAGCTAAGCTACTGAAGGGCTTCCACCAGTCTTTACTTAGCGTATAGGAGCGGAGTTGAGACTCTCACACTCATATATACTATACCAAACATACTCTACAAGTGGATTAGTTAAGTGATTAAATCGAGACTTGAGATGAATCACTTTTCTAAAATCTAAAGAAATTGTGTTAGAATAATATGTCTTTCTTTACCTTTCGTATGAGTTCTTCTTCTAGTTTAACTTGAAGCTCGGGATTGGAATTAGTTTGATCCTTTTCTAGTTTTTCAATTATTCAACAATTTTATTTTACCAAGTTTAATGTTAGTCAGATTAGTCAACATATATATGTTTCGATGCAACAATAAGATGTTATTTGTAATTTTGTTGGTTGGTTAATTGGTCACATTTTATTCATGAAATAGGTTGGATTGATATTAGTCTAGATACAACAAAATAATTCTCTTAGATCGAATAAGTACATTCAATCTAATAAGTATCTTGTGTCAGAATTGAGAATTTCTATAGATTGCAATACATTTACACCTGACAATGATTTACTAGTATTTTCATTTGTTTCAATACCATGAACATTCTTTTCTTTAGATTGTGATGTTGAGAGAATATTATTGTTTATAATTATATTAGGTAATGGAACAAATATGTCCTAAAATTCATCATCTTTCCTTTTTTTTTATCCCCTTGAAAATGATTTTTGGTACAATAAAGTTGATTTTTCTATAAAAAAAATTCATACTTGCATGAATTTCTCTGGTTTGAGGTTGTAACATTTGTGTCATTTTTTGTTTGGGGCATATCCGATGAAAACATATTTTTCAACTTTAGGATAAAGTTTAGATTGAAATTTGCTTAGTATGTGAACAAATATTGTGCAATTGAAAACTTTTATTGGCAAATCATTTATATTCATGTATGAGAAAAATATTTTTTTAGGCAATCTAATGGTGTAAGAAATTTCAAAACTCGAGTAGGCATCTTGTTAATCAAACATGATTTTGTTAAAAGAAGTTCACTCTATAAATACTTAGTAATACTTATAGAAAACATTATGACACAAGCCAGTTCAAGTAAATGTTAATTTTTTCTCTTAGAAATTCTATTTTGCTGAGGAGTGTCATAACATATAGACAGATGTTGAATCCCTTTTTCTTTCAAGAAATCCCTTATATAATCATTAGAATATTTTGTCCCATTATCATAATGAAGTGTGTTAATTCTTGTCTAATATTGGTTTTCTATCACTTGGTAAAAATCTTTAAACAATGTTATTATCTTACATTTTTCACACATAAAATAAACCCAACATAATCTTGTGTAATCATATATGAATGTCATAAACCATTTTTTTACAGATACAATAGTGATCTTTGATGCAACTATCGCAACCAGGGGCAAAGGTTAATGAGGTTTATTATAAGTTAAAACTCTTAAATAATAAAAATACCATAATTATAGAGAGACCCAAAATATTTATTTTTAATTCATCTATGTCTCCACTTTTCAAAAGGCTATTATAACTCTTTATATAGAGAAAAACTAAAAACCCTTTAATAATACTGAATAGGAAAAATAAACTAGAAAAATTATTCCTTTCAATAGAGAAATAAAACTAGAAAAGCACAATAATATATAATAGGAAAATAAAAATAGAAAAAAATAAAATTATGTAAAGAAAATATTTATTTTCCTAAAACAGCTCCAACATTAATCTTCTCGGGTTGGAAGAAAAACTTATCCTTAAGTTTAGACCTCAATCAACAACCTTTATGAACCACGCATATCCTTTTAATTGTGGGTCACCGCATCATGGGTTCCTAACACAATATCTTTGTATAGGCCACCGCATCGTGGGCCCTAATACAATACCTTTGTAAGGGTCACCCCACATTGGATCCCACTACTAAGATTTTTAATAACAGTAATTGACACAAATGAAAAAAAACACACACTAGTTCTTAGATGTCCTTTTTTATAGGGAAAATTCCTAATCCCCTCATATAAGAGCACGTCTTGTTATGCAACTTTTTTCATCTATGGTTATTTATCAAAACACAACAAAAAACCACTAGAAATAATTGAGCTTTGATACATATCCTTTATGACCTCTAACCATAACCACCATGAATCGTTGGGTTTTGATATCATGTAAATAAAGAGTATTATTTGGAAATCAATATATTGACTTAAATTAAAATAGTTTGTACAAGGTTCCTATTTAAATGAGAATAAGACATGAAACTAAGAACTAAATCAAATCATATATCCAAATTAGAAATGACTTCTAATTTATAGGAGTTGACTAATATCAAATCTATCTACCATTATAGACAACCTAATATAGAATATTTTCATAACATATTTCCAGTTCCTTTGATATGAGTAGTAGACCAAAAACAAATTTGAAGATGTTGATGATCATACGATAGAAAAGATGAGAGGGGTTGCGGGATTTAATGATAAGATTTTATAAGATGATCTTAACGTTGATATCAATAATAAATAGTTATTAATTTAAAAAGGCTCTTGAATTAAAGGAACCTAAAATAATGTAGCAAGTAGAAGAAAAAAAAAAGGCTAAATGATATAATCATCTTGAAGAAGTGATGCGTGTCACTAGAAACCGTGGAAATATGAAATTAAAAAAAAAAGAATAAATGAATCAAAAGAAGAATAAGGAAGGAAAATGTGATAGACAAATCTGGAGGAAGGATCAATGGTCTATAGGCCTAACAAGTAGGTATAGAAGGTAGTTGCATGATCAAACTTCTTTGAATATAATTCAGATAAAGATGTTCCTTATTAACATGAGTAGATAAGATATTCATTAGATAGCAAGAATTATTTGCAAAGGAAAAAATAAATAGGGCAATTACAAGTTTTATAGGTGGTATGTATAGTCATGACATTGAGCACTATAAAACTTTAAAAAAGAAATTGAAAACTTTATTGGGGAAGAACTTTTAAAGAACCTTTTAAAGTGAGAATATACATAGTTTGATGTAAGACATGATTGTAAGAGAAATGATATGATAAAAACACGGAAAGAAAGAACATTAACTAGAAAGGATAGATAAGTCCTAGTTACGTGGATGAAAGATTTAAAATAAGAGATAGGAGTTAAAGTGGAAGGCTTGAGAAAAGTGAAGGGATCTTGAAACAAAGGTATAGTAGAGTTATCGATGCAATTATTAGTGGCATAAGGATTACAAATGGAAACTTGGAAAACATAAAGACCTATGTAAGGTCAGTTATAACCATTAAGTCTAATTTTATGAAACAAAAGTTAATGGAGAAAATATCATTAGGAGTAAAAGACGTGATATATGTGACATTCTTATGGATGATATAATAGTCAAAACAAATATCATTAGAAATTTTATAGTGTGAAGGATATTTATTTTTAATGGGGATTAATGTTGATATTTTATACTATGATTTTTTAAGCAGGGAAAGGTTGATAAGAAAAAGATTAAGCAAGTCAATATGCCTTTACATACATTTTCTAGAGAATAATTATTTTAATAGGTTTGATATCGCTTCCACTTACTATAGAGATCTCAACTATGTGATATAACATGATCCTAATATATTTTCTAGTTATAGAGAAGTTATCATTTGTAAATGTCAAAAAGTTTGGCTTTTATTAATGAATGACTATTTGCATTGTTAAAGATGAATTTATTTAGATTGTTATTTTATCCAAATTAAATAAAAAATTAGTCAAGTTTATCTTATAGGGTATAACATTATTATTTTTGTAATTATCTAGTTTGTTTATATAAATGATTTAAGAAGTTCAAATAGGTTTTATTAAAAACTGATAAATACAGGAATAGGATTGGTGTCAAACCAAAGGGGAGACAATGATGCATACAAGGGAGAGGAAGCATACAAGCAACTAGCCAAGCCAATAACCCCGTCAATTTTTTTTTAACTATTCTGGAATTTTATTGATTTTTTTACCAATAATAAATGTTGAATATTCTGGTCTGTAATAACTAGAATATGTTTTTAGCATAGGAACCTCTATGTTGAATACGTGGTGCACTTTAAACTTGATGTATATAGTTGCATAACAATATCTCATGCATAATAGTTTTTTAATATAATAGTTTTTTAATATATTATGAACTATTAGGATGCAACATGTGAAGTTTTTCTTAATAGGTTATGAATTATTTGCATGAAATATGTTAGGAACTGATAAGATATTATTGCATAAATATTATTAATTTCTCTCTTGCTATATAACATTGTTTCAATTGTGCTTGTAGAAATACTGTAATGAAGTATTTGTTTATGATCAAACTATCAAAATTACTTACATACTAATTCATCCTTATAATGTTTTGTCATAAATCAGACAAAAAAGGACATAGTAAATGTCAAAATGTTTGGCTTTAATTAGTGAAGGACTATTTGCATTGTTGAAGATGAACTTGTTTAGATTGTTAGTTTATCTAAATTAGATAAAGAATTACTTAAGTTTATCTTATAAGATATAACATGATTATTTTTGTAATTATCTAGTTTGTTTGGATATATTATTTAGAAAGTTCATATAGGTTTTATAAAAAAAAAAAAAGATACAAGTTATCCAAAGATAATTGTCAGAGAACTATTTTTTTGAAACATTAATAACAATCTGTTAAAAATGTAACAGACTAGGAAGCTTGAAGATAATGTTTATCAAATGTTTTTATCCGTATCTCTCTCTCTCTCTCTCTCTCTCTCTCTCTCTCTCACACACACACACACACACACACACACACACACACACACACACATATAAAAGGATAATATGAAGCATTAAAGAAGTGAGAGCAACACTAGGTGGAGCAGCGCTTGTAGCGGAGCAAGATTGCCCAACCAGTTAAGGAGTTATATAGAGTTTCACAGTATATACTCTTGACATATGAGTAGAGTGTGAAGAAAATTCTCAATGAGAATTGTTCGCTTAAGAGCTGAAGAGCTTGCAAACTCATAGGGGGAGTTCTTGTGTTAACTATTAGCAACTGGATGTCCCAATTAGAATGACAATTGTTTGAAGATCTTCAAGTGTTCTGGCAAGCTACTGTGGTAGAAGACAAAACATAGTGTTTGTTTTGACAAATAAGGTAATATAGTTAAAAAATATTTGTAGTGAAAAATATTCCTCTTGTAATATTCTAAACTAGTTTATTTTTTTTATTTTGTTTTTTTTTTAATATGATTACTAATATGTTATTATTTGACAAATTAGTCTCACTAGACATGAAAATTTATTTATCAATCATTGATTTTTCAATCAATATGCTACCTGTTATTTGTCTCTTTCTTCCAATAAAGAGAAATTACTATTAGAAATTTAATGCTAAGCAGAGGCAAGTAATAGCCTCGCAAATCAAGAAAAGCGTGAAATTCTTAACTTGATTTAACATGTTAATAGATGAAAAGGATAATGCCAAGAAACTATAAATTAGGTAAAAACAATAAAGAAAAGCAATAAAGAAAATGATGATTGTAGTAAACATGAGAAAGAGAAGGTAATAAATTGTAGAAAGCTTATATATACAATTGATCATCTTTTTCAGCTAATAGACGAGCTATTTATAATGTTACTTAGATTGAGTTTTACATAAACTATAGCTAAGATACAAGATGACTAATGAATAAAGATAGAATTTCTTCGACAATGGAGGATCTGTTTTAGTAAGATAGACCTTTTTTGAAAAAAATTACACAGCATAGACAAGATAAATTTTAGTTTTATAAAAATAATCGGATAAAAGTTTTTCAATATGAATCCTAATACAATTTATATTTTTAATTGTGCGCGTCCTCCTAGTAATTTTATGTGTTATAATTATAATTATCCTATAATATTCATAAATTTGCTAATAGGACTTGATCTGCGATTGGAAATGTAAATTCTAATTTCTTGATTGATGGTCAATTTTAACTTTCTTTTCTGATTTCTTTAAAAATACAAAGTTAGTCATTATTGTTTTTATTAAATTACATGTAAATGTTTATTTTTATATGATAAAATGATAATGAAGGAAAAAGTTAAAAAGCCGTACATGAATAGTAATTAAGCACATGACATCCTTCTCATAGATTATAAAATCCCATAATTTGATGGTCTAGCTAATTGGCTAGAGATCCAAAGTGTTAAAGCAAGATTGTTTTACATTAATACGTATTTTTTAATCATATTTTAATTAAATTCAGTTTTCCAATTAATCAAAAGACTGACTATTTATGTTAGACTTAAATCATTGATGAGCCTTTTTTCTTTTTTCTTATAACGTGACAGAGAACATACATACATATATATATATATATATATATATATATATATATATATATATATATATATATATATATAAAACAAGAAACAAGGAGAAAGAGAGTTGTTTGCATTGGTGTGTTATAATTAGGCGTGTGAGGAAAGAAAGAAAGAGGAACGGAAAATCAAAGATGGCTGCGAGAGAAGGAACCGACCACTTTATTTAGTCATGAGACGCCACTTTGCCCAGGGAAAAATTGAAGGAAACCTCTAGATAATGAGGTGTATGCATGTATGAATCTACCTGTATAGGGACAAGTCTGTGTGCCATCACATGTGAATTTATTTATTAACTATTGATCGAAGAAGAAAGTACATTAAGAAAACTCATGAAATTAAAAAAATTATCAAAACATAATTAAAAAAAATACACTAGAAGATGAAATTGATAAAGGAGTTATGGCAATTTATGACATCGGTGTTTTGAATTCCAAGTTATGAAATTATTATTATTAAGGTTTCAACGGTTATGATGTTGTTTAAAATTATTATTTGAGAGACTTGAATAATAGAGATTACTAGATTTTTTTCTCGTGGATACCGTGGAATGGGTTAATTTTTTTAATATAAAAAAGATATTTAAACAATAATAACTTGAGTGAATTCAAATTAACTTAATAGAAAAGAGAAAAAAAATAAAAGCTCAAGGCATACCAAAGTTAATTTCAAATGATAAAAAAAAAATTAAAAAAAAATGTAAAAGAAAAAAAACTCAAGTCAACTAAAATTCATTCTATTAACCCACTACCTGCGACATGAGATTGTGATAAGAAAATTATTTAAAAATAAAATAACCTAGAGAAAATGATCAAAGATAAATAAATATAAAAATTAGAAAAAAAACACTCAAGTCACACTGAGTTAACTTAACGAACCTGCAACCCGGGATAATCTTATAGAAAAAAAAACATTAAAAAATAATAAATCTCAAGACCCAATAGTCAAACGTTAAATAATAAAATTAAAAAAAAATATTGATAAAAAATTCAAAGCAACTCGTGTTAACTTGACTAACCCGTGACCGGGGATAACCCCAAAGGAAGAAAAAAGGAAAAAATAGAAAGCTCAGCATCCAAAAGCCTAATGTCAAATGACAATTTTTTTTTTAAAAAAGAAAAACCAAAGTTAAATCAGGCTAATTTTTAAAACCAGCAACTTTGATCAAGAAACCGAGATGACCTTACAAAAGATAAAAAAAATCTTGAACAAAATTTTTAACCATCACAAAATTAAGAACAAAACAAATAATAAAAAAAAGATCTAATCTGCTATAAAAACTAATGAAATAAGATAATGGGGGACTTCATCAAAAAAAAATTAAAAAATATATATATTTAAAAAAAATTAAAAGAATGAGAAACAAAATTGGATAAAAAAACAAATAAATTAAGATGTTGAGGGAAAAAAATTTAAAGAAAAAAACCAAATTAAGAAAATGATTAAAAAAATAAAAAATAAAGTCCAAAATTAGATAAAAATACAAATGAAATAAAACATTAAGGGATGCAATGAATTTATTAAATGAAAAAAAATATGTATGTGATTCCACATTAATTTGTTTTTTCTATATACATCTTATTGCAGGTGAATTTCTTTTATAACTAATTAATGACATTATATATAGCATGAATGTTCATCTAATTTATTTAGGGATAATTATAAGAATTTATTTTTATAGTTTATTTATTTTTTTATTTTATCTTAATTCTTTTAGAAATTATATTTCAGAGTTCATAACACTATATTTTCTTATTCTGATGTGTAAAACAATTAATAAAAAATATCATATTATTTACATAATTATCATTATATTCTATTTTAAAAAAATAACAAAAAATAACTAAGTTTTTGGAGAGATTGAAAAGCTATGGACATGAAATTCCCATTTTAACTCAGTTTACTCAGCATGAATCATAATTTCTTGATAAACAAATTGTAGATCAATGATTTTTGGATCATTTTTTAAAATACAAATTTTGAAACTAAAATTTTTACTATATCCATCTTTTTTTGCTAGAAAAAAGTTCTTAAACCAATCAGAATCATCACACATAACCAAAAAATTAAAAAAAAAACAACAACAAAAAGGCCAATAGAATAGAAAAAATTAAAAAAAACAATAAAAAAACTGTTGACAATTTGATATGTCATGGATGTTAACAAAGCTCAATGGAATTGCCAATGGAAATTCCATCCATCAATGATTTTAAATGAATTAAAACCTAAGTGTTCCTCATCTCCCAACCATTTCTTCTTCTTCTTTCTTTTAAAACAACAACCTCTCTCTCCCAATTAATTAGCAAATCCAGTCACCCCTTCACAAATTTGATCACCTAACCTGTCGATATCGACTTATATTTGTTAGTAGTGTTAACTTCTCTCTTATGAATCCATTTATTGTCAAGCTTTACTCCACCTAGTCAACAAACCCATCCATTTTTTTTGTAACCCATTTAAATTTTAAGTTGATTTATTGATATTTGTTTGTAGTATTTGTAGTTGTTTATACATTTAAGTGTTTTAAAGCTTTTTTCTAGATAATGTTGTTGAATTAATGTATGATATGTATTTTAGGGTATGTTTGGGATTTGAAGGAAATATATTTTTTTGTCAATTGATAAAATTGAGTTTAATTTTGTAACTTAGGTGTGTTATAATTAAACACATGATGGGTAATTTAATGGGTATCACTTTTATTGTTAAGTTGAAAATTTGAAGAAAATTATTTTTTTGTGGAATTGATAATAATTAAAATGTATGAATTTAGGTTGAGTTTGAATTGAATAGGTATTTTGTTGATTTTCCTAGGGTGTTCAATTTTCAAAGGCTTTTGTTTATATTAACATTATATAAAAATTCATTACTCGAAGTTAGAGTCAATACGAAGGTTTATCAACTATAATTCTAATTCAGGATTTAAGATATTTGCTTTATTTAAAAATATAGATTTGATATGTCATCATGCAATAAAATTTGAAATGTGTAAGGTATTTATTGGTTCTTCATAATTTATTATATTTATATTTATTAAATAATTTTGTTGTATGTTTTTTGGATATGTGTTCATTGCTTCAATCATTGCACAAGTTTTTTTTTTTTATTGTGGTTGTGAGTTTAATGTGAACAATTGTTGGCTCCAAGATTCTTGATGTTATTTGTTATTGTTGTTGTTGCTGTGTGGTTAGGTGATCATTGTTGGCTTGAGGATTCATAACAACAAACCAAACAAAAAGTGAAAACACTGATAGAATCATCTTAGTATTTTTTGACAGAATTAGAGATGAAAAATTCTATTGGAAAATTAGTTATTGATGAAGTTTCTGATGGAAAATGGGTGGTAAAATTTGTTTTTTAACGCGAATATTCCATCTCCTATTTCGAATGCTTTCTACAATGAATTTTCATCAATGACCATCAATAATTAAAATACCAATGGAATTTTTTCCTAAATGCCAAAACGTTGGTGTTTTTCAATTTTTTTGGCAGTGACACCTTGAAGTTTCATGGATAATTGACTTTTCAAAGAAAGACTACGTCACAAACCTTCAAACTTAAGGTTGTAAAAGCATCAACATATTGCATATATTAAATATCACCAACTAGGCATTTGGCTTAATGGTTTCACAAGTGATATTCTCATGCTAATGCTTTTGAGGCATATGTATATGTTTATTGATATTGAAATGGGTTTTGACTTGAAAACAAGAAGATTTATGATGGAAGAACTAATAAATATTACAAATTTTCTATTTAGGTTGGCTTCATGATAATGTGTTTGCTCTTTTTAGAGTCATGAGCCAAATACTTTTTCTTTTTTTAATATCTTGCATCTTTGTGAGTCTTTTTACAGTGAAAGAGATGAAGATAAAGAACGGAAGAGAGAGAAGGTAAGAATGAAGGGAAAGAGATTTGAAAAAGAAATTGACATGTCATATGTGTATTTATGCTGTATATATAAGGGTAAATTTATTTTTTTAGTTTATTTCAAAAATTAAGTTGATATAAGATGTGAAGTGTAATTTATGAAAGAATTAAGAAAAAATGAAAAACTAATTAAACTACATAAGTTTTTTTTTTTTTGTAATTATCTCATTTACTTATGATCATGGATATACCTTAAGCATTAGGTATCCATTAGGCATCCATACTCGACTTGACATGAATTATAAAAACACTAACATAATAACCTAGAAGAATACCTTTTCAAGACCAAACCTAATACACCAAAAGTTTTGGCCTAAATACAAGAATTGGAATTGCTATAATTAGTAGAGTTTAAGAATTAGAATCAAAATTATAAAATACAAAATTTATTAGTATTAGTATCAATACTTGGAATAAAATAATGCGCTCCCAAATACTTTGCAATCTATTTAATTGCAATTACTTGAATAATTCTTCAAATGAAAGAAAAAAAAGAAGCAAGCATTGATAAACAACACAAAAACATTACATAAATACTAGAAAGGTTCATAATCATCCTTACCAAGTGGAAAATGAAAGCAATCCTTAAAAAATAAAACTTCAATTATAGATTTTGAAGTCAAAAAATTCCTCGCAATTATTATGAGCGAAGTTTGTTGGTGAAACAACATGTTCCACCA
>Ga0325404_1006455_pt1 | contig 12302 bp, 8 predicted proteins | sample PopdelMetagenome_18_FD_205664 | JGI IMG/M metagenome (GOLD analysis project Ga0325404, IMG submission 205664) | Populus deltoides microbial communities from Bellville, Georgia, United States - Xylem-Control-R1 | ecosystem: Host-associated > Plants > Phyllosphere > Stem > Wood/Secondary xylem... | reverse complement strand
TCGATGCAGACTCGAAGCAAGAGTGGGATTATAAAAAGGAAGGCTCTCTTAGCCACTATCCAGGTTCCTGCGACCCCTGAAATGCAGTTGGTTGAACCAACCAATTACAAGGCTGCCCTTAAAATTCCTGTGTGGCTACAGGCCATGAAAGAAGAAGTTGATGCCTTACATATTCAAGGCACTTGGAGTTTAGTTTCACTGCCAGCAAACAGGAACCTTGTTGGCTGTAAGTGGATTTTTAAGATCAAGAGACATTCTGATGGTTCTCTTGCCAGGCACAAAGCAAGGTTAGTTGCTAAGGGCTTCAGTCAAGAACCTGGATTGGACTATGGGGAGACGTTTAGTCTTGTGGTGAAACCTACCACAGTCCGGTTAGTTTTGGCTCTTGCTGCACATTTTAACTGGTCTCTACGACAGTTAGATGTCAAAAATGCATTTTTGCATGGTATTCTCCAAGAGGAAGTCTACATGTCTCAACCTCCTGGTTTTGAAGATCTTAATCATCCTCAACTCGTCTGTAAACTGCATAAATCCTTGTATGGCCTCAAACAGGCTCCTCGCGCTTGGAATGACAGGTTTACTCAGTTCCTTCCTTCTTTGGGTTTTGAAACCACTTATTCTGATTCTTCATTATTTGTCAAACATGTTGGACATGAGATTGTGGTGCTGCTTCTCTACGTGGATGATATCATTATCACTGGGAGTGCGTCTGGTGTTATTCAGCAAGTCATTAATGCTCTTACTTCTGAATTTGATCTCACTGATTTAGGCTCCCTCCATTATTTCTTGGGCATCCAAATTACTCACACTGCTGCTGGTTTATTTCTGTCCCAGACCAAATACGTTGAGGACTTGTTAGCTAAATCTAAAATGAGTGAGGCTAAGCCGTGTGATACTCCTTGTTTACCTTATCATCGACTCCTCAAAGATGATGGGGAGCCTTATCCAAATCCTCAGCTGTACAGAAGTCTTGTAGGAGCTCTGCAATACCTCACTTTCACCAGGCCGGATATTGCTTTCTCTGTACATCAGGTCTGCCAGTTTATGCAGCACCCTATGATGTCTCACTTTACTGCTGTTAAGAGAATCCTACGATACCTAAAAGGCACTCTTAAGTTTGGTCTCTCATATACTCGAGGCGATTTACAGTTAAAGGCATTTAGTGATGCTGATTGGGCAGGGGATCCTAATGACAGGAGATCTACTACTGGATTGGTGGTCTTCTTGGGTAACAATCCCATTTCGTGGTCCTCTAAGAAGCAACAAACTGTTTCTCGATCTTCCACCGAAGCTGAGTATCGTGCCTTATCCTTCACCTCAGCTGAGTTGGATTGGATAAAACAATTATTAGCCTTTTTGCACATTTCGTTGCCTGGCGTGCCTGTTCTATTTTGTGACAATTTGTCTGCCATTGCTTTGTCTTTCAATCCTGTTCAGCATCAAAAGACTAAGCATATCGAAGTGGATGTTCATTTTGTCCGTGAAAGAGTCTCACGTCAACAACTCTCAGTACAGTTTGTGTCTTCCCAGGAGCAGTTTGCTGATATCCTTACAAAGGGGCTGAGTGCTCCTCTGTTCCACACTCATTGTTGCAATCTCATGCTTGGTTCCTCACCGCTTGATCTTGTGGGGGGATGTTAGAGTATATTAGAGTACATTGCTTTAGATTGTGACACTTGTCACAATCTTAATATAGTGGATAGTTAGTTAATTAGCTCAAGTCTGTTAGTCTGTTACAAACAGATATATAAACACAACTATCTCGTGGTATATGGAATTATGCAAAATAAGAACTATTATCAAGTATTCTCTGTTGCTCCTATTTCTCTGTTTCTTCTTTCTTTTTGCAGAATTATAGATCATGTTAATCAATTGACATAGCTTAACACTCTCAACAATCTGGTTAAAATATACCAAAAATCTCAAAACAATTTACCATTTTTATCAGCATCCTTAATTTGTAATTTTTTAAAATTTTATTTTAATATATGAATTATATATTGAGCATTTTTTGGATTGGAATCCCCTGTATCATTGTTCACTGGCAAAGCTCCACCATTTTTTAGTACCAAATCTCCTCGAAAGATAACCAAAACAACACTTTCAATCTCACAAATAATATCCCAATATCAAAATCACTGTCACACTCAAATAAACACAAAAGTTTGGTTTTTAGTTTTTTAGACAAAAAGATTTTCAAGCCTCACTGACATGAATGAACTCGTGATAATAAAATATTTTGTTTGATGATGATATTGTTAGTGATATTAGTTTGAATCTAACTATCTCATAATACATGTATGAAATCATGAAAAAAATAATAAAAAATAGGTGTTATAATGATTTCACTAACAATAGTCTAGACTATATATGATCTGTAATCTACATTATGATCCCCACGTACACATTCATCGTATTTGGTTTGACTTACACTACCAGAAATTCGTTTAATACCAACAGAAAAATTCTGTCGGTAATTTGGGGTCGCCATTACCGACAGACTTTATTTCGTCGGTAATTTCATCTGTAACTACTGATGGCCAACATTCATCGGTATATACCGATGAAATTACGGATGAAATGTTGAGAATTTTTTTAAAAAAAAGGGTGGTTCGCTGACGTGGAGGTTATTGGGAGTATTTTTTATAGACGGAATCACCGAGGGATTCAAAACGCCAGCTTCGTACGGTGACGTGACCAATTCACTGATGGAAATGCCAACGGACTCATCAAGGGATTCAAAACGTCAGTCCTATATGGTGAAGCGACCGATTCACCGATGAAACTGCCGATGAAATAACCGACGGATTCAAGACGACAGCACCGTACAGTGATGTGCCCTGTTTGCCAACAGATTAACCGATGAAGTCACAGACGAAATAATCTGTCAGGGAAGCCGTCGAAAAAAGTTAATATAGCCCCTCCCACTTGACCCTATCCTCCCCTATTTCTCCTTTTTCTTCCTCATCTCAACTCTCCCCAACTGCAAACAACCAGCGCCCCCCCAAAAAAAAAAACTCCCTCTTCTCAGCACAACAAGTCATATATCTTGAAGACTTCTTGTCACAGCATCCGTGTTCTGATTTACCGACGGATTTTTATCAGTTTTTGTAAGTAATTTTATCTTTTTAAATTTTAACATTTAAATATCACGGTTTTTTTTTAGTATATGTATTTTATTAGTAGATGTACATGTTTTATTGTTATTTCTCAAACAAACTTGTAGTATATGAATGTATAATTTTATACTTGTTATGGTTTGTTTTAGATTTTGTAAGATTGTATTTGTTTGTAAATTGTTGAAACTTTATTGAATTACCGAATTACATATGTTGTTTTGAAATAATTAATAGCTTGTTTAATGGGTCTGTTTTAATTTTTATCATCAATGGTATTGCGGAGTTGTAATTTCTATAAATTGATATATATATATATATTAATTTGTATGGACGTTGATAATTGATAATGAAATTTATGAGTTGTAATTAGCTTGTTGGATAATCTCGAGGTAAATCAATATTTTTGCAAATTTATTTACCTGACATAGTTAATTAATTAATACATGTTATCATCATAATTTTATAGAGATTCGATAGAAGTCATGGATGATCGTTCATGGATGTATCGAGATTCACCCCAAGGATTTTGGAGGATGAATTATTGTAACAGGGTCTAGGGTTTTATTAATTTCACAACATCTATTCCCATAAATTTTACTAGAGGCGGTATTAGGTGTCCGTACAGGAAGTGTCAAAATAAAAAGTATCTGCATCCAGATGTTGTAACGATGCATCTTCTACACAAAAGGTTTATGAAGAATTACCAGTGTTGGTATGCACACGAAGAAGTATTTGTTAGTAAGAGGAGAATGGAAGAAAGGGTGGTTGGGTCAACTTCTAGTATTAGCAACGTGTATGAAGCGGCAAATGACAACACAGTCAATGAAAAGAACCTAATGCAGATGCAGCTAAGGTTTTTTTATTTGTTGAAAGATTCTAACGAACTATTATGAGATGGTTGCACGAACCACAGTAAATTATCGGCCGTAGCACAGGTGTTTACCATCAAGTCAGATCACGGGTTGAGTGAGGCTGGGTATGACAAGATTATTGAATGGGCGAGAAGCATTTTACCTAAAGGGAATAGGCTGAAAGAGAACTTCTATGTTGTGAAGTCCATAATGAAACCCATCGGTTTAGGATACCAGAAAATGGACATGTGCCCTAACTTCTGCATGTTATACTACCTTGAAAATGCTGAGATGACCGAGTGCATGACATGTGGGCATTCCCGTTACAAACCCAAAACTGGTAGGGGAAAGACTAGCATATAAAAAACTTAGATACTTCCTAATCACATCTAGACTGCAGAGGTTTTTCATGTCACTAGGACTGCTAAGCACATGACATGGCACCAATCACATGATGCGGTTGATGGAGTGATGGTGCATCCTTCTGACGGCGAAGCATGGAAACACTTTAACAGTGTACATCCTTACTTTTCAGCTGAATCAAGGAACGTGCGTCTTGGGTTGTGTATAGACGGATTCAACCCATTCGGGTCATTTGCTGCTCCTCATTCTTATTGGTCGGTCATACTGACGGTTTATATCTTGCCACCGGGGATGTGTATGAGGCCGGAGTTCATGTTTTTATCAATAGTCATACCACGTCCGACAGCCAGATCCAGAATATAGATGTATGTCTTCGACCGTTGATTGATGAGTTGGTGCAGTTGTGATCCTCCGGAACTTTGACTTATGATATATCGAAGAAACAAAATTTCCTTATGAAGGCGGCTTTGATGTGGACTATCAATGATTTTTCAGCTTATAGAATGCTTTCTGGTTAGAGCGCGCATGGGAAACTAGCATGTCCATACTGCATGGAAAACAACAAGGCATTCACGCTAACAAACGGAGGTAAACTTTTTTTTTTTACTATCATTGTCGTTTCTTGCCACATAATCACAGGTACAGAAAGAACAGAAAAGAATTTCTTTGTTGGCAGAGTTGAAAAGGATGTTACACCCCCGCGTCTTTCTGGTGAAGAATTGTATGATGTTGTATCAGAGTACGGTGACATTGTGTTTGGTCTCCAATCAGGTAAGCAGAATTTTCCTGGTTTTGGTTTGACCCATAATTGGGTAAAGCGAAGTATCTTTTGGGAACTTCCTTATTGGAAGACCAATCTTCTCCGCCATAACCTTGACGTCATGCACATTGAAAAGAACGTGTTTGAGAACATTTTCAACACCGTCATGGATGTGAAGGGAAGACAAAGGACAACATCAAGGCTAGATTGGATGTAGCTTTGTTCTGTAACCGTCAAAATATAGAGTTGGTTCGTGATGAGTCACGGGTCGCAAAACCAAGAGCAAGTTTCGTGTTAGAGAAAAACGCATAACTACTAGTCTACAAATGGCTTAAGAGTCTATGTTTTCTGGATAGACATGCCTCGAACATATCAAGACTGGTTAATATGAAGGAATGCAGATTGTATGAAATGAAGAGTCATGACTGCCACATGTTTATGCAAACATTCATCCTATTAGCTTTTTGTGATTTGTTGCCAAAGGGGATATAGGATGTACTCACGGAGATCAGTCATTTCTTTAGAGATATATGTTCCATCAAGTTGAATGTTGATCACATTGAGAGGCTTGAAACGAATATCATCGAGACACTATGCAAACTTGAGATGATATTCCCTCTATCATTTTTTGACTCAATGGAGCATCTCCCCATACATCTATCATTTGAGGCAAAAGTTGGAGGACCGGTCCAGTATAAATGGATGTACCCATTCAAATAGTTAGATATTACAGTTGCAATGTAATTCATATATAAAAGTATTTTATTTGTTTTTTTAATTGAAAATATTTGATTAATTCAATACAGGTACTTGTTCAATCTCAAGAAAAAAGGTTAAGAACAAGGCGCATGTTGAGGCTTCGATATGTGAGGCCTATATTGTTGAGGAGATCTCAACATTTATCTTGTACTATTTCGAACCTCATCTGGAACGAGCATTAATCGCGTTCCATGGCATTATGATGGCGGTGAAGTGTCTTCCAATGGGAACTTGTCAATATTCTCCAATCCTAGACGACCCACACATAAAAATGTCGTAAGAGGAAGATATTTGTTAGAAATTAAGTTCAAACAAGCACACAATTATGTTCTATTTAACTGTGATGAGCTGAGACCTTTTATTCAGTAAGTGTATATATGTGTAATACTAATTACACTTTGTTAATAATATATTTTTAATTATATATTGTAATATAATACATTCATTACCACTTGCAGGGAACATCGACAATATTTGTTGTTCAATAACTCACAGCTGACTGAATCCCAGATCTTTCAATTACAAGATGAACAATTTGCCACATGGTTCAGAACACATGTAAACACTATCACAAACTCATTCTCACTTGTAAAATTATTGCATGCATGTCATTACATGATTCTTGTTTGTTGTTCATTGATGTACATTATATACAAGGTTTATCAAATGAGAAGAAGTGTTGCTAAGTCATTGTCTTCACTAAGCCTGGGCCCTGAAAGAAAAGTTCAAAGATACAACAGGTATTTTTTTCAATGGATATATTTTCCATACTGAAGAATAAGGGAATGGAAGAAAGACATACAACAATGGTGTTTATGTTAAAGGATCGACTAGTAGTGAGTTAGAAGTTGACTACTATGGTAGATTAGAAGAGGTCGTCGAATTGCAATATCATAGCGAGCAGAATAGAGTGTTTTTATTCAAATGCTATTGGTATGACACGACTGACAGAGGAATCAAAGTTGATCTGTAATATGGTCAGGTCGAAATCAACTCAAAAGCTAGACTCCACAACGTAAATGATGTCTTTGTTTTTGCAAAGCAATGTCAAGAAGTTTATTATACATACACCCCTTCTTTTAAAAAGGCTCGATCAAGAGTGGATTGGTTGTCCGTTTTAAAAATGAAACCCAGAGGTCGTGTCGAGCTTGTTCGGGATGAGAACAAAGACACAAGTGTATGAGATGAAGTCTTTCAAGTTAGTGAGTTGGTTGACCCATATCGAGTTGCTCCTTTGATTGACTTGGAAGAAAATTCAAATTTTTATGTTGTCGATGATAGTCTTGTTGATGTTGACGTAGAGGAGTTGAATGTTGTTTTGAGCTCTAGCGGACAAGCAAATGTCGATGCAGATGATGATATCCATATTGAAGATTGTGGTGAAGGTGATGACTATTCAATTGACGACGAAGAAGAAGAAAATTCGGACCAACTATCAGAATGAAACCCTGTGGAAAACATTTTTTTTCATGTAATATATATTATGTATTGTTTAAGCAGTGTTGTTATTGTTTTGTGCGATGTACAGTTTATCATTTAAGTGTTTGCAGGAAGATAAATAGGCAATCCAAAGATAATCTTTCCTATACAATGCTATAATTACCGACGAACTAAAGTCCATCAACATTTCACAGAGAGTTCAAAAATAATTACTTCAAATGCCACCATTACCGATGTCTATACCGATGGAATAAGATCCGTCGGCATTTCACAGAGAGTTCGAAAATAATTACTTCAAATGCCACAATTACCGACGTCCATACCGACGAAATAAGATCTGTCGGTATTTCACAGAGAGTTTAGAAATAATTACTTGAAAATGCCACGATCACCGACGACTTGACTAGCAGAATAAAGTCTGTCGGTCATTTTTTGGCGGGTTAATATTACCGACAAAATCACCAACGAACTGTACGAATTCCAAAGGGCGGTGCATTAAATGCATCTCTGACCGCGTGAGTTTGCCGACGGAATTACCGACGGACAATGAAAAATATGGAGGGTAATTAAAAATGTTGGTGTGAAATTCAAAAATTACCGGCAGAATAAATTAAAATAATATTTTTTTATATCAGTTGGTAAAACTGTCCTATAAATCCCAGCGTCCGCCGCTTCAGTTCATTTTTTCATCTCTTCCGGTCTTCATCTTCAATTTCGATTTTTTTCCTCTCATTTCTCCAAGGCTTTCACCTACAATCTCTAGCAAGTGTTCTTGTGAATCTTCATCACATTCAAAGGTATGTGTTTCCTCTATTTCATTTTACTTTAAGGGTTTTTTTTTGTTTTAGCTATTTTTATTTTTTTAAGTTCTTTGTTTTGGTGTATTTTTATAATGTAGATAAAGTCTTGAAATGAATACATTATTAAGGTATGCATGTTTCATTCCTAAATTCTATAGTTTTTTTTTAAATTTATTGAATATATTTTATTGTTGTATTGGAATAATTATTGAATAATTTGTTGAATTGTAATTTTTAATATTGAATTTACCTTAGAATTAGTAATTGAATATGTTGGAATAATTAGTAATTTTACTACATTATTGCATGATTTGTGTTTAATTATTTGCATTAATTTTAATTGTTAGTCTAGAGTTTTTTTTTGAAATTATTGAATATTTTTTATTGTTTGTATTTATATAATGATTGAATAATTTGTTGAATTGTAATTGTTAATGTTGGATTTACCTTAGAATAAGTAATTGATTATGTTGGAATAATTAGTAATTTTACTACATTATTGCATTATTTGTGTTTAATTATTTGCATTAATTTTAATTGTTAGTCTAGAGTTTTATTTGAATTTATTGAATATTTTTTATTGTTTGTATTTATATAATGATTGAATATGTTGTTAATGGTGAATTTACCTTGTAATTAGTATGAATGTTATATGTATAGATGTTATGTTATATACAATATTAGTATTGATGGAGTCAATTGGTTGTGGCTTTTGTCAATATTTACAGGTTTGTGGATTTGGGTAGTATCCAATATAGGGGAGGTGCTGTCGAATTGTTTTTAACATTCAAATTTAATTATATAATTATTCGTATATAATTGTGTAGATGCGTAGAACGAAAACCAGAGTTGGTCGCTCACGTATGGTCGCAACTAGTTCTTCTAGCAACGAGGATGACGTATCCTTCAGTGCCTCTCAAAAAGCGGCACCTACGTACGCCACCTGCACCATCAACCGATGTTGCCTCTTCCAGCGCGGGTTCACAGCGCAGAGGTGGCGTGCCTTCGCAGCGAAATCAGTTCACCCGCAAGTACAAGGCACGGTGGAAGGACGACCTTTCAATGTAAATTTGTTAAAGTTATAGTTTTTTCTTTTAAATTATAACATAATTTATGAACAACTAATCAATATTTTTTCATGAATTTAATTTATTTTCAGGTTCACAAACATTGAGGCCGCCCGAGTAATATCATCTGCATTTAAATCATCGATGGAGATTTTATTATTTCAATGGAGTCAGGTATCCAGACATCCTGAATGGATAACTCAAATCGATGCATGGTTTAGCAGATTTAAGGTTGGTGTTAATTTTAATTTCCAGCTTATTTCTAATAATTTATTAATATAATTGTAACTAAATTATCATTTTTATTGATCTAATTAATTATACACAGCATAAATTCATCTGGGACAGGGCGCATGATAAAGTTATGAGGAGGGTATGGGAAAATCACGCGGCAACTAGGTAACATCAAAAACAATACAAGATTTTTTTAGGAAAAAATTTATGTTTCAACTTCTAATTTCTCGCTATGGAAGTAGGTTGCGTGATTTTTGGTATGAAGCACAAAAAAAGGCAAAAAAAAACCACGAGAGATAGGGGTCTCCAAGGCTGGAACGATGTGGCGGTTTGGAGGGATTTCAAACCGATATACATCCCGGAATATATATGGCCGCACTATCTTGAGCATGTGACGTCTGAGCGGTTCACATGACGCTCACAGTCCGGTGCTAGCAACCGGAATCGGCCAATTCATGGCTTGGTGACAACGCACACCGGCAGCTCCGTTCCGTTTGCTGCATATGCGAAACGGATGGTAAGATTAATTTAAATGAAATATTTTGTTAAATTAATTTGTTGTTAATTAATCTTTTTTCATTATAGGCTACGTCTCTTGGACGTGAGCTGAGCCCGATGGAGCTATTTGTGGAGACGCACGTGCGGAGTCAAGACCGCCAAAAGGGGGGCGCAACAGTTCGTTGACAACCGTGCACAACACTTCGTAGTATGTTTGTTCAACCATTTTATTTTGTAAGTTATTATTTTTATTGAATTGAATAGGATGATTACTTTTTTTATTTTTAGGATACCTAAATAGCCGGTTGAGGGAGAGATATGGGGATGATCCTTTGACCCATTCGGAATTCGATCCGGATTTGTGTATGGAGGTTGGATCGTCTGGTGGACCCGATAAAAATCGGATTTACGGGCTCTCCAACACTACGGCTGAGAACTTGCGGGCGAGCCGTAGTGTTTCAACTGTTGGGAGCTCCCAGTCAGTATCGAGCACCCAATCTAAGGAGTTCATGGCCTTGCAGCAACACATGACTCAGCTCACCGAAAATTACGACCACCTATCAGCGGCGTATACACAACTCAAAGCGGAGAATGCACAACAAAAAGCGGAGCATGACCAACTTCGTGAATTTGTCATGAACATGGCATCACAGAGTGGTGATACATGTGCGCCTCTTTCTTTTTGGCCGTATAACAACCAGCATCCTCCTCCTCCTCCAGCTCCACCATTATGTTAATTTGTAATGAATATTATTTAACTTTAATAGTTAATTTAATATATTTTTTTAAACACATTCAGTTTGTAATGAATATTATTTAACTTTATTTCTTTTATTTTTGATGTTTAATAAAAAATTTATTTGCATAATTGGTTTTTATTACCATTAATTTATATAATTTTATATTATGTATTCTAAATAATTTTTTAAAAACATATTTAAAAATAATCACAGAGAGTTTTACCGACGGAATATATCCGTCGGCATTTGACAGGCCACAGTCACCGATGAATTTATAGACGGATATATTCAGTCGGTATTATACACTCACCGACAACTTTACCGACGGAATTAATCTGTCGGTATTTTACAGTGCCTGCCACAACGACCGACGAATTTACAGACGGATATCTTCGGTTAGTATTCCAAACATTCACCGACAATTGTACCGATGGTTTTAATCCGTCAGTATGTCACACTATCACCGATAGGCTAAAATCCATCAGTATATTTCAAGCGGGAAACTTTTTTTTGGCGCGCAATTTCTGTCTGTAAAACCATCGGCAAATGTTTTTTTTTATTTTTCCAACTGATATAGCGACGGAAGCTGGTTTTACCGACGAAAGGAAAGCCGACGGACATATTCCGTCGGTGAGGATGTCAGTAAATATATTACCGACGAAACCTTAATCACATACCGATGGATTTTGTCTGTTGGTAAAACTGTAAAATCTTGTAGATTTATTTTTTGCATAAATTTTGGGACTGGTCAGTGAAAGCCAAGAAAATCAGATCACAGAGTTTCATTTCTCTCTGTCACACACTTTCAGTGGCATAGCATAGCAGGGTTGGAGGTCTATCCATGAAAACAAATGATCAGTAACATTTCAGAGATTAATTTTGAAATTTACATTATTATAAGTTTAGGAAAAATGGGGATGATATCTGAGAGTAGAAAAAAGCTATCACATAGTATGTCAAAAGCACGCAGAGACTCTTGATGGGCGGATAGAAAAGAAGTAGATGGTGGTGATACATGCATATGTATAGCGACAACGAACCAAGAATCATTATCATGATGCTCATGGTCGGGAATTAAAGACAGCATGTCAGCAGAAGGTAGGTCCTGATACAAGAGCCACTTTCCTAAACCATGTCCTACGGAATCTACATACGGCCCTGGAAATCTGGACCATGTTCATGGACGCGGTTATAAAGAACGACTCCACCACCAATACACTCATGGTAAATTTCAATTTTCTCACCACGTGTTTGTCTCGATTTCACTTTATTTTTTTTCAATCATTCTAATAGAATTGTTTATTTTGTAAATAAAGATGACGTTGGTAGAATCACTCTGGTCTTTATTGCGGAGTCTTATAGCTAAATCATGTAAAAATATTTATCACTATATATTGTTCCTTTTCTCATTCTTAATTTTTTGTTGTTTTTATTTCTCTAATTAAGCTTTGAAGGGTGTGTTGGATTTGATATTCCAACTAAAACTTGTAGCTCTCTTTAAAAATTGCGATAAACTGCACATTTCACGTGCATGGAAGCTCATAAAACTTTCTAGTTTTGACTTTATAAATTAATTAATTTGCATGCATCGTGAAACCAGCAGTTGATTTTATCTCAAATCTGGAAGATTGCTTTTGATTAGAGGTGAAACCTCATAAAGAACGCAGCTAA
>Ga0325404_1006452_pt1 | contig 12309 bp, 10 predicted proteins | sample PopdelMetagenome_18_FD_205664 | JGI IMG/M metagenome (GOLD analysis project Ga0325404, IMG submission 205664) | Populus deltoides microbial communities from Bellville, Georgia, United States - Xylem-Control-R1 | ecosystem: Host-associated > Plants > Phyllosphere > Stem > Wood/Secondary xylem... | reverse complement strand
AAATGTAGTAAAATGATGAAATCATGAAAAAAAATTAATGAAAAAAAATAATAAAAACAAAGTACCAACAAAACCAAGTGAAGATGTCAAAATCTGCGAGAAGAACCATACGGACAAGATAATCAAATATAAGGCAAAAAAAAAAGATAGTTTAATTTTTTAAAAAAATTAATTTTGAAGAACCAAATAAAAAAAGGATAAAAAAGCGACTTCAAAAGAAACCTAGGTCACCCGAATAAATGAAACTCCCTTTTTAAAACTAACAGCTTCAAATTTGGCTCGGCCCGACAGTTTGACGAAACTAAAAGCATCATATTTGGAAAGTAACTATTTTAAAACGTAGCTTGACCCGACAGTTTGACCCATGACTGAGCCGAGTTTCAAAAGAAATTGGGAGAGAATTGATCAGGTATAAGATTATAAAAAACTCAAGGAAAATCCAGTCAAAACAGGTTGACTATTTCTTCTTTTTTCTTAAAATGGTATTATTTTGATTTTTTTTATATAACAAAAAAACTTGGTTGGTTTAAGTTAACTCGAGTTAACTCACTTGACCCGTGACCCAATCATTGTCCATGATTGACTCCTGGGTACATAGTTTTTAGACTCTGCCTGATACAAGGTCCAGGTTTCAGGTTGCCTGGGTCAAATTTTTTTTTATAATCAAAGCGACATTGTTTTAGTAAAAAAAAAAAAGTCAACAGATTGCAATCGGAATTTTGATTAGGTCTTGCCGGGTTAACCAGGTCGCTGAGTTACACCAGGTTTTTCCTTTCCCTATTTTTCCTTCAACTCGGGCCGGTTTCAGACCCGGGTTGACCTGTCAGGCCGGGCCAGGTTTCAAAACTATGCCTGGGTAGAGCTTATAAACAATAGGAAGAATCTAGGAGACCAAATCCCAATAATTGAAACGTTGAATGATGAAATAAAAAAAAATTGAAGGATAAAGAAATAACAATTAAGAGAATAAGGACCTAACTTGAAAAAAAATTGAGGACATACAAAAATATTGAATTGAAGGGAAAAATTGAAAACAAACTCAATGATGATAAATGAAAATTTAAAAAAAATGATGAAAAATGACTGAAGTCAACCCAATTCAACCTTTAGAATTTTATAATACGTATCATAAGATTGGATCACAACATAAAAATATAACCTGAAAAAATAACAACGTAAAATTTATAACCAACCAAAATAATTAGGGATAAACTTGAAAAACTAAATTAAAAAAGGAAGTGATTTAAAAAATATAGATTTTAAAAAAAAAGAACCAAATTTGACATAAAAATAAAATAAAACAAAATTATAAGGGATGAAATTGAAAAAAAATTTCAATCTAGAAAAGGATAAGAACAACTAAAAATAGCAATACAAAGAATAACAACCATATTTGATATAAAAATAAAATATTAAGGGATGAAATTCAAAGAAATTAATTCAATAAAAAATTCAAGACCAAATACATCACAATTAAGAATGAGAACCATATCTAATATAAAACCCAGGTGCAAAGGGATAAATTTGAAAAAAAAATTGATAAATAATTCAAGACAAGATACATTACAATTAAAAGAATGAGGATTAAATCTGACATAAAAATCAATTGTGAAGGGATGAAATTGAAAAAAAATTAACTCAATAAATGATTGAAGGTCAAATACATTGCAATCAAAAGAATCAAAACTTAATTTAACTTAACAAACAAATAACTAGACCTTCTTGTTTTTTTGCAATGGGCATCACTTTTTTTAGGAGGAGAGAGGGGAAAGAGAGAGGAAGGGAACCCCCCACTGAACTCTTACGCATGCCATCTCAACACACGCACCTTGCCACCATGCGTAGGGTGGCAAGGAGCAGCGATCGCCGCCCTGAAAGACAGCATTCGGTAATGTTTGGAACCGCATGTGCCACCTGATAAGCATAAGCGGCGCCTTATGCCAGCTATTTTTTAATAGAAATAAACACACATACTCAATTACCCCTAACCCCACCTGATATATACAATAAAACCATATTATAATAATAAAAACATCTCTATATGCAACCTTATCTTTTCAAAATCAAAAGATAATCTTGTGTTTTTACTGATTTTTTTAAAAAAAACCAAAGAAACCCCTCAATACATATATTTTTTTCCCTTCCAGAAGCATGACTATAGTAAAATAAATAAATAAGCAAATTAGTATTTATACTATGGTAAAAAAAATAAATGAATTATTTTTATTCTTTCAATGACAAATATAATCCATGAAAAAAAGAATTCTATCCTCAATCATATACTAAGCTAGTTTTTTTTTCTTGCAAGAATAATCTTGTCTTTCACAATAATCTATGTTTTGGTGATCAATAAAATATTGAGCTGATTTAGTTTTTTTTTTTTTTAAATGTTAGGAGTTAAAACAATTGTTTTCCAAATGTTAGACCAGCAATGTTAATAATAGTAATAATAATAATAATAATAATAATAATGACAATAAAGAACAGGATTGTCACAAGGAGAATTCCCATTCTTTACTAAACGGCGCCCAATCCCACATCTTGTGGATTCCTTGCTACATCCTATTCAAGTACTTGCCAGCAGAATTAACATATAAAACAGTTCGGCACTTAATTCAAAAGTTCCGGATTCTCAGTAGCAGGAGAAAATGTCAACAATAAACAACTATACTATTATTTGAACAAACTTCAATCCACAAGATACACAACTAGCTGATGGGCAATCCTAGTTTTCCAGGGCCACAATTCTGTCTAGTAAGGCCTGTACCTCCAATCTGCTCTTGAAGGTCTTGCACTCCCCATACCATAACCCCACTGCAAAAAGAATGTTTCGTAAATTGCTAGCGCTAAAAGAAACTCAGCTATCAAGCATTTTAATTCTTATGGGTATAGAGCACCATAAAAGGATTCAACAATCTTCAGACTTACTTTAGAAGGAACCATATATCCACCCGCATCATCATAATCCAGGGTTCCATACATCCTGCCAAAGTTGCGCATGGGACCACCATAACCCCCAAAAGGTTCAGGAGCGCTCATCATGAAATTTCCACTTGGACCAGCATCATCAATAGGTGTGGCTGAATCTATGGCAACCTGCTCAGGAAATTACAGTCAAAAAGTCATGCTATGCAAGAATTGAAGCCTCAGCTTTCTCCACAGGGACAAATGTCCTTATTACCGAAGGTTTTAAATGCAGGCAAGTGTACATCACATAGTGTTATGCCTAAAGATCAGAATCAAACACCACAACAAACATCCATGTATCAATTATTCAAGAATCATGCTCCAAGATGTAATAAGCAAGACTCTTGATGCGTGCTGTTAGTGATAATTTGTTCTTTCAGGTATTAATAACAATAATTGGTTGACTGGTGTACAAAATACAACAGTCGTGAAATCTAGCTTGCAAATTTCTTATTTCTTTAACATACAAAAACCACTCTTCAGCATCTCACAAATCCAAAAATGTCAGTACCACCTCCAACATAGAGAGCATAAAACCCTTCATTTGACTTATTAAGCATCAGAAATGCTTTCCCAATTCACATATCTTCATTAAAAAACCTTCAGAATATGAGCCCTTTCTGCTTACATCTCTTTTTATTCTGAATGAAAAATCAATTATTAACAAACACTCTAAGTAAAGGGAATGTTCCAAGTAATACCTGATGTCCACAAATCTCATGAGATCTTCGAGACACACGATCTGCAACACCATCTTCAGCAAAGGTTACAAATCCAAAACCTCTATGGCCAGTTCTCTTGGGATCCTGCATCCAATAAGCATGCAAAGGTGGAATAATTGGATGAAATTTGCTCTGAACTGTGCTACAAAAAATATCCTTATCTTACCTTAGGAACATATACATCTATTATGTGGCCAAATCTACCAAAATACTGGCGCAAATCTTCTGTGCTTGCTTCCTGAGGAAGCCTTCCAACAAAGATCTTTTTGCCCATTACTCTAGATGATTCCCCTCCTAATCCAGCAGGGAAAAAAAATACTGCATGATGAAAGAGTACTTGCTAAGTTGCAAAAAATACCAATTTCCATTTGTACTTACTTCCATAGAATGGTCCAGGATGATCATACAAGGTGGGAGCACCAAGAGCTGCATATCTGGTAGCTGCAGAAATATAAGCGTTGTATGCACCATATCCTCCAGGTGCTGTTCTTGCTATAGGCCTAAAGTCATCTTCCTGATAATATAACATTACACTGTTGATATTAACTGCATATCTATTTATTTAAATTTAAAACATTCTTAAAATGTATTGCAAATGAGATATCCTCTGAGACTACAGGTGACAGTAATTGCAAGTAAAAAAAAAATTCCTTTCCACCCACAAGACAAAATCAAGCGTTGTTTGAAGAGAAAAAAGATAGCACTGCTGAAACTTGCCTTAGGCGTTGCTCGATCTACAACTACAGTAGAGCCTCCCAATTCATGAGTTTCAGCCATCAAGCTGTCCACAGAATCTGTGCAACAGACGAGATCCATTTCAGTATTTTGCATTAAAGAAATATTCTTCAACATCAATCACATCTCCACAAAGTGTTAGGAATCATTAAGGACACATTTGCTAGACAAACCACAAAAGATGAAAATCTCCATAAAGTAAACAAGTTCAATAGTTTGACAGGTCACTACACCACATAATCATACAAGTTTCTGGTGTAACATAGTAACAGAATTAAATGCAATGTACAGAGTCTTGATAGTACAAGAAAAAAAAATCCGAAGGCACATTAATACTATGACCTGCACTTGCATATGTGATGAACCCAATTCCCCGATGTGCTTTCGAGCTATGATCCTGCACAACATATTGATTGACAAAAATATAATGTTTCTAACCAGAAGAACAATTGCAAAAATATAATTCTGAAGACACAAAATGGCATGAATCGGAGTGTGGTCATTAGCACACACATATGCACACATGCAGATGCATGTAAATATGTTTGCTACATGCAATAATATATAAAGAGAGGGCTTACTTTTGGCATGTATAGGTCAATTATCTCCCCATATTTCTCAAAGTGACTGCAAAAGGAAAAACATATCATGGCCTGCGTTCAATTCCATATCAAACTTCAGGAATTGTGTTTAGCGTTGAAAGGAAACAAGTACACTGACCACCATCGCACATATTTACCTTCGAAAAGTAGTTTCTGTCACAGATGGTGGAATCCTGGCCACAAATATCCTTGTGGCTTTTTTTGTTGGTGCTCGCATCTCCTCCTGCCAAAACAAAACACAAGACATGTTATCATGTGAGAAAATATGTACCGGTAGAGTGTGCCTATATGACAATCATATATATTATGCAAAACAAAGGGAAATATCTCAAAACTTTTAACTAACAAGCCAATTCATTCGAGATTTTTACAGCCAACCTTTGGAGTAGCCACTTTAATTTCCAGCATTCTTTTACCAAGAAAGTGTTCACCTGATAGTACAGCCTGCAGCCGACAATATTTCAGCACACAGACAATCTTAAGCGGCAAAGAATTGAACAGAAATAAAGTCATATGAAATACCTTAGCATCTTCAGCGGACACAAAAGTCACATATCCAAAACCACGAGATCGACCTGATGACCGCTCCTAAACATGGAAAAGTATAAAAGAACCACTGTCAATAATGAAAATATACTAACTAAATTGTTCACTCTCAGACATTGATAGAAAATAAGCTGGTATGAGAAACAACACTGCATAGTGCACATTGCAGAACAAACTTGAAGAAGTCTCGATGTCCAAATATCATGCTAAGTGTCTATTTTCTTCTCTCCCTTTCTCCCATCTACAGCTTCTAATTGTAGCAAACAATTACTAATGGTATTTGATATTCATTCATGATAAGCTACACCTTAGGAAAACAAGAAGAGCACTAAATACAGATAAAGAGTAATCTATCCAATCCAAAACAGTAGTTTGACCTCAGATACTGTAGAAAGGTTTTAAAATATGCCCACTGGTCCAATGCGATGCCACAAAGTTTGTATAACTAGATTGAAACTAGAAGCTACCCCCACCTTCCTACACTATATTAACAGACAAAACTCTCTCTAGGGATAATGTACATGAACAGATTAGTCTGCACTTCTGTTGTGCATTCTAACACTATGCCAGCCTTAGCATGTTAGCTTGCTAGTGGTACTGATAGAATAGATTAGGGGCTTCTTGCAAGGCTAGGAAAGCCATGTACGATGAAATCCTGGTCCTCCTAAAAGAAATAGGATTTTGCCGAAATATACCCTGTCTTTCCATCTTAGTGGTCCTATGCATAGTCGGTACTAAAGCCCCAATCATGGCTACTAATAAAATAAGACTAGGAACCAAAAACCAGATGAAATAATAGGTATAAAGCAAATTTCCCAATGTTTCCAAATGAGTCCAACTTTGTACATTTCCTACCATAAACTGGATATTTTAGAGAAGCCATCTTTCTTTGGGTTGGAATTCACTCATTATCCAAAATGAAATGCATACAAAAAATTGCTAGTATATAGACACAGCAAAGTCACACAAGGCATGTGGCCCATAAAGTAAAAATCAACAGACAAATTTCCACCCATAGCATCCAGCCATCCAAAAAAATAAAGTTTAGCAAACCTTTTAATACTAGTAGGATTGGATAAAATCGAACTTAAATTACAAACCTTTTAACACTAGTATGATTACATAAATCAGATAAGAGAATGACAAAGCCAGTAATAATTACAGCCCCCAATATAAGATTAGCCACGGATTCAGAAAAGAGAAAGGAAAGGAAAAAAGAAAAGGAAAAGGAAAAGAGAGAAGCATAAGCATACAGCTTGTATATTTGGGTAAAAAGGGGCTAACCTTCATAACAATACAATCCTCTAATTCACCAAACTTGCTCATGTATTCTCTCAGACCCTCGGTATCAATTTCCCATGGAATACCCAGAATCTACATCTCCAATCAGACACATAATAATAATAATAATAATAATAATAATAATAATAATAATAATAAGATTCAAACTTTATAAATTTGCATGACTTCAAACGATTAACTAACCACAAGCTTTTGGCTCATTTGAAACGAGTCGAAAGAAGAATCCCTTTGTTGCAGTTTGGAGAAGAAAAGGAAGGAAAAAAGAGAAACCCTAAAATTGAAACTGATAATCTTAGCTCTCTCTCACAGCTCTCTTAGAAGACTCAAAAGAAACAGAAGAAGGAAATCTTAGCTCTCTATCTCTCCTCTCGCAGTCGTGGGTGGTCGCTCCTGCACATAACAAGCACACAATAACCTCTTTCTCACAATAAAACATCACCATTTCCTCTGCTGCTAAAACAACCATAAAATTTTCCACATAAAAAATAAAAAGAAAATCGAGAGAATTTACACGCTCACTGACCTGGGTCTTGATTCTCAAAACCCTAATATTTCAGATCTCCTCTCCTCTTCTCTTTCCCTCCCTAAGTGACCCTCCTCTCTTCCTCTCTCTATACTTGGCTCTCTCGCACGCGCCTAAAGATTCCACAGCTTTCGGGTCGAATAATAATAAACCCTTATTCTTTTATTTCTTGATTGGATATTTGATTATTCATGGGAGTGGAGGTGAAGCTTCAGTTTAATTGCGTGGACCGAGTTATGGGCTAACTATATTTGCTTATGATAGTGTTTAGTGAGTCCATGAGCCGAAACCCATGACCCAATATGATATGTATAGGCTAAAGAAAAAGAAATAAGCTTCCTTTTTTACATTTTGGCATGACTTTTTAACTATGATTTTTAATAATTTAAAATTTATTTTTTATAAAAAAATAAGTTAAAATAATTTTAATTTACAAGCATTTTTGGTTAAAACTAACTTTTTTCTTAAAGAATATATGTAAGTTAGTATTCATAATCAAAAGTTTTGACTTTTGACTAAATCAAAATTTTACAACAAACTTTTCTATTTCGGTTAAAATTTATTTCCAAATATTTATAATTATTTATGAATCAAAACTTAAGAAAAAACTTAAATTAATTTGTAAAAATCATACCAAATATAACCTAAATCAATTCAATTGTTTTTTTTTTCTTTAAATCATCATTTTATTGTTAAACAATGAGTGAGAGATGTTAGGGAATTTGCTAGCTAAGATTTTTTATTTGTATTTTTCCATTTAATTAATTTTAGTGGGCACACCTTCATAACTACAAGTTTTTGGGTGGTGATTATTTTCATTGAATTGACAAATAACTTTTATAGTGAATTATATGACATTTTACATGTGCAAACCCTTGTATAGAAGGACTTTAGCCCAAGATAATATATCCATCTAACTCTAAGTGGTTATTTGGTAATGTGGTTGTGTGTAAGATTGAGCTATAAAAATATGTGTTTTGTTAAGTTAAAACTTGCTTTTGTTTTGGTGGGACCCACTATACATTAAGGTTGTACCTGAGGTTTAACAAAAACATAAAAGTTGAGCTTTGCAAATAGCAGCTCATCTCAGTTTTTCAATTATCCACCGACAAACCAATTTGACCACAAAACATATATTTCTGAAGAGAAAAGAAATCCGTTGGAGGAATATCAAACTTCTCAGAACCTCAATGATTCCTCTAGAAAGTAGAAGTGAAAAACAGAATGAAAAAGAGCAAAAACAAAGGAAAAATAAGAAGGACCACCATGCATCGGCCAAGCAGCTCCCTCAGTTCACCACCGGTCTCCACTGTCTCGACCGCCATCTAGACATCCCCGCCGCACAGTGTAGCCTACTCTTCCTCTTCTCCTTCTCCTTCTTCTTCTTCTGCTGCATTTTCTTGTCTCCACTGTTTGGCAAAGTGAATAATGGAGAGCGTCTCCACTGTTCAGGGGCTAGACCGGGTCCGACCTAAACCTAAATGTATTGGATCGGGTCTGACCAAGTAAAATAAAATAAAAATCTAAACAAAATTTCTAAGATATTGTGTTTTATTCGAAAAACTAGTGTTTAACATTATTCAATGGCACTACATAATTGCATTAGAAGGAGATTGCATGATAACGTAACATTTGCAGAATTTGATCGTAATCTCAATTTTATTCCTGATGATATTTTACTTGATATTGTTACACGCTCAGGAAGCCATGAAAACTATAGTCCATGTCGGATGGATTTTGTACATGATGAAATTGCAGATAGTTTAATGGAACAATAAAAAATACTTTATATAAAGTATTGTTTATTTCATGATGTAATAACAGTAGTTAATTCTACAATATTTCAATTAAAAACCATCAATATTAATGTTTTTTTTTAGTTATTTTATAACCTTAATTTAAAAAGCATTCTTAACCAACACATTAAACTATTTTTGTTCAACCTTAATTTCAACCACAGTTTTAACTAAACATATATTTTACCAAACCAACCTCAATTAAAAGTGCTTTTTATAAAACAACTTTTTTCAAACCACAACCACAAAAACTACTACAATACCAAACACATATTGATATGAAGGTTATGCATATAACATAACTCTTTAGGCTGATGACGAGTAAATGACAAGAAGCTTGTCTATAGAATCCAACCTTAAAAAACTAGAAATTAAAATAAAAATAATTAAAAATAAAAGGGATCAGGTGTCATTATGCACCAAGATACAATTTATTATTGATTGAAATAATAAAATTATCTTTTTACCCTTCTCAACCACAATAATTTAACAAACTATTAAGGGCAAAACGATTACTTTTATAGGGTCATTTTGTATTTTGTTTACACAACGAAATGATTTACATATTCTTAAATGCGAAAATCTAAAGTTATAATTCAAGGGTTTTTTGATCTTTTAACTTTTTGGATGTATAGTTAAATGACTATGTTTAAAAGCTAAAAAAATAAACCTGACATCTAGAGGCATTTCACCTTTTCATCATGGCTTTTTAATTATTATCAATTTGATTGAGGGGCACTTTAGACTTTTAACAAATTAAATATATTTTAAAAAAACAAAACGTTTGAGTGGTAGGCGTGCGTGCTATTTGGATGGCAAGAGCGGCGCCTCCTAGTGGTCAAAAGTCATTTTCCATAATGATGTTGAAAGCGACACACTTTCCTTTTCCCAATGATTAGGTGCTTGTGCTTGACGGAGCAACGATTAGGCTCTAATGAACTGTTTTCTTTTCTCCATCTTTTCCCTCTCATAGCCTTTAATTTCCACCACCACTTCTAAAAATCAATTGTGTCCTCCAGTTTTATTTTAATTTTGATACTCATTCTTTTGATTACTATTTTTTTATTTTTAATTTTATTTTTAAGTTTTATTTTCAATTTCATCCCTATGCGTTTTATTTTATTTAATGTTTTTATCCAATTTGATCCTCATTCTGTTGATTGCTATTTTTTTTATCGTTTTCTTAATTTATTTTATTTTCAATTTAGTTTCCTCATTATTTTCTTTTATTTAGATTTTATACTTAGATTTGGTTTTCATTTTTTTGATTGCTATTTGTTTTTTTTTTTAATTTTTGATGATTAGAAATTTTGCTTTGTGATTTTTTTATATTTTCTTTCTATGAGGTAATCTCGGTCTTATGACCTAGATAACTAGTTTTGAAAATTAACTCGATTTAACTTCCATCTTTTTTAAAAATTAAAATTTTTAATCAATTTCATTCTTCAAAACTAGGTTATTGGGCTTTGAGCTTCATTATTCTTTTCACTTTATTTGCTATGAGGTTATCACGCTCTCATAACTCAGGTTGGATCAGATTTTTCTTCTTAACCATTATTTTTTAAAATTGATTTTTTTATTCCATCTTTCTATATTAGGTTATTGGGCTATGAGTTTTGTGATTTTTTTTTCTTTTTTATTTTTACGAAGTTATCCCAATCTCATATTTCAAGTTGCGGGTTAGTCAAGTTAACATAGGTTGACTCAATTTTTTTTTCTTTCTAAATTTTGCCTTTCATTATTTATTTTACTTAAGAGTTAAACTCTATTGTTTTATTTAATTTTTTTTATACAAGGTTATCACAGTCTTATGACAAAGCCACGAATCTAGCATGCTGACTCGAGTTAGGTTTTTTTTTTGTCACTTTTACATTTTTTTTTCCAGTTTGTCCTGCAATATTTTATTTACTAGTAAATGAGCTTCGAATTTTATTCACTTTTCTCTTTATGAAGTTATCTCATTCTTATTCAATTTTTTCTTTGTTATCAAATAAGATTGATGAGACCTTTTTAGAATATTTATAGGGCATCTTTTTATAATATTGACAAGTGTTCATTTTTTTTAATGGTCATTAGAGTTTTTTTTTTAGTTTTTTTTGTTGTTTGTTTTTTTTAATCATGTTATTAAATTAATTGAGATTATCATACTCATTTGAATCAATGACTTAGATCCTAAATTTTTCTTGCTTCTTTAAAAATATTATCATCACCTTAACATCATTTTTTACATTAGAAAAAATTTGATCCAGCCCATAACATAGTGTGGGCCACATATTTAGTTAAGCCTATAATCAGTAGTATTTATAACATACATTTATTTTTGCAGCACTAAGGTGAATAGTTATGAAAGAAGTAAACTTAGCTAAAGTTGAAGGTAAGTCTTCAACTTGTTTTCTAATAATATCATCTTTATTTTTCAAATCTTCTAATGATGATGACTAACTAGCAATACAACATAATGATTCATTTACTTGTGTTAATCTATCATATTTTTCAAGCAAATCATTATTTTTATTTTTCAGATTTTCTTGAATCTTTTTTATGAACTATATATATAGATCCTAACTTTTAAAATTCATTATATAAAGACTTAAAAGCATCATACAACTCACTATAATAAAAGATGTATTCATCATCCAAAGATTGTATCTCATTTTTCGCTTTTAATGGCCATAAAACACATGTTTGCCATATGCTTTTCTTCATCATTAGGGCTAGAAGTAACTTAGAAGTTCCTTGCTTAAATCTTTTTTATTCTCTCTTTCTTGAAATTTGGGAATCTTTTACCTCTTTATTTCTTCTTTAGGATGTCTCATAATTGTCTTATGATTAGTGAAATATCCTTCTCAATCTCTTCATCATCATCATCATCATTTTCATGATTTTTAACATGATGGATAGTTTTGAATGCTAAATTTTCTTTGGCTTTTCTTCTTGTTAATGTTTTTCCATTGTAATTTCATGTGTCATCAAATAACCGATAAGTTCCTTCAATGAAAGTTTGGTGAGATATTTGGCTTCTCAAATTGCCGTCACCTTAGCTTCTCAAGTTTTTGGCAATGACATAAAAATTTTGCTTATGATATCGGCACTAGTGCAAGTCCTACCAAGAGCAT
>Ga0325404_1006449_pt1 | contig 12310 bp, 6 predicted proteins | sample PopdelMetagenome_18_FD_205664 | JGI IMG/M metagenome (GOLD analysis project Ga0325404, IMG submission 205664) | Populus deltoides microbial communities from Bellville, Georgia, United States - Xylem-Control-R1 | ecosystem: Host-associated > Plants > Phyllosphere > Stem > Wood/Secondary xylem... | reverse complement strand
TGATTGATCAATTTGACTGTTATGAAGGAAAGTTACCTGAGGTAAATGATTTGGAAGATATGGGCCCCACTGGATTTTGCAAAGGTTCTCTGGAAAAAGAGAAGAATTTTCAAAGTTTGATAAAAAAAAAAAAAAAAATGAGTGATATCAAATTTTTAGAAGGTGAGTACATAATCTTTGTATGGAGAGGCAGTTCGCAATTTTTCATGGGCCGAGATAATTTGTTTGAAGAGTGAAAAAACAATGTTTAAATATTATAAGTGTAATTTAAAAAATAAAAAAATTAATAACTCGACATCATAAAAATATAACTAAAAAACAATAATGATTATTAATTTTCAAGAATTAAAATGATAAAAGATAAAATTAAAAAATAAAAAAATACCAGTACAACTAGGTAATGAAATTGAAAAACAATCAAAATTATGGAACCAGTGATAAAAATAAAAAAAAATTAAAATTCAATAAAAAAATATAATAACAATTAAAAATCAAAACATTGAGGGCTAAAACCCAAATATCATCAAATATTGAATTGAAAGGAAAATTTGAAAATTTCTAAGGCCATAGCTTCACAAAAGAATCCAAAACAAAAATAAAAATTAAGAGAGTGAGGATTTAATTTGAGAAAACAAAAAGCAAATTAAAAAAGAAAAATTAAAATACATTATTTTAAATCTGTGCTTAACTTGACGGGTTGACTCGTGACATAGGGGACTTAGGGTTTAGGCCGACCCGATTTTCAAAAGAAATTGGAACAAAGCACAAAAAAAATTTGATACTTATATTTAGTGTAAAAGAGAAAATCCTCGTAAAAAAACTAAATTGGACAAAGCCTAAAAAAAAAAAGCTTTAGGTAACATGTGTTTTTTTTCAAAATGAATGGAAAATCCCATAGGAAGTGGAAAAAAAACTAAAAAAACATTTAATCATGAAACCCAAAAAAAAATGAGCTAAAAAAAAGGGGAAAACCAGATAAATTCGGGTGAACTTTCTAAACCCAGGTCAATCCCTCAAAGCCGCAAACCATTAAGTCCCATATCCAGGCTTAACTAAGAAACTCAATACAAAACAAATTTAATGTTGAAGGGTGAGATAAATTAATCTAATTAAAAAAATATTTTTAAAAGCACAAGATCTAAGAAAGAGCACAAAAAACTGAGGCAATATCAGGTCAATTTAATGTTAAAGGATGAAATAAATAAATTTAATTTAATTTAAACAATTTCCTTTTAAAAGAGATATATCTAGCAAAGATTAAAAAAAAAAGTTAGGCAACCCGTGTTACTCTTTAAAAGTCAGAAAAGTCCCATCAAAAGTGGAAACACAATATCGGATGATGAAATAAAAAAAAAGAAATAAAAAAATCAAGCAAATTTGGACAAACCTCCTAACCCCGGATTAATATCTCAAACCTGTAACTCATTAAGCTCTAGACCCGTGCTCAATCAAGAAGGTTAACACCCAACAAATTTAATATTGAAGGATAAAATCACAAGATAAAATCAAACTAAAATTTTTTTAAAGTTTAAAAATTCAACAGAGAAAAAAACCCAAGGAGAATGAAATCGAAAAACAAACTAATTCTATAAACCATTTTAAATATAATAAATAGAAATTAAAAGAATATGAACCAAATCAAACATATGAAAAAATCCATGGGGTGAAATTGAAAAAAAAAAACTAATTTTATAAATTATTTTAAATAAGAAAAATACTAATAAAAAGATTAGGGATTAAATTTGAAAAAAACTAACATTGAATTTTGTAAAGACCAAATTTCAAGGATAAAAAAATCATTAAGGATGTAATTAAAAACAATTTTTTTTATATAAATTATTTCAAATAAATCAAAAGATCAGGGGCCAAATCTAAAGACAAAACTAATTAAAGGGCTGGATTGAATTTTTTTTTAATGGACAACACACTTTCCTAGGATGAAAGAGAAAAGAAAAGAAAAAAAAGGGTCATTGATGGCGAACTAAAGACAGAGAAGAAACATGCACTGCCTGGTCAGGTAGGCACCACCAAGAAGATTCCATTACCACCTTGGAAGCCACCATTTGGCCACACGTGCTGCCATAAAATTTCTCGAGCCCCAAGTTTAATAATTTAAATAATATTATATATCTGGTAAAAGACACCACAACCTCTCCCTCAATTTGATAATCACCAAAAAAACCAAAAGGAAAATACATAAATAATCTTGCACACTTACTTTCTTTTTTTTTTTTTTTTATCTTCTAGGTGTAAGTTGGTGAATTCATTTTACATTTAAATTTGAAATGCCAAAAATACCCCTAAGTGATAGGTATAAGTCATTTTGCTATTAAGAGTAAAAAAGCCATTACACTGTACCAAAAATTTATATGAAGACCAATCCACCCTCCAATAAATTCAGAAATGTCAATTGAATCCATGTGAAAATACAAAAACACCCTTAAAAGCAACATCTTTTAGTTTTGTAAAGAAAGGCTTAGACGTCATAACATTGTTCCAATCTACAGTGCTATAAGTCTAAGGCCATAGTATAAGACTGGTGGTTTTCAATTTTTGTTTTTATTTTTGTAATAGGTAGGAAACTAATTTTGGATAATGATGCAAACGAGAATGAATGATAAAGAAGTTTGTCACATGTTAAAATCTTTAAATACTAAGAACATCATAAGTATATAGATATTTTTAAAATATTCAATTTTTATTTTTCTATATCTTTACTTTTCAAAAGACTATTACAACCCTTTATATAGAAAAAAACTAGAAAACTAGAAAAAAACCCTAATAATACTGAATAAAAAAAAGTAAACTAGAAAAACTATCCCCTTCGAATAGGAAAAAAACTAGAAAAGAATCATAAAGTAAAAACTAAAAAAAAACTAGAATAAGAAAATAAAAATATAAAAATATATATTTTTGTAAAACAGCTCATACATTAGTTTTCATGAGTTGGAAATAACTCATTCTCAAGTTCAGTCTTCAGTTAAAAACCATCCTCCATCAAGAACACCTTTTTGTTCATCAGCAACCCCTAGAGTGGGTCCCTAATACCTTTATGTGGTCATCTCATCATGAGTTCCTAACACAACATCTTTGTGTAAGCTATCCCATTGTAGATTCCTAACACAACACCTTTGTGTGGGTTACTTTATCATGGGTCTCACCACTACGATTTCAAATGACAATAACTAACGTAGATGAAAACAACACACCAGTTCTTGAATATTTTTTTTTTCAAGGAGAAACCTTTTTATCCTATCCTACACAAGCACACCTTATTTTGCAACCACTTACAGATATAATTGTTCTACAACACACAATAAAGCAAAATAACCATAAAAAATTATTGAGTTTTGATACATATTTCTTATCCAATTGATAATAACTATGGGATGGATATGGATAGAAATTCAATATATGAATACCCGTATGTATAAAATAGAAATTATATGGGCAGATCTAGTGCAAGTACATGGAGATTTTAATTTTAAAGCTCATCAAAATTTATGACCAAATCAGCAATCGCCCAAGGTCTATAATTTTGATCTTTGAAATTAAAAGTATGATGCTAACATTAGATGTTCTTGACTTGTATGAAGGATAGACACTCATTAGTGAACCATATTGATCACTAATAAAAAAAAAAAACTTTGATTATATTATACATATGAGTACAATGCAAAATTCAATGTTACATTAGAATTAGAATTACAAAATATGCTAAAAAGTATATAGCAATCACAAACAACTCTAAAATTTTATCAAATTTCATCCTCAATTTTTTTTTTCAATTATAGCCTTCTATAATGGATGATTATTTTGTTAAAATTTGTTCAATAACGACAAAATTTAACAAAAGAGGACCAATGTATAAAATAAAAAGAAATCTCATGACTAATTTCAAATTCACACCAAATCGTACTATTTAAGTTCACATACTTTCCTTTTTATTCTTTCAAAATCCTTATAGTTTTTGGAATTTTAATTTTGATCAAAAAGTTTGTTTTCTTAACATTTCACTCTCTGATTTTAATATATGAGAGAGAAACTCATCGAATAACAATAAAGAGAGAGAAAGTCATTGATTGACCATATTATGATGATAAAAAAGATCAATCTTGGTGTCATTGAGTTTTATTCAATAAGAGGAATTTCATTAAGGCTTTTTAGACCTTCAACTTGCATGAAAAGTTAGATCAAAGTTGAGAGAGAATATTTTTCAATTTGATTTTGTAATTTTGGACCAATTTAAATGTGTTTTGAGTTAAAAGATTGGTTTATTGAGTTACGAAGAGCATTTATTAGGTGTTTTTGGTTGAAATAAGTTAAAAAAAATAGATTTTGAAAACCCAAAACACCAAAGCCTAATTTTCCAAGCACCTCTAGGTGCCCAAAATATAGGCTTATAAACTATGTGTCATGGACATTTATTATTATTATTTTTTAAAAAAATGATGAATGACATGTTGTCTATCTCTTAAAAAATAATAGTGGATCAATCATGTGGGCCTAGATTTAGATTTAAATACACTATAAAAAAAATTTAACATTGTGTTTCAATTTTGTTATGTTTTTCAAAAAATATTATAGGTTTTATGGATATGTTAACATTCTTCTCTAATTAATATGGGCTTAATATGAAAAAACACTCAAGAATATTTAATTAATATAAAATTTATTTTTCTAAGATTTTCAATACATTTTCTATATAATTGTTTTTTCACATTTATCAATTTTTTGTCTTCAATCATATACAAGATACTAAGACTTTGTTTTAGTATTTTTTTTAATTTTGTTTCAAGTCCATGATAGATTTTTATTTTAAAAACAATGTTTTCAATTTACAAAGTATCTTGATATTGAGTTGGTCCTCGATTTTGCGAGTATCTATTTATTTTATCGTAAATTATTAAACTCAATAAAGTCCATGACCCAGGTCGTAGATTTGACGGGTTAAGACTCGTTGACCCATATCTATCCAATATATCGTTATCTCAATGTTTACAAAAAATAAGATGTCATATTGGATTTTTTTTTAAAAGTTAAATCATGTTTTTACTGATTATCAGAGTTGCCTTTAGACCTGCCGAGTCGACTGAGTTATGTTAGGGTAACTCTTACACAATTTAATTTGAAACTCAGGCCAAGCAAGAAATCAATACAGGAGGTTTCAAGATTGACCCACTAGATCGGGTCTAATGACAATATCAAAGAGTTTCTCGCACCCTACACATTCTTTTTTATGTTTAAAAAATATTTGATTTAATTTGCAGCGTAGTACAAGCAAGTTATCTAGTGTTCTACTATTATTTTGAGATAACCTAGCTATTTTCTTTCTAGTAAAAAAATTATTACAACTCTTTAAAGGATATGCATTCAACACTTTATTTATATTTTTATTCATATGACCATGGTATGAGTTAAAATGATTACATAAATCAATTGAAATAATATTAGGAAATGAAGTCAATGGATATACTAATCAGATAATTACACTATTAATACATTAATTTTAGGTGTTCTTTTAATCAAGTATGTTAATTTATTTGTTTTGTTTGAATACACAATTTTTTTTTAAGAACTTCCAATTAAATGTTTCCATCAACTTTTCTATCAATACTGTATTATTCGACGATGTTTTTTCTAATAGTTTACTAATGGTAAAGAGATGGCAGCATCTATAACAACGTGATGTTAATAGTGATGATAACAAGGTGGTATTAACAATGATAATGAGAAGATAATGATGTGATGGTAATTAAAAAAGCTAGATTATATGGTGAATTAATTGTTATTGTAAAATATTTACTAAATTTTAAGACTTGAAAATATTTATCAACAAAAAAAGTTTATGAATAGACCAATATTATTATAATCAGTCTACACAAAACAAAAAAAAAAGGAATTTCATGTATAAAGATTTATGCAAAATAAATGCCCTTTAAATGTAAAATTACTAAACCTATTTTGTAACTATGCAATAATTATTTAACACATTTATAATTGATTTTGACAAAAGATAGTTAAACACATAATGAATCATTAAATATTTAACTTTCTTATAAAGAACATCTTTAATAATTGATTGATTTGGTATATTAATTACAATGAATTCTAAATTGATAAATTTTTTATTAGAGTCATAGCTTCAACTTGTAGGTGTTCATCATTACTTTAGTTTAAAATTATATTATTCAAACTCAATTCACCTTCTTCTTAATTATGTAGTTCAGTTTGTGAATCATCATTCTTTAAATCCAAATTTATATCTAGAAAATCATAATTTAGAGTATGAATCTTCTTCCAAAACTCCCTTTAAAGTTCAAACTTAAAGGATAAATACATATTACCTTCATAAAAACAACATCCATTATAATAAAAATTTATCAAGTTGGAGGATGATAATATCGTTACTTTTTTTTATTTTTATGATTGACATACTTAAGAAAAATACATTGCAATGCTTAAGGAGTCAACTTGTTGCACCAGTGTTTATAAAGGTGTACAAGTACAATGTAATAAAAATATAAGACTAATGATGTTTAGAAGTTAATGAAACTAAATGGTATCTCTCCCTCATAGGATAATGACACGATCTTTTATTAATGAAGCATGAACAACCTCTAATAAATATCGATTTTCATGTTAAACAACACTTTTTTGCTAGGTTGTACTAGAACACTTAGTTTGATGGATAGTTTCATGTATTTCCAAATACTATTGAAGTTTAGAACCATACCCCGAACAAGTTCCTTATACTAAGATTCAACCATTTTATAAAACCTTTGAAATAACATGCTTGCTTCATCTTTAAATTTTATCAAGTTCACCACGTCATCTTGATATATTCATCAATAAAGGTAACAAATCAATATGATCCATCCAAAGTAGCAATTTTAGATGGACCTTAAAGTAAAATGTATAATTATAAATGAATGTATGTTTGTAGTCAAATTTAATGAAAACAAAGTATGATGGCTCTTTACTAGTTCATATATATCACATTAAAAATTAGAAACATCATTTTTTTTCCCAAAAAACTCAAAAATATTTTTTTCATATAACCAAAGAAATCATGCCTTAGACGTTGGTGTCATAACAAAATTTCAGCAATCTTATTCTCCACTTCAAAGTAATCTATTGTTAAAGCTTGACGTAACCTTTAGAACATTTTGACACCAAGTCCAAGTAATAGAGATTTCCTTGGTTAATACCATATCTAATCGTCTATCTGGTTCAAATGTCATTAAACACATAATATTCAAGTTAGAAGATTACCACACAAGATAAAATTAGCAAGGGTTAAAGATCTCTAATAATTAGGGTCAAAGTACTATTAACAATAAAAATAAATTTTTATGAAGATTAATAAAGATATGAAACATGTATAGAATCAATGTAATATGATCTATAACATCAGAATCAATTATGCATGCACTATAAGAAACATGTGTAGAAATATTTAAAACTTTACCATTATTATCCACAATTATTACCAATGCTAAGAATTTACCAACAATATCATCTTTTGATTTTTTTTAAATGATTGTTGTGGTGAGGCTTTTCTTAAAACTCTTCTTACATAGATCACAAGTATGATCCTACCATTTTAGATATCTCACGAGTTTGTAATACTAATTTTTGTTATGGCCTATCTGATTATAATGACTGCTTTTATAAGTAGACTTGATAACATCATTATTATTCTTAAGCTTGTAACGCTTAATTTAGTCTTGCCAATTTTAATTAGATCGATTTAGAGGCAAACACTAAGGCTGAAACATAATAATTTTTAGAGTCATTTTTCAAAGTTATATGATGCACTACTTCTTAACAAACCAAAAAGTCTTTATGTAAATCTCTCAACAAACTTGTTCAAAGTCACCATCCAATCCAATAAGAAATATGTATACCTTTAGTTGTTTGATGGACTTTTGATATACTGCAATTTCATTAGGATCTTTCATGATAACTTTATCATGATGGTCTAACTCTCAGGAAATCTTGACTAGCACTTTATAATATTCAAATAGAGACTTTCCATGATGTTTTACCTTGAATATATAAGAGTTTTTCCCTTTTAATAATATGCATCTCCATCAACTAGGATCAAATACCAATTTGTTATTCATTTAAAACAATTTATGTATAAAAATCATAATTAGTGTGAGTAATCATAGATTTTGTCCCATGTGATTCAACCTTTTTTTTGCGTTTTTTTTTTCAATTCAACTTTGTTGTCTTTTGAAACAAATGTTCAACTAATTAGTACAACCATGAAAACTAACTCCTTGTTTCATACGATTCAAGTGAAGAGTGGGTTTAATTTTAAAGAACCAACAACCATAAAAAAAATTTAGAGTAATGGTGTTTCAAGATGATGTCTTTATAGTTCTATCTTTTGCAGCACCAACATCAATCAAATTCCTAAATTCAAAATTTAATTTTATTTTAAGAAATACTTTTTTGATTTTTTTTATTGAGATTAAGAATATATATATATATATATATATATATATATATATATACAAACATTCCAAAATTTAGATGCTTAAAAATAAGGTTTTTTGATGGCTGAATAATAAGTTAATCAAGTGTTCATAAATTATATCCACTCTTCATAACAAATAAAGATGATCTCTTGATGTAAGAATCTTGATACCTATAAAAAAAAGTTCTGTTTTGGTGGATTTAGAGACTCTCAAACACTAATGTCAGTATTTTTGTAGAGAAAAAATGTAATAAATATACAAAAGATCATTAAATCTAAGAACAAAGTTGTTTGTTCTTGTTTTGATATGAAATAAATGCTTTATAAGAAAATGGTATATGTATGTTGAGAATTAAAATTATGAACTTCTTACCTGAATGATTTATATGGTATTTATACCCTATAAACCTTGTATTCTTACCTTAAAAAGAGAGGTGGAGAGTCACTCGACCCTTATAGTATTAATGAGGGACAAATATAATTGATATAAATATTAATGTGGAACAAATATATATATATATATAAGAGATGAGAATGTAGTAGATCATGAGAGACTCTTCTACACCTAGAGGTGTATATAAAAAATCTCAAGGGACTTAGTGTTGGGTCTAGGCCATAAAGCAAGGCCTAAGAGGCATTAGGATGTGCAATGGGCTTAGACGCATGGCTTAGACTTGAGAAGTGCCAAGTATAAGCTTGGTGTTGGGCCCCAGCATGGTGTATGGGCTTACATATGTCAGGGGCAAGCCTGCCCCTAGGCTTAAGCATGAAACATGACCCCGCGAGCCAGACATGCACCTAGGCTCAAGCATGACGCCGGGGCCTATGAACGTCAGGCCCGAAAACACTTTAAAGATCACCCTTTAAGGTTTAAACTGTCATTAAAATAAGCTTTAAACCAGCCCAAAAACCATTTAGAAAATACTAATAAATTATGTGGTCTATCAGTAGCTTTCCAAGTCTTTGCAGTATTTTTATTTTAAAGACTTTAAAAGATATACCTATTTTATTTAACGGGGTTCTTAATTTTTCCTAGTATGAGAAAATGATGGTATATCTCAAGGCACATCGCAAGAGTATTCACACATGAATTATTGTACCACGATTAAAATAATGTATATTTTAGATGACCTAAAGAAACATTTTATGACAATATTGGCTTCAACTTTAGGGATCTGTAACAGATGGTCACATGTGTAGCCAATATAGCAGAGGATAAGGGAGGCCTCCCACTATATAAGGATTTCCTTTCATTCCACTCTCTGAAACTTCTCTCCAAGTCATTTTACTAAGTTGCCATGATATGTGTTTTTTATGAAGAGTAATCAGGTGAAGTATTTAACCTTTGCATAGAGCATGATAACTTAGCATGAAATGAGGTACAAAAGGACTCAGGAGATGTTTCTCAAATGTCATGTTCTTCACTAACATACCATCCGTGCACCTTTCTATAATCCTTCTTAGTTGGTGCTTAAACACCTTGTTTACCATTCACTGGTATGTGACCCCGATATTTTTCAATCTGAAAAGGCATAGTTTATAACAAAACATTCCTCTTTTGGTTATGAAATATATTTTTTTTCTTATCATCTAGGTGCATAAAGATCTAATGGTACCCTAAGTTAGCATCTAAAGAGCTAAGGAATTCAAAACCAACTATAGAGTCTATAATTCTATCTATTTTGGAGAGGGGAGAACTATCATTTCGGCAAGTTTTGTTCAAGTTGGTGAAGTCCACACATATCCGCCATTTACAATTATCTTTCTTCACCATTACCATATTTGCTAACCAATTAGGGTACATCATCTACCGAATGAATCTAGCAGCAAGGAGTTTAATTACATCATCAGTTATTGATAACCTTTCAACCCTAAAATTTATCTTCTTCTAATGGGTGGAGGAAAAGGCTAAGTTGACCTTTAATTGATGTGTGACCACCCTGAGGCTAGTCCTGGGCATATCTAAATGCCCAAAAATAAAGTTTATTTTTTAGATTTTAAAGAGCTCTGTCAAGGCTTGCTTTTTTTTTTTTTGTTTTAAAATGAATTCCATCTCTGTGGTTGTCTCTTTTTTTCCATAAGAGACATATCCTTCAACTCTTCAGAAACCTCAGTCATTACCTTCATTCATTCTTTTCCAAGACCTTGCTGATATACTACCAAGGCCTTATTGTCTTTCAGATATGAAGAGGCACATTTCCTAAAGGATTCTTGGTTTCCCCATACTATGGTCATGCTAATGTCATGTTGATTCGATGGAGAAAGGGCATTCTATAATGGCATTGTAAACTAAACTCATATCAATGACCATAAATGTTTGCTGAAGAGTTAGGCACTTGGGATAAGTGCTGATGGTAACAAGGGTCTCTAAAGCACCCTTCATCAATATGCCTGAACCTATGATTCGAATAAAAGGAGTCTTCACGAGAGTTAATCTTAATGGATTTATCTCTATTTGTGCCATTATCTTATTGAAGAGGATGTTGACTGCTCTACCTTCATCCACTAACTCTCTATTAACACGATGATTAGATATGATAATAAAGATGACTAGAGCATCATCATGGAGAAAATTCATGCCTTTCATATCTTTAAGAGTAAATGTTATGGGATAATGTCATGTATTGGAAAGGCGGGTAGTAGTAAGGACTTACTTCTCATACTTTTTTTTTCACTTCCACTGTCACCCCTTGTAGAGGTGTCATCCAAGATAATATTGATCTCAAGCAATGCTTGGTTATGTTGGCAAGACTCTTCTTTACCTTGTTCGGTATAGAGATTCCTTTTTACAAACTATTGGATATAGCCTTTGACTATCATCCACTCAATTTTTTTCTTCAAGGTGAAGCACTCTTCTATATCATGCCCGCTGTCCTAGTGGAATATGTAGAATTTCCTGGGGGTGCAAGTGTTTGGAGTTACCTTCATAAACGGGGTATACTGGACAAACTCTTTACCCTTGATAACGGTAAAGACCATAGTGATGATGGTGTTGAGAGGAGTGAAAAACCTCTCAGGATATACCAAACATCCATGATCTGGTCCATTCTTGTTCTTTCTTGAGCTTGGGTTCCCACTAGAAGAATAATGCCGCTTAGACGATCCTTTTACTTGGCATTCTTTATTAAAAACAAGGAGGTTCGTGTCGTAGCACACTTGCCTCTTCCACCCATATATGGTTCTCGATAACTCGCTTCATCGTAAACAAACTTTTGTCTAGCAATGCATAAAGCTCTCTCCCCAAAGTATGCTCCTTTACCTCACTTATTAAGACCTTTGAGGCCACTGACTCAAGCAACCTTTTCATCTTAAGCATTTCTTAACCTCTTCAAATATGCCTGCGTGGACTTGCCCTCTTGCTGGGTAACCCAAAAAAGCTTCACGAAACTTCACATGGAAGGTATACTTATACTGAAATGCACTACATTAATGTGAGACAAATATATTGTACATATATATTAATGAGATGAAAATGTCTATAGGTCATGAGAAATTCTTGTATATCTAAGGTGTAAATAAAAAAATCACAAGGAACTAAGTGTTGGGTCTAGGCTCGAGGAGTGACACTATGATTATTTTTAATAGCTATTAGCATGGGACTTTCCAAGACTATTAAATTACAAAAAAGAAATGCCTCAACCATGAAGTGTGACTGTTTCTGGTACCTTCTAATGAAGAGGCCTCTGTGTTGGGTGTAGGCTCGAGGAGTGACACTATGATTATTTTTAATAGCTATTAGCATGGGACTTTCCAAGACTATTAAATTACAAAAAAGAAATGCCTCAACCATGAAGTGTGACTGTTTCTGGTACCTTCTAATGA
>Ga0325404_1006446_pt1 | contig 12312 bp, 6 predicted proteins | sample PopdelMetagenome_18_FD_205664 | JGI IMG/M metagenome (GOLD analysis project Ga0325404, IMG submission 205664) | Populus deltoides microbial communities from Bellville, Georgia, United States - Xylem-Control-R1 | ecosystem: Host-associated > Plants > Phyllosphere > Stem > Wood/Secondary xylem... | reverse complement strand
GTTTTTTTCTGTGTCGTCTGGTATTCCCGGTGTGATGCTATAAGAAATGAGGTCAAGGGTTTTTCATTTTTTTTGTTGGACTTTGTTGCTAGAAATCTTAGAGTTGCGAGAAAGTTAATATGTGAATGAGTTTTAGATTTGGGTTCCTGCAGCATGAAACAAGTATCTGTAATTGGTGAATTAGTAGAATATTAATGGAAATACAGCGAGGCTTAGTAAAACCCTGGTCATGTTAATAATCTAGATGCTGTGATTAGTGGAAAATGAAACTTAGTTTTAGGATCTTTTTATATGAGAGAATTGAAGTGAGTTTTTAGAATTGATAATGAAGGATGCCAGTTTTCACCCGTGGCTCTTGCTAGCTAAGTGTTTGGAATTAAATGTGGTGATGTGCTGATGATTTCATTTTACACGGGGGAATTAAATGTGCTATTTCAAATCTCATTTGAGTCTTATAATACAGTAAGCTCGGATTCCAGGGCCCAGAGGATTGGGTTGAAATGAAGATTGTTTTGATTATGGAATCCGGGATTAAGTTTCTGTTTCATGGATACGAGTTATTGTAGACTGGTAGTATGGAATAATTGGCTGTTACTGATAGCTGTACTCTAATTATTTGAAATGAAGATTGTTTTGGCTATGGCTTCTGGGATCAAGTTCCTGTTTCATGGATATGTGTTATTGTTGAATTGCTGTCTTTGAAATACCGCTACAAAATGCAGACTCTGTGGTGTAGATTGGCGTGTAATTGGCTTCGGACATGTTCTGATGCTGTTGTAGTTGTTTTCTACAGGTTAGGAAGGTTGATATGCTCGAAGGGGTTAGTATTCTCCGATCTGAAAAGGTGAAGGATGAGCTCATCCTAGATGGCAATGATATTGAGCTTGTTTCACGGTCGGCAGCTTTGATCAACCAGGTTGCTTTTTCTCTCTTTTTGTTTGCGAGTGTGTGCTAGCATTTCTGTGCATCCTAGAATATGTACTCATGAGCATTAAGCACATTGTAGTATTCTTTCTTGCGCAATATAGAGTTGTTGAGAAAGATGCATCCTAAGTCACTGGAATTGCGTTCTTGCTCTTACGTGCTCTCTTTTGTACAGAAATGTCATGTCAAGAACAAGGATATCCGAAAATTTCTTGATGGTATCTACGTGAGTGAGAAGGGCACTGTGGTTGAGGAAGAATGAGGGAGCGATTCCAGTTGCATCAACACGGTGGGAGTTCCGTTCAAGCTTCATTTTTGAAACTTTTGGGTTTTAAATTTTTTTCTAGGTATAACATGAGTTGGTTATTTGCTAGAGTTTCTGTTCTTAGAAGTTTTGTTATGTTATGGGATTGCTTTTGTATTTTCTTGCTATGCCCTTGGCCTACAAATATGTCTTGCAGTCGCCATACATTCGACAGCAAGACTAACATTAGCAGTACCAGCATTTTCCGAAAAAGAATTGCAGCATTTTCCGAAAAAGAATTGCAGCATTTTCGCATGCGAATCAAGTGCAACACTCCAAGAATTAGAATTCAATTGCATCGAAACGCGTTGCCTTAGGCTTGCATCATAACCTAATTTAATTATTTTTACCAAATGTGAAATGTGAGGGTTCGCTGAAGTGAAATCTTGTTGTGAATTTGCCGCCATTTCCAGTAAAAATATCAAATCAGAGGTAATCTGATAAAACAAAATGTTCTGTAAGTTAATGCGAGAGTAATTAAAGAGGAGTTGTGGAAGTGATTTTGATTTTGAACTTCGAGTTGTTAGGGTTTCGTCTCTTAGAGTGGGAAATGTTGTTCTCCAGGTTCGGATTATCAGTGGTTGCGGTGGCGATGCTGATAAAAGCAGAAATGATTGTGTTTATAGCATTTCTTGAGATGATTTAATTTAAATGGGTGCTGGGCTTTTAGAACTTGTGAATTGAGGTGGCACTCTGTCACACCAAATATGATTAAGCATTTGAAAATTAGTTAGAAATCATATTTAAAATTGAAAAGTAAAATATAAAACAAATATTGATTTTGTGATTAAAAGATAACCTCAATTTAGCCTCCAATCCATTATTTTGAATATCGAAACTTGTGATTTATTAATTTTGCTCAAATAATAAAAGATATTTAGTATTTTTATAATATGATAAATTCATCATTACTTCAAATACACACGAATTTTCAAGGCTAGTTTTAGACTTGAGTGTTTGGGTTCAAGAGTCTATTTAGTATTATAATAGTGGTTGATTTTTAAAATATTTTTTTACTTGTAATTATATTAAAATATTTTTTTAAATTTAATTTTTTACATTGATATATTAAAACAATTTAGAAACAAAAAAATAATTTTTGAAAAAAATAATTTTTTTATAAAAATGTTTTTTAAACACAAAAACAAATAAGGTTTAAATATTAAGTTTGATATTTTTTACAAAAACAACTCTCATATTCAATTAAAAACATTCCAATAATTCAGATAATATACATGAAAAAAGAAAATTAAATAAAAAAAATAAGAAGAAGCCTGACGAGAAGCATGAAGCAGAAGCATCGGCTACCTTACACAAGGAAGGGGAAGTCCGGGCGGGAAGTTATGTTGTTGTTGTTTTACCTGTTTTGCATGCAACCAGAAAATATGATCTAGTCATGTTGATAGGCGGGAGAATATTCTTTCTGCCAAAACCTAATTGGGAGACCTAGGGAGGTAACAAGCTGTGGTTATTTACTAGTTAGGTCAGTAGCATTGCCTCGCAGACTAACATTATTTATATATATATATATATATATATATATATATATATATATAAGGCTAAGATTCAAGTGATTGTGTCTTGTTAACGTGAGATGCAACAACTTACATCTGGCTGTAATACGAGACTAAAAAATAATAACAATAATTAATTTTATTTTTAAATCAAATATATATATTTTTTATAGTAATAATATTTATTTAGAATTTAATAATATTTATAATAATACTAGACTTGTCTGGCCAAATTTTTATAGTTTTTAATCCTTTCAAATAAAATTTACAGTTTTTCTTCGATAGTAATAATATTTTTTTTAAAATTTATTAATTATAATAATATTAAATTTGCTGACATTAGAGCGTGTGGGTCTATTTGCAACGCCAGACCTAAAAGCCTTCAGCCCTTCTTAAATGCCAGACCTAGGAGCCTGGGTTTGCCTGCAACGTCGGACCACTAAGCCCGGGGTCCAGATACTAGACCTAAGAGTTTTGAGTCCAGACGCTGGAACCTAGATCCTTAGTTCCTGACGACGAAACAGGAGCCTCGAGTCGGACATCTGACCCGAGCTCCTTGAGCCAAGTAGGATTGCAAGACCCAAGGACTTGGATCTGAAAGGGGATGTCAGACCCAAGTGAATAATAATAATAATAATAATAATAATAATAATTGATTGTATTCTTCAAATCAAATCCATATTTTTTATAGTAATTTATTTCAAATTTAATAATATCAATATTTATAATAATATTAAACTTGTTTGACCTAAATGTTTATAGTTTTTAATCCCTTTAAATAAAATTTATGGTTTCTCTTCTATAGTAATGATATTATTTTTCAAATTTATTATTAACAACAACAACAACAATAATATTAAACTCGTCTGACCCAAGTTCTTATAGTTTTTAATCCCTTCAAATCAAATATATGGTTTTTCTTGAACAGTAATAATACCTTTTTTTCAAATCTATTAAAGATAATAATAATAATAATAATTTTTAATTTTGACCTTTAAATCAAATAAATGGTTATTTTTCAATATTTTTTAAAAATTTATTAATTATTACATTATTAATATTCATTACAATAAAAATAAGAATATTTCTAATAAAAATAATCATATTTTTAATATTAATAATAATATTAAACTTGTCTGATCCAAGTTTAAGTTGATAACGCTCCAAAGCCAAACCCAAGAGCTTTGGGCTCTTTTTAAATATCAGACTCAAGAGTCTTGGGTTTGCTGTAACGGCAGACCCCAAAAACCCTTGGTTCAGACGCCAAACCCTAGAGCCTTGGGTCGGACGCTGGACACAAGAGCCTTGAGTCCGGACGTCGAACACAAGAGCCTTGGGTCCGGACGCCACAACCAAGATCCTTGAACCCGACGGGGCTGCAAGACGCAAGTGATGTAGCCATGTTGATAGTTAGGAGAATATTCTTTATGCCAAGGCCTAATTGGGAGACTTATTAAGGTAACAAGCTCTGATTATTTACTAGTTAGATGACCAGCACTACGCCACATGTTAACTTATATATATATATATATAAGCTAAGACCCATGAGCCCTGTGTTTAACTACAATGTCAGACCCAATAACATTTTGATTTGGGTCTGCCTACAGCGCTAGACCAAAAAATAATAACAATAATATTGATTTTACCATTCAAATTAAATACATGTTTTTTTATAGTAATAATATTTATTTAAAATTTAATAATATTTATAATATTAACAATAATATTAAACTTGTCTAGCAAAAGTTTTTATAGTTTTTAATCCCTTCAAAAAAAATTTATGGTTTTTCTTTTATAATAATAATATTTTTTAAATAATAATAATAATAATAAACTTGTTTTATCTAAGTTCTTATAGTTTTTAATACCTTTAAATTAAATTTATAGTTTTTCTTCAATAGTAATAATATTTTTTTTTCAAATTTAATAATAATAATTTTTAATTTTATCCTTCAAATCAAATTTATGTTTTTTTTCAATATTAATAATAATATTTTTTTCAAATTTAATAATAATAATAATAATTTTAATGCAAATAATAATATTTTTAATATTAATAATAATATTGATTTTATTTTTTTATAGTAATAATATTTATTTTAAATATAATATTATTACTGAATTTCATAATATTTATAATAGTAATAATAATATTAAACTTGTCTGACCCAAGTTTTTATTATTTTTAATCTCTTCAAATAACATTTATGGTTTTTCTTTGATTGTAATAATTTTTTTTTTAAATATATCACTAATAATGATGATGATGATGATGATGATAGTAATAAACTCGTCTAACTCAAGTTCTTATAGTTTTTAATCACATTAAATGAAATTAATGGTTTTTCTTTAATAGTGATAATATATTTTTAAAAAAGTTAATAATAATAATAATCATTTTAATTTTAATTTTACCTTTCAAATAATATCTATGGTTGTTTTTCAATATTAATAATATTTGTTTTCATTTTATTAATTATTATATTAATTATAATACAAATAATAATATTTGTAATATTAGTAATAATATTAATCTTGCTAACCCAAATTTAAGTTGGTATGTCTAAAACATCAGGCCCAAAAGCTGTGGGCCTCTCTTAAACACGAGACCCAAGAGTCATGGGTCCAGACGCCAGACTCAAGGCTAGGCTCTAGGGTTCGGCATTGCTACCAATCCAGGGCTCTTAGGTATGACCTTGCATACCGACCTAAGACTCTTGGTTCACGTATTCGGACTCATAGCTCTTTTGTCAGGTGGCTAGCCAAACTCAGGAATCTTGGGTCTAGCAATCATTCCAGATCTAAGTATGTTTGGTATGACGACTTACGGCAGATGACCTAGTAGCGCAACTTGGTTGTAGCATCAAATTGTGTTATTTTCTTGATTATGTTAATTATGATAGTTTATAAATTACTTTTTTAATTATACATTTATAAGAAAAAAAACATGATTACTGTAATATGCTTGTTACTGCATTTCAAAAATATTTTTGAAAAACAAATTTATTTTTTTCTCTGTTTTAAATTATTTTTTTATATTTTAAATTATTTTAATGTATTAATATTAAAAATAAATTTAAAAATAAAAAAATATTATTTTAATATATTTTTAAATAAAAATCATTTTAAAAAAAACTATATTGGCAACAGCCATAGAATAGAATTTATATTAAATGAATAACAAATTCATAAACATAAAAAATAAACTATTTCAATAGGAAGATATGATTTCAATTTTAAGATCTAAAATATTAAATTAGAATTTTGTGATGGTTTGTTATTTATAAATTATTTATACTTCGTTATAGATAATGTTTTGGGCCACGTTACCTAAATTTGACAAACATGTCTCATCCAAGTTTATTTGAATAATCATAACAATAATAACAATAAAAAAAAACAATAACAACAATAATAATTTCAATGCCAATTGTATTACATGGAAAATACAACCTCACCCCCAACTGCATGACAAACAAGTTTCTTTGGCAAGAACAATCATTTCATTACATTGCTCTAATCTATAATGTTTTGTGTCTTGGTAAACAATATAAGAATGAACAATGAAAACTACACACCATTTAGCTCTTGCTATAATAATAATAATAGAACAAACAATTAAGCAGTGTAATGTTGACTTCGGTAGTGTTTATGATTGCAATAACAATTATTTTTTAAAGTGTTTTCTGTTTTGAAATGTATAAAAATAATTTTTTTTATTTTTTAAATATTATTTTTTATATTAACACATCAAAACAATTTAAAATTATATAAAATTAATTTTTTTTTAAAAAATGATAGATTAGCCATCATAAATGGCTAAATGAGTTGGTGAATCTCACTCTCCCCATCTCTTTTTTCTCCTCACCATCCACACGTTACAAGGAAGATAAAGCATTGTTTGTGATTTATGCATAAATCCAAGACACTAAAATAAACTGTAATTACATAAAAGACAATTTTGATAATTCTTTTCTTAGAAAATAAACTGAATTATGCATTATAACATATTCTAAACCGCGTGGGGGAATCACTGTTCCCTCATATACAAAACACTATAGATTACAATAATAATTTATAGTGATTCTTCTCCCTTTTTTTTGGCTAACCTTTCCTTTTTTTCTTTTTTTTCTTTTTTTTTCAAAATTATTTTTTTTCAATTTTCTTATTTTTTTCATTTTTTTCATTTATTTTTTTTTTCCAAAATTATTTTTGTTGATTTTACCTTTTAAATATTGACCTGTTTAAAATTTTTGCTTTATAATTTTTTTTCTTTAAAATACTGTGGGTTGCTGTGATGTTTTTCCACATAATTTTTCTATTTTATTTATTTATTTTTTAAAATTATATTTGTCAATTTTTTTTAATATTAAGCTGATTGAGAATTTGGTTTTGTAATTTTTTTCTTTAAAACATTGTTGATTGCTACAGTGTTTCTCCGCATGGTTTTTTTTCTCTGAAATTATCTTTTTTTATGTTATTTTTTAATATTGAGCTAGTTAAAAATTACAGTTATAATATATGAGGAAAGCACTGTAACTTTTTTTGAAAATTATTGTTCATTGCTACAATGTTTTTTCCACATGGTTTTTTTTTCTGTTTTTTAAATATTTTTCCCTAAAATTATCTTTGTCAATTTTATTTTTTAAATATTAAGCTGGTTAAAAATTGCAATTACAAGTAAATACAAGTTTTTCCTCACAAAACACTATGGATTGATACAGTTTTTCCTCACATGGTTTTTTTCCAGTTTCTTTTGGGTTTTCTTTTTGTTGTGATATTTTTTTCCAAAATTATCTTCGTCGATTTTATTTTTTTTAATATTGAGTTGGTTAGAATTTAACTTTGTAATAAAACATAATCATGTGGGGAAAACATTGTAGCTTTGCTCATAAAACATTGTGGATTGCCACAGTGTCTCTCCGCATGTTTTTTTTATAATTTTTTTAAATTATCCTTTTCAATTTTATTTTTTTAATATTGAGTTGTTTGTGAATTACAATTACAAGTCATTACAAATAAGGCTAAATCATGTGAGGAAGCACTGTAGCTTTCATCACAAAACACTGTGAATTGCTACAGTGTTTCCAACATGATTTTTTTTTTTTGTTTTTGTTTTGTAATATATTTTTCAAAAATTATCTCTGTCAATTTTTTTTTTAATATTGAGTTGATTAAGAATTTAGCTTTATAATTTTTTTTCTTTAAAACACTGTGAATTGTTGTAGTGTTTTCCCATGTGATTTTTTTATGATTTTTTTTAAAATTATCTTTGTCGATTTTTTTTTAATATTGAGTTGGTTAAGAATTATAATTACAATAAAACTAAATCATATGAGGAAAGCGTTGTAGTTTTTCTCACAAAATACTATGGATTGCTACAATATTTCTCTAAATGGTTTTTCACTTTATTTTATTGGAAAAAGCGTTATAGTTTTCTTCACAAAACATTGTCAATTACTACAATGTTTTTTCTCATGGGTTTTTTTCCTTCCAAAATTATCTTTATTGGTTTTTTTTAATAATAAGTTGGTAGAGAATTTAGCTTTGTAATTTTTTTTTCTTTTTATTAACTGAAAAGTTAAATCATGTGGCGAATATACTGTATTTTTCCTCACAAAACGCTGTAAATTGCTACAAATTATTTTGTTCAGTCTCTAAGTTTTTGACCACCGACACAACTTTTTTTTTCATCATGAAATATTTGCTTCATCATACCTTTAATTTCTATTACTTATCTAGCGTTGGTTCACAATTATAACAATATCAAGTGCATCTGTTTTATAAGCTCTTGGTAGCGCGCGGGCATATCATCTCGTATAGATCTAAAATGCATCATTCTTTTCATTGAAAATAATTATTTTATTTTTTTTCTTTTTATATACTAAATTATTGTTTTAGTGGGAGTTTGAAAGTGTGATAATGTTTGCTTTTCGCTTGAAAATACATAAAAATAATAATTTTTTATTTTTAAAAATTATTTTTGACATCAGCATATCAAAATGATATGAAAATACCAAAAAAATATTAATTCAAAGCAAAAAAAATTAAATTTTTTCAAAAGCATTTTCGAAACGTAAAAACAAACAGGGTCTAAAGTAAACAAAATATTTGTTTAATAATAAAAAATACATGATCAATGATTTATATTTTATATATAATTTGATAATAAAATGAAATTTCAACTAAGAAATATATTTTCTCTATGATTTAGATCATTTTAATTATTGAAAATATTTGCTTTGATTATTGTATAATTAAATAAAAAAAGGTTTTGAGAATCACTTCATAGCAGTGCACGAGAACACAATTAGTTTATCCTATAATAAATTATCTCATGTAAAACATTAGTGTGATGTTAGGGAATATAGTCTAATATCAATTACAATTTATGCAGAATTGATAAACTATGACTTGATAATGAGTTAATATGTTAGGGCTAAATAGAGGTTTCCTTGAATTAAAAATTAATGAATAAAACAAATATTAAAGAACATTTTAAATTCATACATCTCAAAACTAATCTCAAATTTTAATATTAAAATTGATAAATTAAAATTTGATAATGAGTTAGGCTTGGATTGACTCTAATAATAATATAAAAAAAAATGATCCATCAATTTCAAATTAAACTAAAAAAAAAGGGTAATAGTTGCGGTTAAGTTTAATACATCGCACTTTGAATATTACTCTATAAAAATTGTTTTTTTTTTGAGAAAGAGAAATAAATTTGACAAAATCAATATATTTTGAACTATAATTTTAGATTATAGGAAGTGTAAGATTAAAATTAATAATAAAATAACAAGATTATAATGTTTGATTCATCTATTCATTTTATATTTACTTTCTTTAATTATACATAATTAAGAGTCTGTTTAGAATTGTAATGATGATTATTTTTTAAAAATTACTGTCATTATTTGTAATTATATCAACAAAACTGATCCCTTTTTTTTACTCTTTTTATTTGTTTTGAATAAATATAAATATTTTTTATTTTTTTAAATATTTAAAAATCCATAATATTTTAAAAATAAATATTATACACTAACATGATAACTCATCCAAAATCTTTGTAGCTGAGACATTTATCTCACAAATATTGTCATAAATTCTTAATAATATTTTAGATTTCATCTATTTAATCTTCACCAACATCTCAAGAGGACAACAAAGCCAAATTAGGGCAAAAGTTTCTGGTGATTAATGTTTATAAAGAAAATATGTCTAGGGTTTTGGGGCACCTCTGAAACAGAGAGAGCAGACCAGAGAGACGGCTGCCACAAACCATGAAGACAATTCTGTCGTCCGAGACCATGGACATCCCCGATGGGGTGAAAATCAAGATCGATGCTAGAATCAGAGAAGTCGAAGGCCCAAGAGGCAAGCTGAGCAGGAACTTTAAGCATTTGAATCTTGATAACTCCTCCATCACATTTATCTCACAAATATTGTCATAAATTCTTAATAATATCTTAGATATTTCATCTATTTAATTTTCACCAATAACTCAAACAACATAAATAAAATCACAAAAAGATAAAAAAAATTAAATTAGTTTTGTTATCTAAATTTTCTTATGAAAAAGTTCCATGAATGAGTTGTGAGTAATGTTTTTGCTTATATTTGAAAAAAAAACAATTGATGTGTTAAAATTCTAAACAGATAACGCAGAAGACATGATCAAAAAAAATTAAACTAAAAAAAATATATTTGAATATCAACTAATAAGCTAAAGGGTGTTAGGAATTTACTGTTCACCAACGTCCAATACATCGTTGATTATAATAATAATTCACAGTATGTTTCTTTTTTTTCACTTTTTTTTTGTATTTTTTTTTTATCTTTGTCAATTTTACTTTTTTAATATTAAGCTGATTAAAAATTTTGTTTTGTAATTTTTTCCCTTTAAAATACCGTGGATTGCTACGATGTTTTCGCACATGGTTTTTCTATTTTATTTTTTTATTTTTCAAAATTATATTTGTTGATTTTATTTTTTTAATATTAAGCAAATTGAGAATTTAATTTTTTTCCTTAAAACATTGTTGATTGCTACAGTGTTTATCCATATGATTTTTTTTTAATGATTTTCTCCAAAATTATCTTATCTTATTTTATTTTTTAATATTAAGCTGATTAATAATTACAATTACAATATGTGAGGGAAACACTATAATTTTCCTCATAAATTACTGTGGATTGCTATAGTGTTTTTTTCCATGTGTTTTTTTTCTAAAATTATCTTAGTCAATTTTATTTTTTTAATATTAAGCTGGTTAAGAATTGCAATTACAAGTAAATATAAATAAGGCTAAATCAAGTGGGGAATACACTGTAACTTTCATCACAAACACTATGGATTGATACAGTTTTTCTTCACATGGTTTTTTTCCAGTTTCTTTTGTGTTTTTTTTGTAATATATTTTTTCCAAAATTATTTTTGTCGATATTATTTTTTTAATATTGAACCGGCTAGAATTTAACTATGTAATAAAGCTTAATCATGTGGGGAAAGCACTATAGCTATCCTCACAAAACACTGTGGATTGCTACAGTGTCTCTCCACATAGTTTTTTTTTGTTATGATTTTTTTTAAAATTATCTTTGTCAATTTTTTTTTAATATTGAGCTGGTTGAGAATTATAATTATAAGTCACTGCAAATAAGGCTAAATCATGTGGGGAAATATTGTAGTTTTCATCACAAAACACTATGAATTGCAACGGTATTTCCAGCATGGTTTTTTTGTCCCTGTTTTTTTTATTTTATTTCTTTAAAAATTATCTTTGTTGATTTATTTTTTGAATATTGAGTTGATTAAAAAATATAATTACAATAAAACTTAATAATATGGGGAAAGTGTTGTTATTTTCTTTACAAAACACTGTAGATTACTACAATATTTCTATAAATAGTTTTTTTTATGATTCTTTTGAAAATTATCTTTGTCGATTTTATTGGGGAAAACACTGTAGTTTTCCTCACAAAACATTTTTAATCGCTACAACGTTTTTTTTTCATAGATTTTTTTCTTTCCAAAATTATCTTTGTCGAATTTTTTTTAATAACAAGTTGGTAGAGAATTTATCTTTGTAATTTTTTTTGCTTTTTATTAACATAAAAGCTAAATCATGTGGCAAAAACACTATATATTTCCTCACAAAATACTGTATATTGATTTAAATTATTTTATTCAGTCTCTAAGTTTTTGATCATCAACATAACTTTTTTTTTCCGTTATGAAATATTAGCTCCATCATATCTTTTGTTTTTATTATTTATCCAGCGTAGATTAATAATTATAATACTATCAAGTATATTTATTTTATAAACCCGTAATAACGCGCTGACATGCCATCTCGTCAATAATTAAAGCCAGTAAATGTGGGCCGGTCTTGGATGGGCTTGGGTTGGATCTAAACGATCACGGGGCTGGTTATCCCCACCCAGCCTTAATAATTGTAGGGTTTGTTAACAAAATACGTCTTAGGGTTTTGGGGCAGCTGTGAAACAGAGAGAGCAGACCAGAGAGACGGCTGCCACAAACCATGAAGACAATTCTGT
>Ga0325404_1006444_pt1 | contig 12315 bp, 14 predicted proteins | sample PopdelMetagenome_18_FD_205664 | JGI IMG/M metagenome (GOLD analysis project Ga0325404, IMG submission 205664) | Populus deltoides microbial communities from Bellville, Georgia, United States - Xylem-Control-R1 | ecosystem: Host-associated > Plants > Phyllosphere > Stem > Wood/Secondary xylem... | reverse complement strand
ATTTCAAATTTTCTCTCCAGATGTCAATATATGGTCATTTGATTCAAATAATAAATCTTAAATTCAACCTCATACTCGTGAAAAATGCATGCCCTCATCACGCAAACTTCAAAATTAAATTTGATTTCCAATCTTTTTAGCTACTCATTTAAAATAATTGTTCTGAAATTCATTCACTTCTTTTCTTTATCTAAAAAAGAAAATTTAATAAACACAAAATAATAAGATGAGAAATAATAACTAATGTAATTTAACATGAATCGATAACTACTACATCTTGTGTATTAATTTATTTAAAGATTACAAAATACTCTTATTTATAAAAGGTTTCTATGAAAATAAATAAATTATGTTTATTATTTGTGAATTGCTCACAATAAATTGATTATAATAAACAAGTTTCATAATAAATTGAGAATTATTTCATGGACAACATATTAGTTAGAAAACTCTTATGTTAGATTAAGAGTGAAAAATAGGTCAAAATATACAAAATATTAATTGTTGATGCGTGCATAACAGAATAAGTTTAACACAAAATATTCAAAGCCAATCTGGATAAGTTCCATACCCAATCTATGGAAAAGCTTGAAACAAATATCGCCCAGACAATCTATGAACTTGAGATAATATTCTCTCAATTCTTCTTCTACTTAATGGAGTATCTACCCATATATTCATCATTTGAGGTAAACGTTGAAGGCTTTGTCCAATACAGATAGATATATCCATTCGAGATGTTAGGAATTACATATGCGTTTTAATTAAATTTCTAATGTATTGTTTTTTAAATTTAAAACATTCATTTAATTTCATGCATATACTTGTTCAACCTAAACAAAAAATTTAAAAACAAAGTGCATGTTGAAACTTTAATATATAAGACTTATATTATTGAAGAGATCTCAATATTTATTTCAAACTATTTTGAGCCTCAATTAAGAACAAAAATCAATTGTATTCCAAGACATGATGACGGTGAATAAGTGCCTCAATTGAGAATTTGTCAATATTTTTCTATCCTGGATGACATGTACCAAAAAAATATAGTGGGGGAAAAATACTTGACAAAATAGAATTCATACTGAACATAATTATGTGTTATCTAACAACGATGAATTGATAGCTTTTTTATTCAGCAAGTACAATATTAAAATGTTATTTTTAAATATTTTTTCTCATACTCTCATAAATTGATAGATTGAAAAATTTATTATAGGCAACATCATCAATTTTTACTATCTCAAAATTCACATATGACTAAATCGTAATTTTTTCAATTGCAAGATGAACAATTTACAATGTTGTTCATAACACATGTAAGCAATACTTAATAATTCATATCTCTCATAATATTTAAATTCATTAAATCTTTCTCTTTAACTATTAATAGTTGCAATCAACTATTAGGTTTATCAATTAGGAGAGAATGTTATTGGTAGTTTGAATTTACTATGTTTAGGTCCTAAAAGAAAGGTAAAGTGTTATTTCGAGTATTTTATCAATGGATGTCTTTTATATTGAAGAGTATGGTTAGGGTAGAAAGACCTATAATAGTGGAGTTTGTGTTAAGGGATCAAGTTCTAATGAGTTTGAAGTTGATTATTATGGGAAGTTAGAAGAGGTTATTGAATTGCAGCATCATAATGAGCATAATAAAAGTAGGTCTTTTTATTCAAATGTTATTGATATGATATCACCAATGGAGAAATCAAAGTAGGCTTCCATCATGGTTTGGTCAAAATTAATACAAAGGTTAAACTTTGTAACGTTGATGATGTAAATAAAACTAGTAAATCAATGCAAAAAAATGGTAAATTTCAATTGGAAAATCATAATTTAGATGTAAATTTGCTATAGATATGGATGCAATTTTTTAGTAATTTAACTTAAATTTCAAACAAAATAAAGTAATAATCGATATACAGAACATTAACCTAGTGATGAATTGTGTAAATTCCCCAATCGGGTAAAATAATTATCTAAGGGAAAATTTTTATAAATTAAGGAAAGAAAAATTGATACAATAATAATAATATAGTGTAATTCTAAGAAAAATAATGCATAATTTTACGTGCAAAAATCATTGATCATTGGTATAAGCCTCATGTAAAATCGCGCAACTATGATAGAAAGTGGTTAAAACTTTGAGAAAAGTTTTGTGATGGTTGTAGATGGGAGTCATCAATGAATTATTTTAAAAATAATAATGATGTAAGTAAATAAAATGGTACACAAAATTCGGATTTTTAGCGTTAAATTATCTATAGTCATGTTTTATGGTATTAATCATATCTCTCAATCCGATCGTTGGATCGAGCTGAAATTATATAAGTAGTCTCCTGACATATTTTTCTATCTTGGGTTAAGATTTCAGAGCAATCAAAGTTAGGCTAAATCATATCGAGTTAAAAATTACGATTAGTTAGATAAAAATACAAAAAAAAATGGACTTATTAATGACATTTTCATAATTTTGTCTAAATCCAACTCTTCCCTACTGTTTTGGCAAACAACCCTTAAGAGAGCAGAGGAAACCTTATTTTGCTCATTTTCTTCTTTAAATTAATGTTTAATCTTTCAAAATGTTAGGCTTACAAAGTGTGTAACGGTGATTTTTATCAAATAAGACCCATCTAAGATGGAAATCCTTGAGAAAAAAACAAGTTAGAGAGGAAAAACCAGTAGAGAGGTAAAGCTTTGAATTTGAAGAAGGAAGAAGAGAATTTCAACAAAATTACCAAGAACTCATTAAATTGAGTTGTATTGGCTAAGGTAAATGACTAATCTTTTATAAATTTTACATTTTATTTTTGTTTTAGAAGAGAGAAGAAATCCTTAATTTTTTAATTTTCAGGGTTCATGAGAGATTCTTCGGTAAGATGAGAAACTATGTGATTATTACTTAAAGGGGTTATACAGTTGCTTGGTGAATCATTTCTCTTGACATATCATTGACTTTTCTTGAAATCATTATCTAAAGTCAAATCTTGAAAATCTTTGTTTAAGATAAAAAGATTTTTTAAAAAGGTTTTTTTGTTGAGCCTTTTAAGATCATTTATAAAATACACAAGATGTAACAAGAATGAATGACCAAACTTTATTGATTTAAAGAGGATGAGTACACTATGCATAGTACTTCTTTACAGAATCAGAATTCACAGACTTAGGCAAGTCATCTCCATTCATTCTTATCAATAATAGAGCTCCCCTAGAGAATATTTTCTTCACTACATATGGGCCTTCATAGTTGGTGCCCACCTACTCTAATCTTCACCGGGTAGATGTAAGATTTTTCTCAGTACTAAATCTGCTTCCTGAAATGTTTTGGGTCTGACCTTCTTATCATATGCTTTAGCCATAGTTTTTTGATACAACTGGTGATGACAGATTGTAGCTAACCTTGTTTCACTGATCATAGTTAACTGCTTGTATCCAATCATCTTCTTTAAGTTCTAATTTCATCAGTACATTTGATATTTATCTTATCACTATACATTTGATATTTATGGCCATAGAGATGTCAAATTAAATAAAGAAGCTGAAGGCGCATTTATCTTGTCACTGTATATTTGATATTTATGGTATTTTTTGACATATTCTATTCAATCCCTTTCTATGGTCATTCATAAATACCCTGAAGCCATCATATGTCCATTAGCATGAGTTGCAAAAATCTCTTCACGAGCTTCTTTGAGCACCTTTTTTGCTTTTATCCCATCCAAACATCTCAACAATGTTCCATCAGATGATATCTTGTATAACACTTCTACATCGAGGTAATATTCCATGGCTAACCTTCGTAGGGTTTTCATGTATGTATTGGATGCCCCTAAGGGATATTTATGGTGTTGGATAAACTGTTTGATATCATAATACCACGGATTCCCATCCACTTCTCCTTCGATGAAGCAGTTATAGGCTAGAGAATTCCTAACTTAAATACTTATAGGTTACACCATGTTCTCATAATCGATTATGGTCATGGAAGCTAAAGTGGTCAGAGCATCAACAAATTGGTTTTTTTCTCTTCCCATACGAATGAATTTTATCTCGTCAAATTCTTTTACTAATTTGGATAGATATTTTTGATATGACCTTAGCTTCTTATCTTTTTTCTGTCATTCTCCTTTCACTTGGTAGATTATTAGCATTGAGTCTCTATAGATATTAAGTTTTTTTTATCTTCAACTCTAATGCAACTTCTAATCCGATGATGCAAGCTTCATACTCAGCCATATTATTGGTGCATTCAAATTACAACTTGATCAAAATAGGGTGTTGCTTTCTGTTAGGAGAAATTATCATTGCTCCTACCCCGTTACCATATACATTTACTACTCTGTCAAAATACATTGTTCACTAGTCTGGTTTTTTTTCCTACTACCAGCTCATTTTTATCTGGGAAATCAAAATGTAAAGGCTTATAATCTTCAATTGCATTGTCTGCTAAATGATCAGTAATAACACTTTTTTTCATGGCTTTTCTTTTCATGTACATTATGTCATGCTCAACTAACAGAACCCGCAATATTGCTATTTTGTTTGATAAATAAAGATTTTCAAAGATATATCTAATATGATCTAGTTTTAAAATCAGTTATGCAATGTAATACAATATGTACTATCAAAATCATTTTGTAGCTCATACAAGTGCACAACAAAGCTTCTCTACCATTATATATATGGACTCGTAATTTGTGAACTTCTTACTCAGATAATAATTGCTCTCTCTTCTCTACTTGACTCATTGCCCGAGTACACATTCCATTGCTTTTTTTATTGTTGTCATATATATAATTGATGGTCTGTTAGATATGAAAGGCACCAACAAAGATGGACATTGCAGATACTGCTTGATTTTATCAAAAGTTTTTTGGCATTCCTCATTCCATACCCCATGATTTTTCTTTCAAATGAGTCAGAAGATTGGCTCACAAATTACTATCATTTGAGATATAAAACCGAGCAATGTAATTTAAACGACCTAATAACCCTCTTACTTTTTTCTGTTTTAAGAACTAGCATGGCCTAGATTGCTTTTACTTTATTGGGGTCGACTTAAATACTAACAGCTTGCCAGATTTTACCCCGAATGAGCATTTTATAAGGTTCAGTTTCAACTTATACTTTCTCAACTTTTCAAATAGCTTTCTCAGATTCTAACAACGATTTTCTCCCTCTTTAGATTTAACAATCATGTCATCCACATACACTTTAATTTCTGTATGCATTATATTATGGAACAAAGTTACCATTGTCCTTTGATAAGTAGCCACAATGTTTTTTAGTCTGAATGGCATTACCTTATAGCAAAAGGTTCTTCACATAGTAACAAAGATTGTCTTCTCTTTATCTTTGTTGGCCATTTTGATCTGATTATACCTCGAGAAACCATTCATGAAGGAGTATGTTTAGCTTCGTGCTACATTGTTAACAATAACATCAATGTGTATCAAAGGGAAATTGTCTTTCGAGCTTGCTTTATTTAAATCTCTATAGTCTACATCTACCTTTATTTTGCCGCCTTTCTTGGGAACTACCACTATATTAGATACCCATTGGGGGTACCTAACCACCTTTAAAAACCAGCATCTCATTGCCTTTCTATCTCGATTTTCACCTTGAGCACCATATCCGGACGAGTTCTTCGTAATTTATACTTCACATATATACTTCCTTCATTTAATGGCACCTTATGTACTACAATATTAGTATCTAAATAAGGCATATCACGCGTAGCAGTGAGATCAAGTTTTCCCTTTCACTAGCATTGATTATAGTCCTTATTTTCGATTATATTTTATCCTGCCTTGTACCAACATTAATTGTCTTTAACTCTTCTTTTCCTAGTTTCTAAGCTTATTTTGATTGTTCTAATAGCTTAGCGAATTCTTTTACATCATCATCTTCCCATTCATTTTCTTATATTGCAATTGTGTACTCATCAAAATTTGATCATTCTTAGTGTAATATGCTTGTGATTTTGTGGACTGTCCACTTTCAGATTTTCTGAAAGTGAAAGGTGTTTTAATAGAAGTAAGTGTGTATTTTATAATGATAAAGAAACAGAAAAATTTGTGAAAAGGCACAATCTCATTGATAAAAAAAGGCTCAACTACAATGAAAATCATATGTTGACATGTGAGCTAAGATTGCCAACTTGGTATGAAAGCAAAGACAAACACATAAAGCACAAACAACACACTAGAACAACATTGTCATTTACTTTTTGAAGACTATAAGAGCCTCTTGGGTCACATAATTTTAGAACTTTTCGCCACTTGCTAACTTTTGCTCGAAGGTCTTTGCAAACGTTCCTTCAACAGTGTGAACAGTTAGTTGCGGTAGCAACTCTTCTACTTCCATAACTTCTCTTTTCTTATTACAACTCTTGACCTTACTATGATTTTGTTTCAATATGTAGATGCTCATAGCAGCCAAGCCTTGGGTAGGGACATCCATCATATCTTCGGAGTGCATTATAAGCAACTTTGGGCAATGATATATAGATCAAGGAGGTAACAATTGTTCTACTTCTGGATCCCTTTCTCTTAGCCTAGCTAGCTTTTTTTCTCATTTGATATCAATAACTCTTTTAAAATCTTTCTTTCGATGTTTAAAGTCAAGTCTGAATCTTTAATTTACATTTTTTTTTTATCCTTATCAGACTTATCCTTTCAAGATTCCCAAAGATAGGATTATATTAGAAATGAAGTCTATGCTTTAAGAAATGTTTGGTTGTCATTTTTACAGCTTTAGAAATTATTTGTTTTTTCAATACCATATTTTCCAGCACTCTTTCTGTATCAACAATTTTAAAAGCATGAAGATTTCCATCATTGCTCCTTTCAACTTCTATATAGGGAACTCCCACATTTTGTGTTATTGCCAAGGTCTCTTCGACCTTAATTGTCACCAATGTTCCACTCACAATGTGCTTCAAACACTAATACAAGAATGATGCCACGACGCCAACGAAGTGTATCCAAGGCCTTTCTAAAAACATGATGTATGACGGGTGGATGTCCATCACTTGTAAGGTTACTAAAAAACCTATGGGCCAATGAAAAACTATATTTCAATGGCCCACAACACTTGCCTTGTAGAACCATCATAAGCCTTATCATCATGGTGCTTGGCAGCATATGCGTTGAATTAACTAGTATTTCATCTTTGCACCTTACAGTGATATATAGATGTTTATTATGACTTGTTCCCCCAGCATCAAGCTCGTCTTCAATGAAGTATAAGTAATTTGTCGCATGGATTCTTCCGATCAGATGCTCTATAGTGCTTTGGGCCATATCTTGAAGCATATGTGCCTTATTCAACACTTTTTACAGCATATTGTAATGGGGTTCAGAACTTAAGATAAGAGACATAAGGGATAATCTAGCAGGGGTTTTCTTAAGCTGCTCTACCATACTATACTCACTATGTTTCATTAGTTTTAAAAATTCATTGGCTTCTTCCTCACCTACGGGTTTATTTATTTCCATATCTTTGATGGCATCTACAACCTTTTTGCCATTGGCTTTTCGTTGCCTTTCTAGTTCTTCAGACATAAAACACCTGCCACTTCGAGTTAATCCATCAATCTCGGTCTAGAACTCAAGAGCAGGTCCCTTAACATTGAGAGAATATATGTAATTATGATCTAATGTATTATAGTTCCCACTGTAAGTAACGACAGACCTTGTTAAGACAAGCTTTGATGGACCTCTTTTGGTATGTTGAAGCTTACATATCTTTGTTTTCTTCTCTTTGAAACTTATCATGCCTACAACATCATCCTTTTCCTCTTTCTCCATTTGTAACAGACCACAAGTCATCATTTGCATCCTTTTTTAGTGAAATTCTCCACATTCATCGATGTTATCTCTCATTGCTTCGTAGAACCTAAAAAAATTATCACTCGTCCTTGAACTTGATTCATTTTTTATTGGTATACATCTGACTTGCATCAACATGTCATACAATTTATCCATAGTTACCTTTAAAACCTTTTCTTTCTTTCTCCAAACTCGACAACATTTATTCCCTCATTACTGGAATCATGATTAAAAAGAGGGTTGTAATTGATGTTGGGGGCATCTTCAAAGGTTATCCACCTTGCTTTGATCAACTGAAAGAGATTCATCTTGAATGCTGAGCAAGTATCAATACTCTGGCTACGGTTTTAGTATGGTACTCACATGTTAGATCTGGTTTGTACTAATTTAAGAAGGGAGGCTTTAATGGTGGAAATGGAAGAAAAGCCATATGACCTATGCTTAACAATTTTGCATACATTTCCCTTAAATGCATAAGTACAGGCAGGAGTTGTTCTTGGTTTCTTTGGTAGGTTTTTCTTAAATTGTTTTCGGGTTGGTTTTCTAGCGGGTTGACAGGCTAATTTACTGGAAAAGATTTAGCAAATTTAATATTTTATATTTAGGAAGACGGGGTTTAGTAGCTTTGGTTTTGTTAGCTTTCGGTTTGATAATTCTTTTTACTTTTATACCCTCCTTCCACATTGCTCACCTCAGCATCCTTTCTCCTTTTAGTAAACCCCTTCTTCTTAGTAGGTTCCAATATTCTTTCAACTCATATCCCTTGTTCTATCCTCTCAGTATTAACAATAGCATCATAAAAATATTGGGTGGAGCTACCCATCAGATGCTCATAATATGAGGACTTGAAAGTATCGGCGAATAAAGTTACCATTTTTTCCTCCAACAAAGGTAGTTGTACATACATTGCCTTATTTTTTCCACCTATGAGTGTACTCCCTTATGATTTCTTTTTTGCTCTTCTCCATCATCATCAAGCTCGTTCGGTTTGGAGTGATGTCAATATTGAACTTGTATTGTTTCAAGAAAGCAACGGTAAGATCACTTCATTTCTTGACCCTCGTGTTATCCAAGGTCTTGGAAGAAATGGATAAGCAATTTTTCATCGTGTATGACTTCTTCCATTTTGTTGTGATAAGACTTTAAGTATTTAGGGCATTGTAGTCCCATATACTTTAAAAATTTGTACACCCTAGACTTCTTAGGCAGCCCACTACATCTGGCATCAGCATATCTCAACTGCTCTAACTGGGTCATAAATATCAAATCCTTCAAGAACCCTTAATCTTTACTCTCAGGCAGCCCACCTATCTTGTTTGGGATGATCGGATGATTCAAACCTATAGGATCCCTCCATTGTTAGATTTATTGTGGCTAGTACTTAATCAGGGGTAATGGGGTAAGTCATTGAAATGCTTTTTATTCCTTGTGGTCTAATGGTAGGATTTGCTTCCAAGTTTTGTGAGTCGAGGATAACATGAGTTGTTGGTGGCGGTAACATAATTGGCTGCTAACTAGATGTCTCTTCCTTAGACTGTGCTCATAATAAGCTAGCCATTTGAGTCATATTATTATTAACATCTTCTAGCTCTTTTAGGTAGTGGGCTTCAAGGTGAGCCCACATTTTGTTTTACATCCTTTTATGAAATCTAGTATTGTAGACCCTAGCAGAGAGGCCTATATTTTGAATACCTACCATGCATATTCTATAATTCATAAATGTAGATGCATATATGTATGATAATGTATGATGATGTATGTTGGATATAGATTAGCTATACCCAGGGTTAATATATGGCCACCATTCCTTTATAAACAAGAGGGTCCTAATCCTTTCATAGCTATCGAGACAATTTAATCTAAGCCAATACTTAATAAAAATTACACTCATCATAAAGAGATAATGCTAAAAAAAGGTTGGATCTAAACTCTTTTCATTAATACTTGATGAAAACTTTTACATTTAAAACCTAGTCTACTAATCATCATCGTTTACTAGGAGAAAGGCAAAGCCTTTATTTTCTATGTTCCAAAGAAAAAGCATTAGTTTCAACAATGTTTTATTGATATTGGTAGACATCCCTTCCAACTTATTAGGCATTGTGGCAGATTCTTCGGGTATAGACAAAGGTCTGGTCAATATGCTCATCCATGTTTCTCATCTTCTTCAAGAAGAACATGTTGTTCTTATTCAATTGATTGTTGCTGGTGTCAATCATTTGGTTGTGGTACTCGAGCAATTCGTTCTTTTCCTCCAAATGATTTGCCTTGGCCTTTTCTTCATTGAACTTCTCTTCTAGTAGGTTAATCTTATCTTTTATTTTATCCAAATTAGTTTTGAAGACCCCGATAGCCTTTCTTTTAGCTTTTGCTTTAGTCAGCTCATTTTCCAACATCACATGCTTCTTATATAGCCGTTTATACTGCTCAATTCAGCTTTCTAATTCAGCTTGGGTTTTTGAAGACATATCAGCCCTTTTTTGGCAATCATTGAAATTGGTTTTCAAAGCCTCTAGCTTAGTACTGGTTTGCATCCATTAGGTTTCCAATTCTTCTCATTTTTCCTCAACTCAATTTCTAGTTATCTTTTCTCTTTCTAATTGTTTCTCTAAGGATATGATTTTCTTGTCCTTCTTCCAGCTGTTGTTTTACAAACTTTCTTAATTTCTCTTCAATGATAGTTTGCTCCTCAAGGGATATCTTAAGGGTTTTACTGGTGTCCACCTCTACTTAGAGCTTTTCTAATTGTTCTCTTAACCTTTTCTCATTGCTAATCCTCTTTTCTTTTAGTCAGTTCAACAACTTGCAAAGTCTTGGCTTCAAATCTAGAAGTCATGACGATGATAACTAGTGATAAATTTCTCCACCTTGGATATTTTTCACTAGTAACTGAATCTCTCAAACCATTTGATTCCTTCTTGACCAATACCAGAAGCTTTAAGTCTTGCTTGATGTTCTCCACAACTTCTAAAATAGAATGATCCTAGAATAACCCGAAGAATTAGGGATAACTTGATCATCCTTGGCATGTACTGTATGCCCTTTCAAGTTGCATCACAACTAAAACAGGTGGGTAGCTGACATATCATCAACCCCAAATTTTATTTTATTTTTGCAATTAGGGCAGACAACATGTCATCAACCCCAAATTTTTTTGAAAAAAAAAATCAGACGACGTGTTGCTTGCTAAGGTAGATAACACGTTATCTAATTTGCTTAGATTTCGGTCACTACAATGGCTGAAAAACCGGGGTTTAAGTTTTTTTATCCTAAAACCTATTTTTCAACCTATTGTTTACCCAAAACACCTATAAAATACTGTAGAAACCGAGATAAACCTATCTATGACTTCAGAAAATAAAAAAAAAACCGCCCAAAAAACCAAAATCAACTCGAATCCAAAAATCAACCCAAGCTCAAATTTATTTTTTCACAAACTTTAAAGGTAAAAAAACACCTAGTATGAACTCCACTCATCAAATAGAACCATTTGACACAAATATCATCCGCTTTGGTGGCTTAAATTGGTGTCAACGACACTTTTATCTCTCTATCACTGAAATCTAGCGACCTCTCTCTCTCAACTAAGGATTAAAAAATAATAAAAATAAACTTTTGTACAAAAATTAAACTGGAAAAATTTCGAGGTACCGAAATTATATAATCTACGTGATTTTTAAAGTTCAAGGACTAAAGTGCATCTTTTGCAAGACTTATGACATGCCACCCATGTTTGATGTCTTTTTTATTTCGGTCCCTCCTTTTTCAATCCCACCTTTTCATAAGAAATCAAAATCAATTGGTCTTCAATTAAGACTAAATCGTTGAAAAAACGTTCGGGGATCAAATTTTAAAAACACAAAATTTTGCACAGCCCATCCATAATAATGTGTGAGAGGATGAGCAGTGGAGCCTTGCATAGTGAAAAACTTATATCTTTTAGAGTAATACTTAATTCGGTAACAAAAAAAACTATTTTTCTTTTCTATTTTTGGAGTTTTTATTTTCCTTCTAGTTTTTCGTTTGCAATAAAAAAAATAAAAAAAATGTGTTGATTTATTAAAAAAGAAAGATGAATTTCTCCAAAAAAAATAATAGAGATATGCCAAGATTATAACTATTTTTTTTATAAAAAATCAAAACTATAATTTATAACAATTATTTTAATATTTTGTATTTGTGATAATCTAATTATAATACTAATATTATTCCATTAAAATTATAAATTATCATAAAAAGCTATATTTGAAACTCAATTTTTTTCTTTATATTAAGTTTATAATAAAAATTAAATTTATGATACTAATTAAATATGAAAATATAACAAAAATAATTTTAATCTTTTACATTGCTAAAAAACACTTATATATGTATATAAATTATAGTGTTCATATTATTTTATTTAAAAAATATTTAAAATCTTGTATTGAAAAACTATGAAGAACCTCTGTAATGCATTTTTTAAATTTAGTATAAATTT
>Ga0325404_1006442_pt1 | contig 12317 bp, 9 predicted proteins | sample PopdelMetagenome_18_FD_205664 | JGI IMG/M metagenome (GOLD analysis project Ga0325404, IMG submission 205664) | Populus deltoides microbial communities from Bellville, Georgia, United States - Xylem-Control-R1 | ecosystem: Host-associated > Plants > Phyllosphere > Stem > Wood/Secondary xylem... | reverse complement strand
TTTTAATGAAAATTGACGTTCAACGAGAGTCTGAAATTGATGAAAAATAGAGTAAACATCAGACTTGGCAACAAGAGGATAATACCATACATATTTAGTATAAGCATCAACAAAGATAACAAAATAAAAATAGCCATCTGAAGAAAAAAAAGGAGCAGGGCCCCATACATCACTAAAAATTAATTCAAGCGGAGCAGAAGTTTTGTGACCTGTAGGTCCTAAAGACAAACGTGATGATTTTTCTAAAAGACAACTTTGACATTGAAAATTAAGATGTTTGTTGTTACAAATGATCTTATTTTTCGAGATTAACAATTGAAAAATATGTGTAGTAGGATGACCTAGTCAACGATGCCATAAATCGGCAGAGGCAGAAGTGCAAGGAGACCAATAGGTTTGAGGAACTGACGTGATGAAAGACTTGGTAAGGGCATAAAGACCATCTTTACTCTGACCTGAGAGAAGGATTTCATGGGTGTTGAGATCCTTGACATAAAATACACAAGGGTGAAATTCAAAATAAACATTATTATCAAGACAAAATTTCTGAACAGAAAGCAGAGGTTTCGTAATTGCAGGAACATGAAGAACATTAGATAAGGTGAAAGAATGATGTGGTGTATATATTTTTGTATGACCGAGATGAGATATAGGGAGGCCCTTACCATCACCAACATGCAAATTATCATTACCAAGATACGGTTCTGAAGCAGTCAAGGTGGCAAGATCAGGTGTGACGTGTTGATTGGCACCGGTATCCGAAAACCAATCAACTGAACCGATTGAGGAGAGATTGTGCTGCACTAGATTGGCAGTAGGCTATTGGCCATAACCTCGCTACTGGAATTGAGGGCAATGGGGAGTTGTATGGCTGAAATTCTGACACAGTTGGCAGCGTGGATTCTGCCCCCTATTGCGCAGCCAAGAGCCCTGCCTATTGTCACCGAAGAAGGAGTTTTGGAAGCTGCGGTGATCAGGTCTGGAGCCAACAAATCGATTGCCTCTATTGTTGGACTGGTTGGGACGCCAGCCACCTTTGAAGCGGCCCCTGCTACGGCCAGAATTGCCAAAAGTCTGGCGCTGCGCAACAAGAGCAGAAGATGAAATGCTGGGTGTGGGCAGCAGAGGAGCATGTATGGCAGCAGAAGATTTATGAAGAAATTCATGTGTAAGGAGATGGCTGTGAAGATCTGCATATGATAAAGGTTCAGCCTTGGTAATAAGACTGGTAACTAAATCTTTAAACTCTCCCCGAAGACCACGAAACACATATAAATTGAAATCTTCAAGTGAAACTGGCCGACCAGCAGCGGCCAATTCATCAAATAAGGCCTTCGCTTTTTGCATAAATTGAGTTACTGATTCATCACCTTGTCGAAGATCCTGAAGAGAGCCGTGAAGTTGCATAATATGAGAGTTGGAGGCAGAAGCGAGAGCTCACTCAAGAGTGCCCCAAGCTGAACAAGAACTTTGACAGCCAACAACAAGATGCAAAACTTCCATAGATAGGGAGGAAAGAAGAGCACTTAGAATAAGGTGGTCCTGTTGTTTCCAGGTTTGAAAAAGTGGATTTACCTGAAGAGAGATACCATCATGGGCAAGAACATGTGTTGATGGACATGTGTTGGAGCCATCAACAAAACCAAAAACTCCTTGGCCTAGGAGATAAGGCAGCATCTGCATACACCAATATAAATAATTGGCGTTTGTTAATTTGAGGGAGATGACTTGATGAGTGTGAGAAAGGGAGATAATGCTTGCGACAGTAGAGGCAGTAGAGGTAGCAGAAGCAGGCATACATGGGCTGCAAGAGGAGGCGTTCACCAGCCATGGCAGAGGAGAATCCAGGTGGTGACGCAGCAGAGGAAAGCATAGGAGGCGCTGTAAGAAAAGAGGGTTGCACTACTGGAGAAGAAGAAAGTTGGACTGCTGGTGCTGCAGAATTTAAAGATATATGTGGCGGCTGTTCCATTGAATAAGGGAGGCTAGGAGGTTGTGAGAAAAGTAGGTTTAATTTATTTTAGGGTTTTATGGCTCTGATACCAAGTTGAGAATAATGGAATGTTTTGGGTTGTGCCTTAGTCAACCTTCCTATTTATATAAAGGCAGCAGAACATTGCAGTAACTGTAATGATTACAACATCCTATATTAATTTCCTATTCTGATAGATACATGAGTAATTGTAATGATTACAATATCCTATATTAATTTTCTATTCTGATAGATACATGATATACATTCTATAATATGGCAGAACTTCTTTCAGGGTTGTTTGGATATAGCATGTCAAGAAAATTTTAGTATTTTATCTTTTAATAAGACAATATAGTGTAAGATACTATAGCTTTTCATTGATGGTATTCTATCACGAAAGATTTTGCCTTGCTGCTTATTTATGAATCCAGGGTTTCATACAGTGCAATCTTATTACAGCGATTAAGCATTCAACAAAATAAATTGTCGATTTGATGAGTGTTACAGAAGCTAAACTTCGGAGCGAATTGTAAATGATGCTTTGCCAGATTATAATTTTACTATATCAAATTCTGAATCCATCAATAGACAGCCAAAGCAAAATCATCATGTCCTGTAATGTCGGTGTCATCTCTTCATGTCTAAAATAGAATGATTGTGTCTCAAGTTTTCATCGCTCAACCAGTGCATGGATCAAGCTTGATGTGGTTTAGACAACGAACATACAATAAACATGTCTAGAGCACATATAAATGAACCCGTTCATAGAGTCTCATTCGCCTACATGTTCAACAATAAATAGTGATCTCATCCTCCATAAAAATTTAAATTATAAGCATTTACTCATATAATACCTTTAATGATAAGTATATTAAAAATAAATTAAAAACATATTAAAATTAAAAATTCTTACAATGTCAGCGAATACATCCTCTGATTGATGTCGATCCTGCAATCGCAAGACATAAATGTTGGCGAGTTTAGTAGGCATATATTGTGACTGTTTTCCTATTATAGCTTGTTTCATTGCATGTGCCACACCTATAATATGCATGACCTTCTCTTGCATCCATCTCATTGTACAAACGAGTAGACATTCATTGACGAGACCCAAATTCCCATCTAGATGAGTCTGCTTCAACACAAGATCTAGTGTAATTAGTCCATTCTAACTCGTCTGATAATAAACGGAATAACATGCCATATATTGATCAGTAACTTTGAACCGTGTAATGATCATCAACAAACTATATAAAATCTATGTGACTCTTAGCACAACATTTAAGAACATGTGAACATGAACGTTGGAATGTCTGTCATTTACCACATGTGCATGTTCTATCATTCAAACTGACTGCCCGTTTGACTTCTTTAATAACACCCAGTTTAATAGGGGTGTTGACTTGGAACACCCCTTGCTCCGAGTCAAACAACATTGCAGTATAATCTCTTAATTTATCGCTACTCATTGTCGATTCAATCTCAATTGTTGGGGGCCAAATTTTACCATGTTGAATAAAATCATTAGCTTTACGTCTCCACTTGACCCAATAACTATTATACCGGTAAAATATTAATTGCACCAGAGCTGAAATAAGCATTGAACGAGCACCTTTCAAAACATGATTAAATGATTTGAAAGATTAGTTGTCATGTTACCATACTGGTGACTGTCATCATAATATAATGCCCATTTTTGTTTTGGTTCCAATTAACAACTGTTTCAAGATTTGATTCTTTTATTAACAACAACAACCTAGGTAATTTTCCTTAAAAAGTACTCATGTGAACCAATAAGATTCTTAATCACTTTTTGTTTTGCAACCCATGTTTTTTCATATGAAATATTATACTTGTAATGCAACTTTATTTCATTATGTATGCTTGCAACCATTATTGAAAGTTTATTCATTACTAGAGTTGATATAACATTAGCAATAAAATTTGCATCAGGTTGATAATGATCTTTTTTAACAAAGGTTGAAACACATATGTGTGACACTTTTAACTTTGTTATTTCAAATTAATATGATATCTTATTATATCCCCTATGCAAATACCTTTTACATTCAAGTGCTTGCACACATTACAATTGATAAATATAGAGTTCAACTATTGGACTCGGTATTCAACCGATTATACAATGTTATTGTTTAACTTCATCAACCAATTCATTTTTATTACTAAATTCAAAACAATACCTTAGTTTCTAAAATGCACAAAGTTAGTTAGATATTGTGGTTGTGTCAAAGAACCATCTCAACCCAAAAGTTTAAGCTATTAGGTGAGGTTTTAGGATATGATTTATATTATTCTCTAACACACCCCCTCAAGTGAAAGCCCTTTAGGCTTGAAACTTGCACAGGCCCACATTACTTTTGTGCTTAATTTTTATCAAATAAATGGGGATGGTGAGATTCGAACTCGAGACCATTTGGTCATCAAGGCTCTGATACCATGTCAAAGAACCATCTCAACCCAAAAGCTTAAGCTATTAGGTGAGGTTTTAGGATATGATTTATATTATTCTCTAACAGGCTGAGCCTACAGTGCAGCTAGGGTTTGTTTTAATGTAGCATGATATGGCATCTAATCTCCAAATATCTATCATGAGTTCAAAAGTTGCGGGTTATAATCTTCTTCAGGAAGGGCCAGAAACTAGGAATAATCTGTATAGGTGATGTGAATCGATTCATGCTCTCCACTTTCTAGGCATTTATTCTCTTTTAAAGCATGTGGATAACTTGATATCTGACAAGAGGTAAGGAATTAGATGCAACTTTACCATCTTGAGAGGATAAATTCGCAAGACATGGATCTATAAATTTGCAGATTCTCTCAACTAATTGTTGTAAACTGAGCAAATCAGCAAAAAATGTCTCAAGTCTCTGCCTACCAAACTAGGCAGTGGGAAGGCTCGAACACCACGTCCGGTGATTACCATGATTATATTTCGACGTTATCAAAGATGCCTAGCGTTATCCATGGTGCCCCCCAGTACCCAAGTGTTCACAAGGCCTTCAACAACAAGGTATCTCAAGAAGAAGAGGTTGAAGCTGATGGCTCCATCCAGCAGAAGCAAAAGGGCTTTGAACTGTGCAAATGGAAGACCTTCAAATTTCCATAGGCTAGGGAGCATGTCGGTTGTGCTTAGATTACTGGGAAACTACATTCCAGCTGCAGTGTGAACCAACACAGATATTTAAATAAAATGCCCGTCTTTCTTGTGTTGGCAGAACTTCTTTCAGGGTTGTTTGGATATAGCATGTCAAGAAAATTTTAGTATTTTATCTTTTAATAAGACAATATAGTGAGATATACTATAGCTTTTCATTGATGGTATTCTGTCACGAAAGATTTTGCCTTGCTGCTTATTTGTGAATCCAGGGTTTCATACAGTACAGCAATTTTAGTGCAGCGATTAAGCATGCAACAAAATAAATTGTCGATTTGATGAGTGTTACAGAAGCTAAACTTCGGAGCGAAATGCAAATGATGCTTTGCCAGATTATAATTACTACATCAAATTCTGAATCGCACAGTCTAGATTGGACAATCTATTGTTGATGCTTGAGATTTGCTGACTGCATACATGATATATGTTGCCAGAATCAACTATTTATTAGATAATATAACATCTTTAACCCTTTGGTTAATGTTTTATATGTTCTCTTGCCTTCTTTCTTTTGCTGTATCTAGGCTTATGCTGATGCAGATAGTTTAAAGATATGTGAAATGAAAAAAAAAATCTGAAATGTATGAGTGAGAAGGAACTAATAATGCAATACATGTAGAAATGCTTGGTAGCTTTTTTAACAAGGAATTGATGGAAACTGTTCCTGCTGCTGCTACAAACCAATTTTCCATTACAATGAATGACTTTTCATTGTCACCCTTTCCAATTACTTTTCAAACATTTCAAATAAGCTGCCATTCGATGAAGCTAATTCGTTGCTTTTTGCTGTGACTGCCTGACTGCTGTTATGTCATCATATTCGGCTGGCAGATTTCATAAATAAATCATTAACTTTGGAGGTTATGCTGGAAACAGATGATGAGTGATAGTGGTCTTTAAAACTGGCATTGAATATGGCATATACCAATTGATAATGGCATCGTTGGAGCTGATATATAAAGGTATTATTCCTCGTATATCTGAACTGCGAAGAAACTCTTGTGGGAATACGTTCATAAATCAATGGTGACGGCTCTGGGATTTACCCCTAATCACCATGCCACTGACACAAATCACGATGAAAGATCCATGTATCAGTTCAAAAATCCAATGCCCCATGCGTGAAGCATACTGGGGATTAATCTACTTAACCTTTGTACTTTTAGTATTAAACATAAATAAAATACTCTACTATCCTCCTGTCATAACTGGGCTATTAGAATTACACGAGGGATGCCTCTACTTGAAGGATAGCACACATGACATTATCCTTTCCACGTAACAATAAATTAAGGCTTCTTAATTATTCCAAATGATGGTTTTAAGACAAGTGTCATATGTGGGAATATTAATATTAACGAACAGATGGACGATGGCATACCCTGTTTCTTCGGCACAATTAATCTGGTTGCTGGACAGCTGCAAGCAACTTCTAGTGACGTGTGGTGAACAGCTGAGATTCTTTGCAGGGAATCTACCAGGACCAGACGGCAATAATTGAGTTAAGAATAGCATACCATTTTCAATATCAGGCACGAATATACTGTTCAATTTGACAGAAACCTGGACATGGTTACAAGATTCCTCATGTGATGTTGACAAATCAAGGATCAAAATCGACTGCTATCGCGCAACTTTATCATTTTCTGATACTAAAATTCTTCTGGAGATTTAAAAAAAAAAAAAAACTAGTAGTAATTCTATTATACAAATTAATTGCTGTAATAGATAGCTCTGACACAGAGAGCAACTACTTTGTCTGCCTGTGTGGTGTTTTCATGACAACGCAGGTACTTGTAGCATGAGATTTCTATGAAAATACTTCTCACTGAAAGCACAAGATAAGAATTTGCTTGGTTTTCCTACAAGGCAAGTGGGAAAACTACCTGCAAAACAAATCTTAATTTTTCATGTCAGGTTTTTTTAATGAAGACTGCACCTCCTAACATCCTCGATGAAAAACCTGAAGATAGAACTAATTAACATAAGCAAGAAGTTAAGAGCAAGCTATAGGACTAATAAAGATTTTAAATCAATATTGATTGTTATCTTCACGAGGATCTTCAGCCTCTTTGAATCTCCTCGAAGATATTAGATTAAACAAATTTGCAAGACTCTTCTTACTCTCTCTTTTCTTCCTATGGACCCTTCTCTGAGCATCTACCCCACTAAATGAATCATCTAGAACAAGCCCTCTCTCCAACCTTTTGTACACGTTCACAATCTCATAGGAATCCCACAGTGATTGCTTGAAATCCCAATTTGCTCTCTCAACCCTCCTGGCTGATGACTTGTTCATTGCTTCCAGCTTAAACCGAGAAGGCTTGCTTCGAAAATTTTGGCGATATTTATCATATTCACAGCTGGTAGACCTTGAACTGCCCGAGTGAGCATGCCACGATTGTGCCACGCCCTTGAGGATTTCAAGTTCATGTTTATCATCATCTTCATGCTCTGACTTGTTCTTCATGCTTAATGGCAACTTGTGCAACAAAGTTCACTCTTGGCCATGTTATCCTGCCTAAACTAGAGCCTCACAATATTTCTGCTAAAATGAGAGATAAGCTTTTGGTGTCCCTATTCTCTCTGCTATTGATAACTGGAAAATTTGTTAGTTTCTACAATTGCAATTTATTTGTGGATTAGAAGTCTTTCTTTTGATAGTTGGTTAGTTGTTTGTTGTTAGTTGTTTGTGTCCCACTGTCCATTAATCGATACACGTATATTCATTGCCCTTTTTTTAAATTAAAATCAATTAGAATTTTCATTTAAAATGTGTACCCGCAACATATTTTTTAATTAATCCAATAAATAACTAATAATTCAAAAATTCAAAAGTTTAAATTAAAAAAACATAATTCAAATATTTAAAATGAAAACTAAAATTCCAGTTTCAAATATCCGAATGAAAATAACCACAATTCATAATTGTTTGTTTATTTGTGGATAGTATTGTTATTATTGTTATTTTATTTTGTCATTATCTCTTTTAGGTTTGGTCTGATCATCCATATTACTGAAAACTTGATCAAGTTGAACTGGTTTTGTCAAGTTAAAGTTTTAGTTGGTTCGACTCGTAATTTAGCTTGAGAAAGGCTTCAATTCCAGGATTTCTTGGGTCAACCTGAAAAATCAAGCCAAGTTTTACAACTATAATTGCTATCTTAAAATCAAACCCTCATCTATGTTAAGATTTTACCATTTTAATACATATTTCTTATTTTATATATAAAAAATGCATATATACAGAACATATGTGAGTCTATATAAACCCTAATTTTGTTTTAACATAGATAATGTTTTGATAAGTGTTTTATAATTTGTAATGCTCATTGCCTTTGAGTAAAAACCAAAGGCAGTGGTCTTGGGTGGGATCACATGTTTTGATCAGAAGTTGAAACATTTAGTGCAAGTCTATTATATAAAAACATTTTACAGATCTCTTAATTTAGTAAATAATGATTCGGAATCAAATTGAAACAGAAATGTAAATATAGTTGTGAATTTATTATAAAAATAACAAAACTAATATTTTCTGGGGAAAAAAACAGATTGTTTTTTATTTATTTTTTTTATTTATGTAGACTTTCAATGACCATGGAATTTTTGGATCAAGTTTCCTACATTACCAGTAAATTTATTTACAGCTGATTTTCGATTATAGTTTTTATAAGAATATCTATTTCTTACAATATTTTTTTTTTTTTTTAGTTTGAAAACTTACAATCATAACTTGGTTAGTTGGATCATTCTAGCTATAGAGCCCCCACTACGCCGTGAGATATGCTCAAATTATTTTTTTAGTATCCAAAAATAAAATGATAAATAAAAAAAACTTGAGATAACATGGGCCATTATCAAAATCATTAAAAAATCCTATAAAAAAATAAAGAGCCTGATTTTTAATAAAATAAATATTGAATGATGAAATTAAAAAAAAAAAACATAAGCTTAAAGAATGAAGAGACAAAAACAAGCAAACTCATATGAATCTTTTAAACTCGCAACCCGTAAAATTATAAGTTCAGACTTAATCAAGAAGCTAAACTCTCAAGAAATTTAATGTTGAAAGATGAAACTGAAAAAAAAAAATCAATTAAAAAAATTTGTATAGTAAAAAAAACAACAATAAAAAGAATGAAGATCAATTTTGATATATATGAAAAAACATTGATGGATGATGAAATCATGAAAAAAAATCCAATCATAAAAATTAATTCAAACATAATTAGCAAATAATAATTAAAAGAATGAGGACTAAATCGACTTACAAAAAAATTGATGGAGGATGAAATCGAAAAAAAATCAATTTCATAAACTATATGAAATAAAATAAATGGTAATAAAAAAATATATGAATCAAATCTGAAGGAAAAACAAACTGAAAAGTTGTTTTGAGAATTCGAAGGGGTAGGCACAAAAAATCAAGGAGGAGAGAGAAAATGAAAGAAATCGTCAACGCCAAACCGAAAGTCCGTTGACCACACGCACCAACATGAATGGAGGGGATGCCGATATGATTCGAACATGAAGCTAGTGTTTGGCCGCTGAGCAACGTAGCACATGCTGACGCCTGTAACGCAAATGTTAGCCACCTTTTTATAATATTTTTATATGTAAAATTACAATAGCACCCCTCCATCAACCTGATAAAAAAAACACCCAAATGATAATACAAAAATATTGATGGGCTTAAGTTAAAGAAAAATCTTATGTTAAGGGTATTTATATTATTTTAGCGTTTTGGGAAAATTAAAAATATAAAATTGTCCTTGGCCATCAACTTTATAACATTTAATTATAAGGACAATGTACTTATTATATTATGCATTATAAATACAAAAAGATCTATTTATACCTCGTTAATATGATAACGACCAATGGATTCTTATGAAAATACCATATTACCCTTGATAGCTACTTATTGGTTTTTTTGAAAAGGAAAAAATATTCTTTTTATCGTGAATTGCTACATTAGCTTTTTCACACCTTTTAGATATTCTTAGATGTATAGGCCCACATGCCATAGGATGGGATATTTTTTATTAAAAAAGATGTTCTAATAACTTAATCGTGTTTTTAAAAAGAAAAAACACACAACTCAAGATATAGATCTGATTAGACAAAAAAAAAACTAGTAGAATTTAATTAGATAATAAAAGACCATATAATGACAATAAATTGATCAATTTAAACAAAAAAAGAATCATGGGAACGGAAGAAAAAAATGGTTACCGAAATGAAAAAGATGACGAGTCTAATTTCAACAAATCAAATAAAAAAAACAAAAAAAGAAAAGAAAAAGCAGAATTGAGCCAACCTAAATAAGCATGCCAAATATGCAAGCTAAGTAACAAGACTGAGATAAGCCAACAAAAAGCAAATTAAAAAATAAAAAGCCAACTCCAAACATGTCCAACATAGAAGGATGCATTTTTTTTAAAAAAAAAACATTAACTAAAAAATAACATCAAATTAGACAAGCCAATCAAACTTTGGAATCTGGATTGTTGCTACCTAATTTTTTACCTCAATTTTATTTTATTTTTTTTGAAAAAACCAATAAATAGCAAAAAAAAATAACAAAAAAAAGTTATTGATATATTTGCATCACTTTTAGTGTCTTTTTCAAAAAATTTAAAATTAAAAAAATTTACTTTCAACGTGTTTAGTTTTCAACGTTTCTTTTGAGTCAATGTTGATGTTGAATTTTTTTTTAAATCAAAATATAAAAAAATCAAAATATAATAAATGGAAAAGAGTACAAAAATAAAAAGGAGGAAAATGAGTTACCATTTGTTACTGCAAATTTGGCAGGCACCATCACTCAACAGTTTGGAGCAGGGGAGACTGAATGTTCTGTTGTCAAATTTCCCTTACAAAATCTGATGGACGCCATAAATTGTTTGACGGAATGTGAAATGGAATTGTAATCATATATTTTTATTTATTTTTAAAAAAAAATATTAAGACTTAGCGTGTAATTTCTCAAATTATATAAGAAAAATAAAAATGCAATCAAATCTGTTGAGTAAAATCCAAAGGCAATGCTTCTGATCAGATGTTGAAACATCTAGAAAAGTCCATTGCATAAAAACAAAAATGAAACAAATGAAAATATATTAATTAAAACTAATATTTGCAGAATAAAACTAAATTGTTTTATTTTATTTTATTTATTTATTTATTTATACTTTTCAATGGCCATGGTATTTTTGGCTCATGTTTTCTACATTAACGGTAAATTTATTTCTTAATTTTCCATTAGTGTTTCTATAAGAAATTCTATTTTTTACAATATTTTTTTTGAGTTTGAAAAAAGTCATAATAGCTTGAAGACTCACCAAATAAAGATATTCATACCCACTTTGACATATAAAATCCATAACCATCGTCCTCTTCAATTCTGTTTGGAATTGTAGAGATATTAATTTTTAAAGTATTTTTTATTTAAAAATATATTAAAATAATATTTTATGTTTTTAAAATGTATTTTTAATATCAATATATTAAAATATTTTAAAAACATAAATAAATTCAAACTAAAAAATTCAAAATTATAATTAAACGGTAATGTCAAAATCCATTAAATTGCTCTAGTTGAGTCGGGTTGAGAAAAGGACTTTGTCAACCACTCAAGTATCTGTCTTGTTTTTTTTTAAAAAAAAAACATTTTAAAGAAAAATGAAAGAACACAAACTCCATATATTAAAATGGTAATGTAATATCTTCAAAATTTTCAATAAAATTATATGATTCATACTGATTAAGAGCGTGTTTGGTATTGTGGCTGCTGTTGTGGTTGTGGTTTGTAAAAAGCAGTTTCATAAAAAGTACTTTTTGTGAGGTTGATTTTTAAAAAAATTGGTGTTTGGTAAAAACTGTGATTGAAGTTGTGGTTTTAAAAAAAAGCAGTTTTAGGTGTTTGGTTACAAAACTGTGGTTCAACAATTGTGGTTGAAAAAAAGCAGTTTTGTGTTTGGTAAAAATTGTGGTTCAAAAAAAAAATTCTTGTATTTTGTTAATATGGTTTGTGTTTAATATTTGATTGGAATTAAATATTTGATTGGAATTAATTAAAATGACATGTATAGACACATATATATAATTCCAAAACATAGGTGTTTTGTAATTATGATTACATAACAAAATGAAAAATTGTCATAC
>Ga0325404_1006437_pt1 | contig 12323 bp, 16 predicted proteins | sample PopdelMetagenome_18_FD_205664 | JGI IMG/M metagenome (GOLD analysis project Ga0325404, IMG submission 205664) | Populus deltoides microbial communities from Bellville, Georgia, United States - Xylem-Control-R1 | ecosystem: Host-associated > Plants > Phyllosphere > Stem > Wood/Secondary xylem... | reverse complement strand
GTTCACATAAAAAATTAATTTAGTCCTCATACTTTAAGAATTATACATATCTGGTACCTTAATATTTTTTCACTATAATTTTGGTATAAAAGTATATTTTTATTATTTTTTAGTCCCTGATTTTAAAAAGAAGAGAGAGAGGACGCTAGATTTTGGTGGTAGAGAGAGAAAACTATGTTGGCACCGATTTAGGCCATCAAAAAGGTCGATATTTGTGTCAAATGGTTCCATTTAATGAGGGAAGTTCTATTATATGTTTTTTTTTCACCTTTAAAGTTCATGAAAAAACATATTCAAGCTCGAGTAGATTTTTTGTTTCAGAATGATATGGGAGAGAGCGGATACAAGGACAAATGGATGAGTGCTAATGATTTTTATTTATATAGAGAGGTTACATTAATTAGCAAGCTAGTATATATAGAGCGTGTTTGTTTCCGTGGTTGCTTCTGTGTTTGAAGTAAACCACAGAAACAAAACATTTGGTAAAATGGCAAACGCTATTTACTGTGTGCAGGACCCACCACAATTAACGTTTCAAACGCAGGTTAGTCGAAAGCAACATTTATATGCTTCTCCCTTCCTACCACATCTGTGCATGCTTGCTCTGCGAGTGTAATTAAAATTGTTAGCAGGGGAAGAAAGGCTCACCTGGTGCTAAAGGCTGGAGACGAAGACGATGGTGACGATCTGGCCAGACGATGTCCTATCCTGTTTTTCGTTTATCTCTTGCCCTTTTTGTGTTCTTTGGGTCCTCTAATTCTCTCTCCGATCTTGTTCTACTTCTTTTTTCTTGTTCCCTCTCTCTATTTTTTTTCTTTTTTTCTCTGTTTTTTCACCCTGCGTTTTTCTCCAGTATTTTCCCCTGTTCTTGCGTCTGTGTATTAGTTTTGCATGAGAAGTGAACAGTGCCAGGCAAATTCATTCACGTGGCACTTGAAAAGTTCCAGCTGAATTTCATTTTGGCACTGTTCACATTGTCACACCCGATATCGCGACGGCCTTAAAAATAATTGTTGTACCCCATTTTTATCCCCACAAATAAATATATATATATATATAAAAACTGAACATTGTCGTCTTGACATTGTTCCTCTTCCCGCCTGCTGCTCCCAAAACTTAGAGCCCCACGCCCCTTTAAACAAGAAACAATGACGGCATGCTGCTCCCCAAAACTTAAAGCCCCGCGCCCACTAGCCAACCAACCGCCGCGTGCCCTGCTCCCCATGCGCAATGATGCCTTCCCCGCTCCCCCTTCGCCTATAAATACTGCTCTTAGCAGCTGTATTAGAGGGGGGGGGATTTTTTGGAAGAGAGAGGGTTGTTTTGAAAGAAAGGAGGGGGATTGGAAGGACGGGAGGAGTTTTTGGAACGAGAGAGAGGGCTGGAAAACTAAAAGAGGGGGAAAGTTTTTGAACGAAAGTGAGGGGAACGGGAAAGAAGTTTTGAAACAAAGAAAGCTACTGTGAGAGGGTAGGAAGAGAGGAAACGAGATAGGAAAAGATGGGGAGAAAACGGGGGAAGCTCTGAAACAGAACAAATACACCAACACTGCCAACACCATTGATTTTTTACCTTCACCTTCCCAGCTCCCCTGAACCGCTGAGAGGGAAACACCAGAAAGAGGAAAGAAAGCAAAAAACGGAAGGGAGGGAGCTGCTGCAGAGAGGAAAGAACAGTTACTGTCACCGGGCTCCCTCAGCCACCGACCCCTCTCAACAGCCATTCCGCCACATTAACTCGACAGAACACCAGCCTTTTTTTCTTTCCTCACAAAACCCACAGCAGGTCTTCCCCCTATCCTCTCCAGCTCCCACACCGGACTACCTCTTCATCCCAGCCATGCCCTGCCACCAGCACCTCCACGAAGACGTTGCAGAGAAGGAAGAACATTGTTGACAGCAGAAAACACCGTCAGCAACAGAAGGAGAAGACAAAACAGGGGCGAACATAGGAGAAAGAGAGGAGAGAAACGGGAGTAAAACGGACCAGAAGGAGAGAAGACCTTGAGACAAGGGAGATGAAACAAAGACAGTGACAGAGAGTAGAATAAAAGCAGACGTGAAAAGGAAAAAGAACCAAAGGTGGGCACCTCTGCACAGGGAAGAAGAAGAAAGAACAGCTGCTGTCATCGGGCTCCCCAGCCACCGACCACCCTCCCGGCCATCCTCCGGTCAGCAACGGCCAGCAGCACCGCCTTCAGAGCCACCACAGGTCAGCCCTCTGACCCTTATCTCTGTTTACTGTTCATCGTCTTGCATGCAGAACGTGCACAGTGCACGTTCTGCAAGCAAGAAAATAATTACCCGGTTACTGTGTGGACAGTAACCGGCTAATTAATTAACAGGCACTGTTCACCTGCACAATAACCCCGGTTACTGTACCATGAACAGTAACCAGTCATGTGGTTTTGGGCTGGGCTGAGTCCAGCCCTGTAGGAAGTAGGCCCAATTTATTTTGGGCTGATTTCGGCCCAGTTTAGTTTTGGGCCGGGTCTGGCCCGTTCGAACAAAAATTCTTCAAAAATTATTTCAAAAAAATATGTGATTTTCTGTAATTTTATTACTGTATTTTGATCAATATCGATTTGTATTTTTATATTGTAAAGATACAAATCTGGTATTAGAATACCTGGTTTTTGTCAAGTTTTTTAAAAATATTTTGTTTTCATGCATACGGCCTAGTCTCTCCAACAAAAGATGTGGTCCATGATCGGATTGAATTGCTGCAGTTTTCCCTGTTGAATAGGCTTTCTCCGCTCGAAATGAAAGGGATAATGAACAGCTCTTCAAAACGATGCTGTTTGTGTCCTTGGGAATGACTATCTTTCACTTTGGTCCTTGAACCTCTGACATTTATTAATTAGGTCCCTGATTCCATTAATTAAATAATTCCAAGTCCAATTAAGTCCCTAAACTTTTAAATTATATTATCTTGGTCCAAATTTTAATTTATTCCTTATTTTTATCATTTCACACATTTTTTAAATAAAATTGCAGGAGTAAAAAATTGGGTTATGACACACATGAACAGTGTCTCCACTGTTCATTGAATCGTGTCCGATCCAGTAAAAAAATCTATTTTTTTTAATTGTGTTTTGACTTGAAAAAGTAGTGTTTAATATTATTCAATAACACTATATAAATTAGAAGGATTTTGTCGAAGGATTACCGTTGTCACAGGGTTATAATGTCATTATGGTTGTGGTGGATCGCCTCTCCAAATATGCCCATTTTATGCCCCTGAAGCATCCCTATACAATAGCATCAGTAGCCAAATGTTTCCTCAATAATGTGGTGAAATTACATGGGATGCCTCTTTCCATTATTAGTGATCGTGACAAAATTTTCATTAGCTCTTTTTGGAAGTCTCTGTTCAAATTACACGGCACAGCACTCTGTTACAGTTCCAACTATCATCCCCAATCCGACGACCAAACTGAGGTGGTAAATCGCACCCTTGAACAGTATTTACATTGCTTCTCTTCTGACCAACCCAAAGGCTGGATCGAATGGCTTGCCTGGGCCGAATATGGGTACAATACAGCAATTCATTCATATACAAAAGTGTCTCCGTTTGAAGCCGTTTATGGAGTTCCTCCTCCGACTATGACTTCTTACATTCCAGGCACAACAAAAATTTAGGCTGTGGATAACTTGCTGCACCAACGAGAGGTTATACTTCGTGATCTCATGCGCAATCTATTGGAGGCACAGGTTCGCATAAAGTCTCACGCAGGCCTGCATCGTCAAGAGCTCACCTTTGAAGTTGGGGATTATGTATTCCTTAAGCTGCAACCTTACCGCCAGAAATAAGTATCTTTCAGAAGTTCTTTGAAACTATCACCTAGGTTTTTCAGGCCATTCAAAGTTCTAGCTCGAATTGGGGCAGTTGCGTACAAATTAGACCTTCCAGCAGGGGCGCGCATACACAATGTTTTTCACGTCAGTTTACTAAAAAGAAATGGGGACCTGTCGTCGATCATACTGTGATAACTCTTCCTCCTGTCTCCGCGGATGCAGCCCTGTTACCAAATCCAGAATTCATTTTGGCCCGTCAGGTAATTCAAAAAGGCAAATATCGTCCGAAAACAGAAGTCTTGGTCCAATGGAAAGGGGCTCTGCCTGAAGATGCTTCATGGGAAAACTTATGGCGTTTTGCCAAAACTTATCCTCAATTCAACCTTACGAGCAAGGAACTTCTTAGGGGGATGGATTGATAAGAAATCTCTCCTTACGTGGGGGGGAATCTCTCTTTACGTGGGGGGGAATTGCATGGCTGGGGGGTACGGTTACTATTGTTTTGTGTTTTGTTGAATAAGTCAATTAATAATGTAATGGGGAATAGGAGTTGCTGAAAGCATTCCTAGTCTTCAGCTCTAGTACTGGAACTCCTGTTATTTAGGATTATCGTTGCATTGAGGTGGCCTATTTAGGCTCACGTTTTCTGTATTGAATGGGCATTGAATAATAACAAAATACTCACTAAAACCTCTTTTCTTCTTCCTTATTTATCTTACCCAAATTCTCTTCTTATCACCTTGCCAACATGAACATCCAGTTCTTCTTGAGCACTCTTCAATGCAACGGTATTGTTCAGCAATAACGACAGTGCCCAAGTTATAGTGACAGTTATAAAGAAAAATATAAAAGAGAATATTTGGGAGAAAGCCTCTCATGCAAAGCGTGAGAAGAGAGTTCTTGATTACTAATGTATATATAGACTTTACATTAACGTAGGAGAAATATTCAGAAGGAAAGTTACAAATAAAGTAGCAAATTTGTACAAATTGTAATTTCTATCTTAGTGTTGTTACATAGCTATTTTACATGAGTAAATTGCTGGAGTAGATTGCTGAAGTAATTCCCTATTATGTAGTGATTGGATTCAACAAGACTCCTTAAATTACTCTTCATGAGTCTTTTATTTCTGGAAAGACAACCACATCTTGGTCAACTGCCTTATCACTCCATGCTGTAGACTCAAGATGGTTGTTAGTGGGTGGATTATGTTTAATATCCTCCCTCAAATTATGCCTAGGCTGAAGGCAAAGTTTGTTGCGGAAGTGGTGTAAGATAGCTTTACAAAGGGGTTTAGTAAAGATATCCACAATCTGTAGAGTAGAAGAAACATGTCGAGTAATAAAAAGACCCATGGAGACCCTTTCACGAACAAAATGGTAGTCCAATTCAATGTGCTTACTTTGAGCATGAAAAACAGGATTTGTTGTTACCCATTTTTGGGTTCCCACAAAAATAATGAGAAAATACAAAAAAATATCAAAAAAATATTCAGAAGCAATCCAAAAAATAATAGAAGCGAGAAAAGGATGCTGGAATGCCGAAAAATGCCAAAATTGGTTGAGGAGATTCAAAAAACACAAAAGGTTGAAATTTGACAGTGAGAGCCCTGTTGATAAGGAAAATTCAATTTGAGGAAGAAAAGTCCAAAATCAGATGTTTATGGACTCAATTAAATTTTATTCAAGGTTTAATTGAATTTATGGAGGGTTTGATTGCAAGAAAATTGATTTCTTATATCAATTTAGGTTTTTATTGGAAGAAATTAAACTTTTGGGGTCCAAGTATAATTTTGAAGAGTTGATTTGGTCAAATCAGGGGCTTAATTGCATAATTATTGAAGTTTGATAGTCAATTAGGGACTTATTTGAAACAATCCGAAACCGGAAAAGGCGCTAAAATCAAGGGATCCAATTACAATTTTTCCAGGGGGCTTGATTACAAAATTGCAAAAAAATTCAATGACCAAATCAGAAGTATCTATTTGAATTTTGAAATGGCGCTGTTTCTTGGACACTATTCATTGTCTCTTCCATGCAGCCATTTTCAGCAGTAAAGGCTGAGGCGTTTTCTGCAGCATGGCGTCCGTTTTGGAGCATGCTTTAAGGCTGTGATCCCTCTGCATGCAGATTACAAGTCGGCCGTTACCAGCACAAGGCTGTCTCTGCCTATAAAAGCAGGATAAGAAGACTGAAAGAGGGGAGGAAAAAGAGGAAGGAGACAGCAGAAAAAGAAAACAGTGGGGGAAAAAGGAGAGGAAAAAAGGAGAAGGAGGGGGAGAAGGACCCGATGGAAAAGAAAAACAGTAGAGGGGGAACGTAAGGAAGAGAAAAAAACGAGATAGAGAGGGAGGGAGGGAGTTGAAGAAAAAAAAAAGGCTCACGCCTTTGCACAGAGAGGAGAAGAGCCACCGTCGCCTCCCACAGCAACTCCACCGGCCAACAACCTCCACCGCAGCACACACGACAACAGCACCATGAGAAACAAAAGAAGAAAACAGAAACAGAGGAGAACAGAGCAGGAGAAAAAAATGCAGAGAAGAAGAAGAAGAAAGGTCGACCACAGTCCAAGCCATTCTTCGGTCAGCAACCACCAGCAGCACCGCCTTCAGAGCCATCACAGCACACCCGGTAACAGCACCGTGAGAAACAGAAGAAGAAAACAGAAACAGAGGAGAACAAAGCAGAAGAAAAAAAAATGCAGAGGAGAAGAATAAGAAAGGCCGGCCACCGTCCAAGCCATTCTCCAGTCAGCAACCGCCAGCAGCATCGCCTGTAGAGCCACCGCAGGTCAGCCCAAGAGAATCGTCCAGTCATTGTCTTCGGCTCTGCCTCCCCGCACCAGGTAAGTTCTTTTTTTTCCTTTCATTTCGTCTTTTGTAGTTATATAACACTGTGCGAAGGTAATTTTAATTACCTTCACACTGTGCAATGCATGCGTGAATAGTTCACGCATGCAGGCCTTAGTCAGCTGGGTCACTGGGTTGGGACAGTGACCCGGATAGGATTGCTGGGTCCAGCCCAGCCACACGGGCAGAGCTGGACCCAGCCCAAAACTAAAAATAAAATAATAATAATAAATTCAAAAAATATTTTTAAAAAAATTTATGACTTTCTCATATATTTTTTATTGCATTTTAATCAATACCGGTTTTGTATTTTTATACTGTAAAGATACAAATCCGGTATTAAAATACCACGTTTTTGCCCGGACATAAAAACAAAATGTTTTGTTTTCATGCATACGACCAAGTCTTTCAAAAATAAAAAAAAATCCTATTGTATTTTCATACCAAAAAGAAAATTTCAAAAAAAATATGTATTAGCATGTATTTTGGCTTTAATAACCAGTTTATTAAAGTCATGAGAACTAAGCCAATATTTCAAAAATTCTAAAAATTTTATTTTGTTTTCTTTTAATATCTGGGGTTATGATCTTATACGTAAGACGTGTTCCGGATATTAAATTTTCTTTGTTGGCATTAGACTGGTTAGGTTTTATCCGATAAGAAAAGGATCTCTTTACCGAAGAGAACTTTTCTTAAGTCATAGACGGACCAACAAATAAAAAGCACTACATGACCTTAGATTTTATCAGACAATAAAACAATGCAGCTTACCTTAGGTAGGGCGTATTTGGGGTGCTAATACCTTCCCTTTACGCAATTAGTCCCCGTACCCGATCTCTGAGACCAGTTAGGGTTCCTAGTGACCAAAATACTAGGTGGCGACTCCCATTCCATTTTTCCACTAATAAAAGACAAGAATTCCTTGTCTCCACACATTTGCCACATAAGATTAGATTTTGAGGGTGGATGTTTTCGCCACGACGCCGCACCCTTGCGACAGGATTAATAGTCATATGTAATGCACTTAAGTTGTTGCAAAATAGAATTGGCGGTTGTGATTGAGGAACACGAAGATCACGTAAGAGAAAAGTGAGCCAAGTTAATTATGCAGTAGTGTTGACCATAGCACAATACTCAGCCTCAGTGCTTGATCGAGAAATGGTTGGTTGTTTCTTGGCACACCATGATATAATATTCCGCCCTAAGAATGTACAAAAGCCAGTTGTGGATCGTCGGGTAGTTGGACAACCTGCCCAATCTGCATCAGAGAAACCACAAAGATCAATTGTAGTATCATGAGTTAAATGTAAACCAAAATGGATGGAGCCTTTGACATATCTTAAAATACGACGAACCATTTTCATGCTAGCAACAGATGGGGCTTGTAGTAATTGAGAAACATAATTGACACAAAAGGAAAGGTCAGGTCTTGAAAGGGTCAAATATTGTAGGGCACCGACAATGCTACGATAAAAGGAAGGATCTGAATAAGGTGTGTCATCATGAAGACCTTTAGTTTTAGACTCCATTGGCGTATTCATGGGTTTGCAATCAAGCATTTGTGCTTTATCTAGAATTGAATAAGCATAATGAGAGAAAGAAGGAATTATTACGCCGCTGAATTTCAATCCCAAGGAAATGGTGTATGGGGCCAAGGTCTTTCATTGCAAATTCAGAATGTAAGAGTTGAATAAACTCATCAAGTAACCGTGAATTGGATCCTGTCAAGAGCATTTCATTAACACTGAGTAATAAAATTAGTGTACCAAGTGATGAGTGCAGGATAAAAAGTGATGGATCAGCCAAACTACAAGAGAAACCATGTGCAAGCAAAAAGGAGCTGAAACAATCAAACCAAGCTCGTGGTGCTTGTTTAAGACCGTAAAGAGATTTTTGAAGTTTATAGACATGAGAGGGAAAGAGTGAATCATGCATACCAGGGGGTTATTCCATAAAAATATCTTCACTTATGAAACCATGGAGAAAGGCATTTTTAACATCGAGTTATCTTATGTCCCATTGGTGAACTAAGGTCAAACTAAGAACTAAACGAATGGTACCTGGTTTGATAACTGGAGAAAAAGTTTATGTATAGTCGACACCATCAACTTGATGATACCCTTTTGCGACTAACCTGGCTTTTACCCTATCAAGGGTACCATTAGCAGTCAATTTAGCTTTAAACACCCACTTTGATCCCACCACATTCATATAAGGTTCTCTGGGTACTAAGGTCCATGTTTGATTTTGACGTAGTGCATCAAGTTCCTCAAGAATGGCGTGTTTCCAGCCATCATGTTGTAGAGCCATTTTGACATTACGTGGTTCTTCAGGAATATCACCACGTTCAAGAACTAAGACATAATGTGGATTTGGTTTGTGTATACCATGTTGAGCTTTAGTGACCATAGGATGAGGTGTTGGTTATACCTGTTCAAAATGTAGAGGAGAGTCAGAATTTAAAAAAAAAGAAATGGGTGAGGAACTACCTGTGTCAGGTATTATGTTAGCTGTAGGAGATGGAGGTGTTGCATTCATTAAAGTATCATTATATGGTGCAGAGTCTGTGACAGGTGGTTGTTAAGGTGCAAGAGTGTGGTCATGATTAGAAGGGGAATCAGAAGGAACATCTTCAACCACTGGAACGGGTGGAGGTGAAGATTCATGCAAAGGATTGCATAAAGGTGCATCTACTGGTGGAACAGTGTTTATCATCGTAGGTAAGAATAGAAAAATACCGAAGGATTTAGTGGAGCTAGTGTGTGAAGAAGGTGAATTTTCTTTCTTCCTACAAGGGAAATGATTTTCATCAAACACCACATATCTCGAAAGAAACATCCTATATGTTTTCAGATCAAGACATCGATACCCTTTATGTTGGTTACTGTAACCTACAAAAATACAAGGAACAATTTTAGCATCAAAATTTATTTCTATTTGTATTCCATGTATATGGATAACATCGAGATCCAAACACACGTAAAGTAGAGTAGTTTAGGTGAAAACCATATAAGCGAGAGTAAGGAGTATCAAATGCTAGTGAAGAAGAGGGCAAACGATTAATTAAAAATACTGCTGTAGAAAAAGCCTCAACCCCTAGAAACTTAGGCACACCGCTATGAAAAATCATAATCATCCCAAGTTCTCTAATAGTGTGATGGCGACGTTCAACAATCCCTGTCTGTTTGGGAGTATATGGACATGAGAGATGATAAATGATTTTTTGTTGCTAAAAATGAGATTCAAGTCTTTTATTTACAAACTCTCCTTCGCCATCAGTATGGAAAATTTTGATTTTTCTGTTAAACTATCGCTGCACATAATTATCAAATGCCAAATAAACATCAAAAAATTCAGATTTAGCACGAAGAGGAATTATCCACATATAATGAGAATAATCATCAACAAAGCATGCATAGAATCAAAATTTGCCAAGAGATAAAACAGGGGTCGGACCCCAAATGTCACTATGAATTCTTTCAATAATATCAGTACTAAAAGAATTAGATGAATTAAATGGTAACTTGCTAAGTTTGCCCAGTTGACAACTTTCACAAAGAGAATCAACTCTTTTATTGGAATTAACATCAATTGACTTCTTTGTGCGCAAAATCTTGATAACAGAGTTTTGTGGGTGTCCAAGACGTTGGTGCCATAACTCCTCGGTTCCTGAGTTTTGCCTGTTGGAGAAATTTGCTTCCTTCATCTTGGATAAAACATAAAGGTCTCCTTTACACTGACCCATTAGTAGGATGCGCCCTGTTACTCATTCCTTAACATAAAATAGCTCATCAGTAAATTCACAATTCAAGGGGTATTGTCGTGTTAATTGACTAATGGAGAGTAAGTTCCTTGTTAATTGTGGGACTAATAAGACATCACGTAGCATCACTTTATTCTTACTATCATAAACTAAGGTGTTCCCAATTGTATCAATTGTTAAAGGTGAACCATCACCAATAAATACAGAATCACAACCAACATAATTTTTGAGATTAGAAAGTATACCTGAGTTTGCAGTCATGTGATTCGAAGCACTAGTGTCAGTAGTCCATTCAGTATTAGCGATTGTGGTATCCATTGTAAGAGCTGCAAGTGCTTGAGGAAGTTCATCATTGCTTGATTGTTCTAGTAGACTCCAACATATTTTGGCTATATGGCCTTGCCTGCCACAGGGCTGACAATATTCATTCTTGTATACCTCTCTCTCTGTAAGTGTCATGCGTCGTTTACCAGGTCGTGGTGGTTAAGAGACCCGATTTTTATTCCTTTGGGATGATGGTTGTGAGCCTGAGTTATTACCTGCAAAAGTAGAATATTGAAAACCGTTGTTTGTAGCATGAAATCCTCTGCCTTTTGAAGTGAATTGATGGTTGTGAGGACTGCGATTATTATGATTGTGTTGCTGCTGTCTGTGGTTACGTTGTCCATAGAACGCATAAGATGGAGAATGTGATGCTTCAATTCATGAATTTCGCTGTTCAAAGCCCTGTAAGAGTGAAACCATTTCTGAGTAGGATGGCATTGGAGGTTTAAGCATTGTGGTTGTGAAAGATTCATATTTCGGGCGAAGATTTACAAGTAAAGAGTAAACTTTTGTTTTGTCAGGTATGGGGTTGCCTATGGTTGCTAGGCTGTCACATATACTTTTGAATTTTCTCAAGTGTTCTGCTAAGGATTGACTTGGTTCCTTTTTGAGGTATGTGAGTTGTTGTCGGAGAGTAAACTCTCGTTCTTGGGAGTCTTGGGCATATGCTTCTTTCAAAGCATTCCAAACTAATTGGGATGAATCAAGACCAATAACCAGACCCAAGGTTTCTTCTGTAAGTGTCCCGATGATCCATCCACGTAGGAGATGATCTTCCTTTCTCCATTTGAGAAAGTCTTCTGAGATTTGTTGTTCTGTTGCTTCACTTGTTGATGTACTTTCTGTTGTGACATTGATGTACATGGTAGGTTTTATTTTTTCGCCTGTGAGAAGCTCGACCATGTCTTGATTCTCAGTTAAAGCAAGCATTTGTTCACGCCACAGAGGATAGTTTTCTAGTGTGAGTTTGAGGGTAACAAAATTGGCAACATTGAGAGAGATTGTGGAAGCCATTGAAAAAGAAGAAAAAATGGAACTCTCTTGTCTCACAATAAGCTCTGATATCACAAAGAAAAATATAAAAGAGAATATTTGTGAGAAAGCTTCTCATGCAAAGCGTGAGAAGAGAGTTTTTTATTACTAATGTATATATAGACTTTACAAAGTAGGAGAAATATTCAGAAGGAAAGTTACAAACAAATAAAGTAGTAAATTTGTACATATTGTAATTTCCATCTTAGTGCTGTTACATAGCTATTTTACTGGAGTAAATTGCTGGAGTAGATTGCTGAACTGATTTCCTATTATGCAGTGATTGAATTCAACAAGACTTCTTGAATTGCTCTTCATGAGTCTTCTATTTCTGGAAAGATAATCACATCTTGGTCAACTGCCTTATCACTCCATGCTGTAGACTCAAGATGGTTGTTAGTGGGTGGATTATGTTTAATAAGTTACAGTATCAGTGCCCCCTATCATGAGAGACTGCAATATACATCTCCTACAATCAGATATGTGTGTGTTTGAACTGATAAAAGCATATAACATCATATTAAGTGCAAAATGAGGGAATTGAAATATTAGTTACTAA